>JAEEGL016200377.1_pt1 | contig 17004 bp, 12 predicted proteins | sample 9134231 | NCBI WGS metagenome assembly JAEEGL01 (sample SAMN16246548, study PRJNA631951) | gut metagenome | biome: gut microbiome; feature: rumen; material: fiber-attached | host: Bos | place: Iran: Karaj | collected 2018-10
AATGATATGTGACAAAGTGGGGGAAAGAAAACAGCTGTCCTTGGGAGAGTGCCAAAGCAACGGTCGCATGGGGAAGTCGTTGTACTTTCGCTGGCGCACAGCAAGCTGTTTTCTGAAATCCTCGAAGGAATAGAAGGAGTGTGAAGCACAGAATTCCTCGTTATCCTTTCGATGGCTCCGCTCTACCTTACCGTTGTGCCTTGGTGTGAACGGCTTGATAAGCTTGTGTTTGATACCGAGCTCATTACAGGTTTTTTCAGCTTTCGTCCGACCAACCAGTGGAGCGGCGAGAAACGCCGGTTATTTCTCGCCACCTCCACGGTGGTTTGTCACACATCATTGTAACACCTACACTTGTATAATAATTGCGGTTGACAATCCGTTGTGAAAGTGCTAATATATCAATACGGTCGAGTCACGTAAGGCCTTCCCGCATTGGTATATGCGTTTTTTATCTCAGTCTACATAGTTGCGAACAGACCTTTGCTGCGCGCTGCAGGATCGCCGATACGCAATGAACATAGCTTTATTAATTCCATGCTTTCGGGCATGGTTGGCGGAGCATTGTCATTGCGTCAAGGGGGTGATCGAATGGAGAAATGCCCGGCAGCCTTTATTTGCTGCGCTTATTGCAGCCAGATGCGGGAACGAGTCGTGCTTGACACTCTTGACGGGCATAACGGCGTAACGGCTCTCGTCCCGATGAAGCTCAAAAAAGAAAAACACAGTGGTCAATGGCAGACCCAAACAAAGCGCCTGCTCCCGGGCTACATTTTTATTTATGCGGACCGTGAGGAGGATATTCTTTGCGCCTCCCGAGAAGCGCAGGTCAGATTGCTGCGCTACTCCGAGGGGGATTTTGTTTTGAAGGACAGCGACGATAGATTCGCCCGCTGGATATGGGAGCATAACGGCGTGGTGGACCTGTCCACCGTGGCGCGCGTGGGCGAAGAGATAAGGATAATCGACGGCCCGCTTGCCGATTTCAAGGGGATCGTGACCGACATAGACAAGAGGAGACAACTGATGAAAGTCAAACTGGAGATGACCGAGTTCCAGGTTTGGCTTTCTTTTGATTGGACGACGGCGTAACAGCCCTTTTTTATGCAGAGCGAATTAAAACAACCGAATATTCCTTACAGCAGGTCCGCTGCGGCGGAAAAACTGCCCGAAAGGCAAAAACTGTATTACGTTCCTCCCGCAAAAAAGCTGCCGTCAAAGGGCTTTCTTGCCGTTAAAAGGGGGTTCGACATCGTTTTTTCGCTGCTCGGGATGACGCTGCTTGCGCTGCCGATGCTTGTGATAGCGCTGATTGTCGCGGTGGATTCGCCCGGCGCCCCCATATATAAACAGGAACGCCTCGGCCTGCACGGCAAGGCGTTCACGATCTATAAATTCCGCACCATGCATACCGACGCCGAACGCAACGGCCCCAAATGGGCCGACGAAAACGATTCCCGCTGCACTGCGGTGGGAAGGTTTTTGCGCGACAGGCGGCTGGACGAGCTTCCCCAGCTAATAAACATCCTGCGCGGAGATATGAGCTTTGTCGGTCCGCGCCCCGAACGCAGGTGCTTTTACGATCTTTTCGAAGAGTATATAGACGGCTTTTCCAACAGACTCGAAGCTGTCCCCGGCCTGACGGGCCTTGCTCAAGTCAACGGCGGCTACGATCTGCTCCCCGAGGAGAAGATCGTTTTTGATATGGAGTACATAAATAAATGCTCTCTCAAGCTCGATGCATCCTGCCTTATACGCACCGTGTGGGCAATGCTGAAGCATGATGGAGCGAGATAATAGGAACGATAGGAATAAACATGGACAATAATCAAAAACACGACACGATCGATCTGCTTGAATGGCTCAGGCAGGTCAAGCGTTTTTTGCCCCTCATAATTGCAGTGACTATACTGTTCGGCGTCGGAGGCTTCCTGTTTTCAAGGTATCTTATCACCCCGGAATACGAGTCGTCCATAATGATGATCGTCAACACCAAGCAGGACAACATCACCACCGTAACGAACGACAACATTCAGTCCGCCAGGAACCTCGTTTCGACGTACTCCATCATTATAAAGAGCAACACGGTACTGAATCAGGTAATAGAGAATCTCGGTCTTAATGAGGAATATGATACGTTAAGACACAAGGTCTACGTCAGCGCGGTGGACGATACCCAGGTCATGAGGATCGCAGTCAGGGATGAAGACAGCGCCAACGCCACTCAGATAATCAACGAGATCGCCTCCATCGCTCCGGACGTTATAGTAGACGCCGTTGAAGCAGGCTCCTGCAAGGTGATAAGCCAGGTCGTGACGTCCGACGGTCAGGTAACGCCCAACGTAATGAAAAATACCGTCATAGCCACCGCGATAGGCTTCTTGGTCGTTATGACGGCGGTCATTCTCATCAACGCGTTCAGAGTAAAAAAAATCGTCACCGAGGATGACCTTAAAAAGCTGACAGGGCTTCCCATACTCGGCGTTATACCCGAAGTCAAGGAGGGCAAATAATGAACCGCAGCAAGAACAAAAAAAACACGGGCGAGCGCAGGCTCGAACTCGTCGCAAACGAAACCATGCCGTTTGCGTACGTCGAGGCGTATAAATCCCTTCGCACTAACGTCAAATTCGTTATGGCCACCGAAAACGTCAAAAGCTTTGCCATAACCAGCGCGCTGCAGAACGAGAGCAAGAGCAATGTCTCTGTCAACCTTGCGGTAACAATGGCCGAGGAGGGCAAGAGCGTGATCGTGGTGGACGGAGATTTCCGTAAATCCACTATACAGCGTTTCTTCAGGATGCGATCTCGCAAACAGGGCATTACGAGCTATCTTGCGGGCGAGTGCAGCCTTATGGAAGCCATAGTGCACGTAGATCCTTATAACGTGGACATACTGCCCGTGGGCACCACGCCCCCAAACCCCACGGAGCTGCTTTCCATGCCGCGCATGAGAGAGCTGCTCGAGGAGCTTAAGGATTATTACGACTGCGTTATTGTCGATACGCCGCCGGTAAACGTTGTGACGGATGCGGCTATAATCGGCTCCATGGTGGACGGTATGTTCCTCGTCGTAAGGTCGAATTATGCGCCTGCGGAGATAGTTGCCGCCGCGAAAAAGAGGCTCGAGGACGTCAACGTGCGCGTTTTCGGCGCGATACTCACAAGGCTTGACATGAGGGAGTCGGGCGGAAGATACGGGTACTACTCTTACTACAAGTATTATTACAGCTACAAAAACGAATGAGCTTTACCGATCTTCACAGCCATATACTTCCCGGGATGGACGACGGCGCCCGTGACCCCGCCGAGTCGGCAAAAATGCTGAGAGCTGAGCTTGAAATGGGCGTTGAGCGCATTGCGCTGACGAGCCATTTCCGCATAGACAGAGAATCTCCCGAAGCTTTTGCCGACAGAAGAGAAAGAGCGTGGGAAGCGCTCATGGCGGAGCTTGAGAACAATGAGAAAACAGCGTGCGCGCCGGTTTTGAAAAAAGCCGCCGAGGTGACGTATTTCCCCGGGCTTGCCGAGACGGATCTGTCAAAGCTCTGCATTGAGGGAACGAAGACCGTGCTCGTGGAACTGCCGATGGGCGCCGGACCGTTCCGCTTTGATGAAACGATATGCGCCCTGAGGCTGCGCGGTTACGATCCGATACTGGCTCACATTGAGCGTTGTGACAAGCTTATCAGCGACCCTCCCCGCATTTACGAGCTGGTCGAGAACGGCGTATATATCCAGATCAACGCCGGCACGCTGCTTTCACGCGGTCGCAGCGCGGCGTTTTGTCTCGACCTTATAAGGTGGGGCCTTGTTCACGTTATAGCAAGTGATGCGCATGGTCCCGAGTCAAGGGCTCCGAACCTCGGCAGAGCCGTGGAGTATATTGAAAAAAAACTTGGCAAGGGCGCTTACGACGCGTTGGAAGCTGTGTCTGCGGGCCTTTTCGCAGGCGAGTCTCCCGAGGCGCCGTACCCCTATTGCCCGAGGAAGGTGCTTGGCAGATGGCGATAAAAAGAAGAGACATTCTTTTTCTTTGCCAATATTTTTATCCCGAACTGAACTCGTTGGCTACGCTGCCCTTCGATACGGCGAAGTATCTTGCGGGATGCGGCTACAAGGTCGACGCGCTGTGCGGGTATCCGAAGGAGTATAACACGCGGGGCAGGGTGCCTCGCAAAGAGGTCAAGGACGGCGTTTCGATCACCCGGCTGCATTATCTGCAGCTTAAGCGCAGGAGCAGGCTGGGAAGACTGATAAACTACGCCACATTCACCGCTGCCGCGCTGCTGAGGCTCCCTTTTTTCGGACGGTACAAAGCGTTGGTAGTGTATTCGAACCCGCCCATACTGCCCTTGGTTTCGGTGCTGTCGAAGGCGGTGTTCGGCACGAAGACGGTCTGCGTTTCATACGACGTGTACCCCGAGATAGCGTATGCGTCGGGGAGCCTGGCAAAAAACGGTTCTGCGGCAAAGTTCATGGCCCGCATCAACCGTTCGGTCTGCGCACGAGCGGACAAAGTCATAGCTCTTACCGACGAGATGAAGGAATATCTGCTCTCCGTAAGGCAGGAGCTCGACGCATCCCGTGTTGCCGTCATCCCCAACTGGGCGCATGAAGGCTTGAACGAGGATCGCGCTGCAGCGCGAAAAAAACTGGGCTACGATGCGGATGATTTTATCGTGTGCTATTTTGGAAACATGGGCGTCTGCCAGGACACGGAAACCATGAGGCGGGCCATAGAGCTGTTAAAGGACAGGCCGCGGGTCAAGTTCCTCATTGCCGGGCACGGCAGCAAGCTCGACGCGCTTTGCGAAGCGACCGCGAACAACCCAAACGTACGCATTTGCAGCTTTTTGGAGGGCGATGAGTTCGAAACCGCTGTTGCCTCGGGCTCGTGCGGGATAGTAAGTCTGGAGCCCGGCCTCAAGGGTATGTGCGCTCCGAGCAAATACTATACCGTGATCCAGGGCGGGCTGCCCGTGCTTGCGATAGTCGAGAAGGGGTCATATCTTGCAGAGGAGGCCGAGCGCGAGGGCGTTGGGGTCCACATACAGGTGGGCGACGGGCAGGCCCTCGCCGACGCGATAATAAGACTTTCGGAGGACGCGGAGGGTTCCGCCGCAATGGGCGCCGCCGCAAGGGAACTGTATTTCGACAAATACTGCATGAGCAGGGGACTGGCAAAATACAAGGCTGTTTTTGATGAACAGCTATGCAAAGATGAATGATATAACCGCCGTCATACTGACTAAAAACGAGGAGCTGAACATCGAAAGGTGCATCGATTCCGTAAAGGGGCTTGCCGACCGCATAGTCGTCGTGGACAGCGGAAGCACCGACAGAACGGTGCAGCTTGCGTCTGAGCTCGGCGCGGAGATCTATACGCATCCGTTCGAGCACTATGCCGCGCAGTTCAACTGGGCGCTCGATAATACCGATATCAAAACCGAGTGGGTATATCGCATCGACGCCGACGAGGCTATGACGGACGAGCTCAGGGAAGAGGTCAGCAGGGAGTGTTCGTCACATGCAGGCGACGACGTGAACGGCCTTTTGATGAAGCATAAGATCTGTTTCATGGGCAGGTTTCTGAAACATGGCGCGGCTTACCCGTTCGTTAAGATGACGGTTTTCAAGCCCGCCCATGCAAGGTTCGAAAACCGTGCGATGGGCGAGCACGTCGTCCTTGACTCCGGCAGGAGTCTGCTGTTGAAAAACGACTGCATCCATTATGATTTCAAGGATCTGAGCTCGTTTATCGAAAAACACAATAACTATTCCACCCGCGAAGCGGCGGACCGAATGCGTATTGAAGACCCCGGCAGAACCGACGCCGCTTTATACGAAAAGGCGGAGCGCACCAAAAAGCTCAGGGACGGGCTGTACTATAGGCTGCCCTTGTTCTTCAGAGCAAAGCTCTATTACTGGTACAGGTACTATATCCGCATGGGATTTCTCGACGGCCGCCCCGGGAAGATATATGCGCTGATACAGGCGTATTTTTACAGAGTAATGGTGGACGCCAAGCTTTGTGAGAAGAAACTCGGTAAATAGCGAATGAGATACCTTTTTATCAACTCGGTCTGCGGCAGGCGCAGCACCGGTAAAATAGTGGCGAACACCTGCAGGGAGCTTGCAGAGCAGGGCCACGAATGTCTGGTCGTTTACGGCAGGGACGATGCGGCCGCACAAGGCTTCGAGACATTCAAAATAGGCGGCGGTACAGACACTGCGCTGCATATCCTTATGACAAGAACGCTCGATCTTCACGGCTTTTGCTCAAAGGCGGCAACGCGCCGTCTGATCGCCAGGATGGAAGAGTATAAGCCCGATGTTATCTGGCTGCACAATCTGCACGGGTACTACGTCAATATCGAACTGCTGTTTGACGCGATCAAGCGCATACCCGGCGTCAAGGTCTTTTGGACTCTGCACGACTGCTGGGCTTTTACGGGTCACTGCGCATATTTCACCGCGGCAAAATGCGACAGATGGCGCATAGGCTGCGGAAGCTGTCCGCAAAGGGGCGCGTATCCCAAGACATTCGGTCCCGATATGTCTGCAAGAAATTGGGCGAGGAAACGCCGCGCCTTCACCGGCGTCGGCGACCTCACGCTCATTACCCCGTCAAGATGGCTTGCTTCGCTCACAAGGGAGAGCTTTCTTAACGAATACCCGGTCAGGGTAGTCAACAATACCGTGGATACGGGCGTATTCCGCCCCACGCCGAGCGGTGTAAAGACGGAGCTTGGCATAGAGGGCAAGCATATGGTGCTTGGCGTCGCAGTCGGCTGGGAAGAGACCAAGGGCATGCCCGATATTCTTATGCTCAGGGAACGGCTCGACGACAGCTTTGTCATCGTTCTGGTCGGCTCTGTCGCAAAGCGCTTCCTGCCGCTTCCGAAAGGGATTATCGGTGTTCCCGCAACAAAGGATCAAACCGAGCTTGCCCGTATATATACTGCGGCGGATGTGCTGATCAACCCGACCCATCAGGATAATTATCCCACGGTGAATCTTGAAGCGACGGCGTGCGGCACTCCGGTCGTCACCTATGACGTAGGCGGAAGCGGTGAAAGCGCAGAGCCCGCCAATGTCGTTGCCGAGGGCGACGTTGAGGCAATGGCCGGGCGGATCAGGGCGATTTGCCGCTCCCAAGCGGCGGATTTGAATGAATAGAGAAAAGACGATATCTGTTTTAGAATACGGGACGGGCTTTTTTTTGCTGGGCCTTTTTCTGCTGTTCCAATACAAGCGGGCATTCACTTATGAAGAACGGTTCCTTTTCGTCGAACTGATCCTTGCTTATTATTGGGTAAGCGGGCTTTTTATGCTTGCAAAAGCAAGGTTTGGGCTGAGCATACTCGAACCGCTCAGCATTATCACCGGCATTTATATGGGCGTTTTTATATTCAAACCGCTCATGGATCTCAGAGCCGACCGCATGTATGAACATGGCATAGCTGTGATCGAAGGCGGTCCGAAGGCAACGCTGCTGTTCGTACTGGGATTCACCGTAATGTTTTTTGCGTACTTCCTTGAGCGCAAAACATGGACATTCAACGGCAAGCCGCTTTTAGGCCTCGTCAAGGGCAGGGGAAGCAGAGCGATCCTTCAAAACCGGGGTTTTCTTATAGGCGCATGGTCGGTGGTTTACGTCCTTTGCGTTATCGGAATGATGTCGCAGGGCCTCAGCCTCAGATACATCTTTTCGTTCGGCTTTGAGGGCGAGCGCGTTGTAGACGACAGCAACACCGCGCTGCTGTTCCTGTCCAACTTCGGCGTCACGCTTGTTACGTTTTGGACGCTGATACTTGACAGGGTTCGCAGCAAATGGGTCAAGATCATAACAACGGCGCTGTGCATAGTGTATATACTTATGAGGAACGCCCGCTGGCTTATGCTGGTGTTCATTTTGGCGCCGCTGACGTTGTATTATCTTAAAAAACGCAAACAGCCCAGAGTGCGAAGGGTCGCGCTGGTGTTTTTGGCGGCGCTGGTCGTCTTTTCCTGGATGCAGGTGAACCGAAACGTACTGCACTCCGGCGGCGCGATGCAGGGCTGGGGCCGGGAGGGCATAACGCCCGAGGTGCTGCTGAAGCCCATCGACAGCGATTTCAGCACCTATAAATCCTTCTATGCCATGATGCTCCGTTACCCGGGGGAGCACGATTACCTTTACGGGACGACCTTTGCATACATATTCGTCCTGTTCATACCAAAGTCGATCTGGGCGGGCAAGCCGGACAATCCCATAAGGGATATGATAGAGATAGCGCTTAACAACAAGGCGAGAAGATCCGGCACTGCCGTGGCGAACATAGGCGAGTTTTATGCCAATTTCGGCGTGGTGGGCATACTGCTTGGAATGCTTGTACTGGGCAGGCTGACGGCCGGGCTTAAGGACTGCATGGTTTACGACGGAGTAAACGATGACGGGCTGATACTCTATTCCATAATGTTCCCGCTGTTGTTTCAATGGATAGCAAGGGGCAATTTCAGCGGAAACGTGTATTTGACCGTTTTTGCCTTGCTGCCGTTTATTATCGCAGCCGTTTATGAAAACCTGCACAGGAGGAAAACGGTATGAAAGCGATAGTTGCGCATCCCGCTCAGCAGCATTCGTACAGACTTGCGGCCGCGCTTGCTCATAACGGCATGCTGTATAAGTACGCTACCACGGTCTACTGCGCAAAAGGGTCGCTCACGGCGTTGGCTGCAGCATTGCTCCGGGGCAGGTTCAGGCAAAAGGCAAAGTCCAGAAAATGCCCTGATCTGTGTGATGGGGACGTGCTCCGCTTCTGCGAAGCGGGGGGCCTTATAAAACTGCTTGCGATGAATGTTCCGCTGTTCAGGCCGTTTTACCGCAGGCTCAAATACGGCGTTGCCGACAGGTTTGCAAAGAAAACAGCAGCGTACGCCATAAAACACGGCGTGGACGCCGTAATCTGCTACGATGATTATTCGGCGAAGCTGTTCGAGATACTTAAAGAAAAAGCCCCGGGTATAGTTCGGATAATGGATGCCTCGGCGGCGAACACGGTCTATATGCGCAGCATTTACGAGAGGGACTTTCTTCTGATGCCGGAGTTCGCCTCTGAGCTCAGGATGGAGAGAAAGGTGGTTTGGGATGAAGCGGCGATAGAGCGTGCCCAAAAAGAGGCTGCCCTTGCCGACCATATTATCGCCGCATCCGGGTTCACCAAGCGCTCCTTCGTCGAATGCGGCGTGCCGGAGTCAAAGGTTTCGGTTTGTCCCTACGGCGTGGATACTGACCTTTTCGCTCCGAAAAAACCGGGCGAGTTTCATAAGGCCGGAGAGCCGGTCAGGTTTATATATGTAGGAGGGGTCAAACAGCTTAAGGGGATCGGCTACCTGCTCAAGGCATTCGAGGACGTTGACCCGGGAAAGGCTGCGCTTACAGTTGTCGGCAGCGCGGACAATGGACAAATCGACCTTTCCGCCGCGCCGGACTGCGTGACGTTTTCCGGCAGCGTACTGCACGGCGAGGTACCTGCTTTGCTCAAAGCCGCCGACGTTTTTGTTTTTCCTTCTCTGGGAGACGGGTTCTCTCTTGCCGTACTCGAAGCGGCGGCATGCTCGCTGCCCGTTATCGTCAGCGAAAACACGGGCGCCTGCGATCTGATCGAGAACGGTACAGAGGGTTTTGTCATCCCCGTTCAATCCTCTGAGGCAATTGCCGAAAAGGTGAATTGGTTCATAGAGCATCCGGAAAGCATCAAACCCATGGGTACTGCGGCAAGAAGGCTGGCCGAAAAGCTGACGTGGGAGAATTACGAGCAAGGCATACGCCGGGTTTTTGAACGTCGCGCATGGGAAAATGGGTCGAATAACTAAAAATTATATTTACAACTCGGCGTATCAACTGCTCACGCTGATCACTCCGATCATTACCGCGCCCTATCTTTCAAGGGTGCTTGGCGCGGATAGTCTGGGCATTTACAGCTACGTTAATTCGTCCGGCAACGTCATTACCACGATCGCATTGCTGGGCATTTATGCCTACGGCAACAGACAGACGGCGTACGTCCGTGACGACGGCGCGCTGCTCAACCGCACGTTCTGGGAGATAATGCTGCTGCGCTGCATACTCGGCGCTGCAGGTACCGCCGTGTACTTCATCTATGCCGGAATAAACGGCGGGTACACTTTTTTCTTTATAGTCTATTATCCGTACCTGCTTGCCCAGTTTCTGGATTGCTCGTGGATCTTCGTCGGCCTGGAGGATATGAAGCCGGCGGTTATAAAAAACTTTGTCACCAAGCTCGTGAACGTTGCCGGCATATTCCTCTTCATCAAAAAGAAAGAGGATGTGTGGATATATCTCTTGATGCTTGCCGCAACGACATTCCTGGCGAACGCAAGCGTTTATACACAGCTTAAAAGATACGTTGGGAAGCCCGCCGTTGACAGGAGCAGGCTTGTTGGACATATTAAAAGCTCGGTTGCGCTTTTCCTGCCTCAGCTTGCGTCCGTATTCTACCTGCAGGTGGATAAGGTGATGCTCAAGTGGCTGACCGGCACAACGAATCAGGTCTCCTTCTACGATCAGGCCGAGAAGATCGTAATGATACCGCTGTCGCTCATAACGGTAGTCAGTACGGTCATGATGCCGAGGATAGCGAATGAGTTCCGCAAGGGCAATTCCGACAGCATAGAACGGCTCCTGCTGAAGGCGGGAAGGTTTACCCTGCTTATTGCAATGCCTATGGCGGCAGGTGTTTGTCTGACGGCGCGGCAGCTGATCCCGTGGTATCTGGGGGATGAGTTTATCCCGACTTCCGCGGCGATCATGGCACTTTCACCCATAATACTGCTCAACGCTTTGTCCGGCTTGTCGGGCAAACAATATTTTACCGCGACGGATCAGACCAAGATACTGCTGAAAAGCTGCGTTGCCGCGGCTGCCGTGAACGTTGCCGTTAACGCGGCGCTCATCCCGCTGTGGGGCTTTATGGGCGCGGCTGCCGCAACGGTCCTTTCAAGCCTGCTGATGGTCGTCGTGCAGTATGCGTACCTTTCCAGGCAGATCAGCGTACGGCCCTTGCTTCCCGTGGGACTTAAGTACCTTCTGGGTGCGGCGCTTATGACCTGCGCAGCGGTGCTGCCGACCTATCGGATGAAAGCGTCCCCTGCGACAACCGCCCTGCAGGCAGGGATAGGCGTCGCGGCGTACGCCGCGTTCCTGCTGATAACCCGCGACGGGCTTTTGAACGAGTGCGCCGGGAAGCTGCGGAGAAAGCTCAAAAAAACGGGAACGAAAAAAGATGGCTCGTTGCCCGAGGATGAACGGTGATACCGAACGAAGAACAACTGAATGAACTGAAAAGCAGAGAACTGGACATACTCAAGGTCGTGATACAGATCTGCGACAGCATGGGCGTGAAGTATTTTGTGGTTCAGGGCACGCTGATAGGCGCCGTCAGGCATAAGGGCTTCATCCCGTGGGATGACGACGTGGACATTGGTATGCTTCGCCCGGATTACGACCGTTTCATCAGCAGGGCGGGCGAGCTGCTGCCTGAGGGCTACTTCCTGCAAAACCGTTATACCGAGCCGAATTACCCCCATGCGTTTTCAAAGGTCAGGTACAGCAAAAGCGCTTTCGTTGAGTATTCCTGCAGGGAGCTGAAAATGGATCACGGGATATTCATAGATATTTTCCCGTTCGACCGATACCCGGACGATCCGTTCTCCGCTGCTGCGGTCGACCTGAAAAAACTCCTGCTGAGGTATCGCATACGCAGTATGCTCTCCCCGCCGGAGACGCCGCCGCCGTTTGCAAAACGGGCGGCACAAGGGCTTCTTATGTTTTTTAGCCGTGTTATTTACCCCGATCTGGAAAAGGCGCTTGACCGTCAAACGGAGTTTTACGCAGAGTGCAAAAAGGGCAAAAGGGTGATCAATCACGGAAGTCCGTGGGGTAAACGCGAGCTGATACCGACGGAGTGGGTCGAACAGACCTGCGAACTGAGCTTTGAGGGCAAAACCGTTAAGGCTCCCGCCCGCTACCGCGAATACCTTACAAAGGTCTACGGCGACTATATGCAGCTTCCTCCGGAAAGCGAAAGGGTATCGCACCACAAGGTGTATTTTATGGATGCGTCAAACCCATACATCGCGCCTCCGCGGGATATGTGAAGATGAGAAGATGAGCCCGTGGCTCACTCATGATAAATCCAATTTACGATAAGGAGAGGAAAGATGAAACACGATAACAGACTGCGCCGGGTTCTGGCGCTGTTGGTGGCGGTACTGTCAGTTGCGGCGCTGCTACCGGTTTCCGCATTCGCGCAGGAGACGCCGGAGATATCCGAGCCCGCAGAGCCGCGTTCGATTTCCGCATACTCGACGTTCCTCAGCGGTCTGAGGATCCTTGAAGGTTATGCTGAAGAATACGCTGCAGATAACCCCACGAAGGATCCCAAACTGCTCACGATCAACTTCATCCGCACCGGCGTTGAGCGCTACACCTCGGATAAGTGGATGACACTTGCCGGAGCCGAAGAAACCGGATTCGTGTCCTTCGTTGAAGCGCGCGACGCCGCCAACGGCACCGACGCCATGGGGTTAAGGGATCTGGAGGGATTCAACCTTCCCAACCTCGATGAGGTCGATTTCGGGCACATGTTCGGCACGCTCAATATCGAGTACTATAACAACCTTACCGAGAGCGCTTCCGACCTCGGCGGATGGGCGGGCGATATCTGCGACCTGATGGACAACTGTCAGAGCGTTGCGGAAGACGAAGTAGATGCGATGATGACGGAGGTAAGCGAAAGCTTCCCCGGCGTTGACGATCCGCTCAATCACACGTTCGCCCGTACCGACCTTTATGCCGACCTCGACGCTTACTATATCTGCGTTACGGCGCGTAAAGCCGGTTCCGCGGCCCTTGCCGATATCTTCGAAAGCTATTTCACTCCCGATCTGACCGACGAACAGAGAGCCGCTTTCTTCCTCAACAACAGGTTTGCTCCCGAAAAGGGCGTGACCCGCGACGAGGTGCGCGCGCTCGTTTACAACGCTTATACGGGCAACGTCGGCTGCCAGCTCCTCGAGCATGAGCGCGGCCTTGAAGCCCGGACGAACCTTCGTTATGCCTGCTGCTGGGTGTTTGCGGATTGGTGCTTCGAGACTGCCGGCGATTCGCTGGGCGTTGACCCGGTCGAGCCTACGGCGGAACCCACCGCCACTCCGGCTCCCACTCAGGACCCCCAGAGCAACCCGTACTACTCCGTATTCGCCACGCACAGGCAGACGCTTGCGCCGGGCGTCGAGCAGACCATAAAGTACGCCCTCACTGCGGACAACAAGCAGATGGTCTATTACCTCGCCGATGTGGACGTAAGTAATCCGGACGTTCACGTTTATGCCAACTATCACGATAACGATCCCGGCGCAGGCTGGGCGATGGCACGCGTTTCCGACCAGGTCAGGGCTGCGGAACAAAGGCATACCGATCCCTCCGATCCGGAGCACTACATTGAGCATTATCAGCCCATAGTCAGCACCAATGCCGACTTCTATAACATGTCCACCGGCAAGCCCAGCGGCGCACTTGTCATGGAGGGTGTGCATTATCAGGGCGTGGGCAGCTATAACTTCTTTGCGATCCTTGACGACGGTTCTGCCTACATCGGCGAAGGCTCCGAATGGGCCGGAATGAAGGACCGCGTGCGCGAAGCCGTCGGCGCCAACATATTCCTTGTTAAAAACGGCAAGATCTGCATTTCAAGCAACACGAATTATTATTCCAGCCGTGCATCACGCACCTGTGTGGGATTGACTGCCGACGGGCACGTTGTGCTCATGGTGCTTGACGGCCGTCAGGAGCCTTTCTCCTGCGGCGGCGCAAACGTTGAAATAGCGCAGATAATGCTTGACGCAGGCTGCGTTACTGCGGTCAATCTCGATGGCGGCGGCTCCTCCACGTTTGTCGCAAAGGAGGAGGGCGCAGATGATATCAGCGTTATCAACCGTCCTTCCGACGGATATGAAAGGTCCGTCAGCTCTTCGCTGCTCGTCGTTTCAACGGGCAAAAAGTCCAGCGATTTCGACCACGTCATCATCGGTTCCGACGTGGATTACCTGACCGTAGGCTCGTCGTTCGAGTTTACGCTCAAGGGCGTAAGCGTATCGGGCAACAATGCCGCCATTCCCGAGGAGGCGGAGCTTGTCCTATCGGATCCCGCGGTGGGCACGATAGAGAACGGAGTCTTCACCGCAACTGCGGTAGGCGTCACGCAGATAATGCTTACCCTTGACGGTGAGGTCGTCGGCTCCAAAACCGTCAACGTAGTTGTTCCCGATTCGCTCCTGTTCACCAAACCCGTCATCAACGGCATTTACGGTGAGGTCATACAGCTTCCGCTCGTTGGCTCTTACAACGGCAACAAGGTAGTCGTTAACCCCGAAGACGTCGTCTTCTCGCTCAGCAACAACGCCGCGGGTACCATCAACGGCTTTGAATTCGTAGGTGATGCGGATTCCGGCGTCCGTCAGGTAATGGTCACCGCGCTGCTCAATATCGATTACTCGATAAAGGCGGAGGTCAGGCTCAGCCTCTACAATGAGGACGAGGCTGTGTTCGACTTTGACAACGCCACGGCCGGCGACAGGACTCTGGCGTGGAACCGCGAGGTCTCCAACTCTACCTCCAACGACGGGGCCAACTATTATATCAAGGACGTGGAACTTCCTATCGATCTGAGCTACGTTTTCGGCCTTGATATGACGTCGATCGGCTTCCCCGAAAAGCTTGCGCCGCTGCTCAGCATGGTTGCGGGCGGCGATGTTGAAAACATCCGTCCGTGGGACATACTGCTGCAGCTTGCTCAGCGTGTCAGTCCGCTGACCGAGGTCAGGATCACGCTTGAGCTCGACCCCGATCTTGAGATCGTCGATACCGACGAGATAATGGTCTCCAACGAGTATTTCACCATGACGGCCCTTGACGTGGATAATGACAGCAACGTCCTTACCATAGTGTTCAATTGGATACCGCAAAGCGAGCCCATCGATTCCGACACTGCCGATCCCATCTGTATTTTGAGCGGGATCAAGGCGCGCGTCAAAAAGGAATCGAGCGCGTCCGACGGCAAAGTCGTCGTCTTTAACCACGGCACCGTCGCATACGACATTGGGCTCAGGGCTTCCTCGCTCTACAACTATTGTCAGGATCCCTCCTTCCAGGAGCAGTACGGCATTTATCCTTATGTGAATCCCAACGATTCATCCGACAAGGGCGGTCATTTCGCGTCGGAATACGGCGAATTCAGCGATAACGTAAATGTCTACGTACGCGCGCGCGACGGTTGGTGGAGCTCCGGCGACGCCAATTACTATTACGTCAACAATGAGCCCACGGTCGGCATCGCCTTCGTACCCGATATGGACGATCCCGATACCGACGTTTGGTATCTGTTCGACGATCACGGCGTATGCCAGGGCAAGATCAACGGCCTGTTCGAATATGATGGCGATAAGTATTATGCCGTCAACGGCGTGCCGCAGGTCAGCTGGCAGATCGTTACCGACGCTTCCGGTCACGATAATTACTACTATTTCAGCCGCATCGACCACAAAGCGGTCAATGGCGAGCAGACTATCAGCGGATACACCTACGTCTTTGAGGACTATATCCTGACAAAGGGCTGCTGGCTGCATGACGAAACGGGTGAACGCTATGTTTGGGCGGGCATCATGATGCGCAACAAGTGGTTTACGGCGGACGGAAACGAGTACTTCGCCAAGAACGATTTCTACATAGCCAAGGGCTTTGCCAGTGTCCTCAACCACGAAAGGACAAGGACTTGGGTACATGCCTTTGATGATGAAGGCGTTTGGCAGAACGTTACCGGCTTCTACGATTACCATGGTGATACTTACCTTCTCGATGAAGGAATGCTGGTCTATTACCCCGGCCTCATACAGGTGGGTGAAGACTACTATTACTTCAACAGCAAGAACATCATGGTCAAGGATGCGGATTACTACATATCCAAACCGAACGGCCTGTTCCCCTCCGATTGGTATCATTTCGGCCCCGACGGCAGGATGGTCATTCCCGAGCAGCCCGAGCCGACCGCCGCTCCCGATCCTACGGCGGAGCCCGATCCCACGGCTGTGCCCGATCCCACCGCTGCGCCTACTGCTGCGCCCGAGCTGCTCAACGGCATAGTCAAGCAGGACGACGGCAAGTGGTATTACTACGTCAACAACAAAAAGACTTACGCCGGCGTGTTCAAAATAGACGGTGATTACTACTACGCGAAGTCCGACGGCGAGGTCATTCACGGCAAGAGCTACTACATCAGCAAGACGAACGGCCTTGTTGAGCCCGGTCAGTACGATTTCGATGCCGAAGGCCACATGTTCATGTTCAATGGCATCTATAAGGACGGCGACATATGGACGTACTACGTCAACGGCGTAAAGACTTATGCGGGTGTTATCGAGCTTGACGGCTTCTACTACTACGTCAAGAGCGACTTCCGGGTCGTCCACGGCAGGAGCTACGCCGTAAGCAAGACCAACGGCCTTGTCGAACCCGGAAGCTACGTCTTTGACGACGAGGGTCATATGCAGATAGGCGGAATTCAGCCCACCGCTGAGCCCACCGCGACTCCCGAGCCCACCGCGACTCCCGATCCTACGGCGGAGCCCGATCCCACGGCTGTGCCTACCGCAACGCCCGAGCCTACCGCAACGCCCGAGCCTACCGCGACGCCCGAGATACTCAACGGCATAGTCAAGCAGGACGACGGCAAGTGGTATTACTACGTTAACAACAAAAAGACTTATGCCGGCGTGTTCAAAATAGACGGTGATTACTACTACGCGAAGTCCGACGGCGAGGTCATTCACGGCAAGAGCTACTACATCAGCAAGACGAACGGCCTGCTTGAGAAGGGCCAGTACGATTTTGACGAAGAAGGCAGGATGTTCCTGTACGACGGCATATTCAAGAACGACAAT
>JAEEGL010958538.1_pt1 | contig 17003 bp, 14 predicted proteins | sample 9134231 | NCBI WGS metagenome assembly JAEEGL01 (sample SAMN16246548, study PRJNA631951) | gut metagenome | biome: gut microbiome; feature: rumen; material: fiber-attached | host: Bos | place: Iran: Karaj | collected 2018-10
ATGTCTGCCGGAACATCCCGCTCTGTCAAACCTCGTACGGTGACCGTTCTTTGTTGACGGGCTATCTGACTCATACCTCCGGCTACTATCAAAGCGGCCAACAAAATTACTACTGAAATAATCCAAATATTTTTCTTTTCCATATCATTAAATATTTTTAAACCATACCCATTAACGCAAAGAATGTATTTTTAGTATAAAAAAATCTCTTTTTATTGATTTTTCTTTTCAAAATTAAGCACTACAAACTGTTGACCTCCAACTTGATTGACAAAAATATTTTCCACATATGGAACCATCGTCATAGGTAACACACCTCCGTGATTGAGTAATAAATAATGAATATTATTAGTCTGCATAAAATCCAATTGCAACTGTGGAATATCTTCCAAAGTATAGTTGGGATTAACACTATTTACATATTTATTGAAAGGGCAAGATACAAAAAATGCTTGTGCACGTAATGCATGCATAGTGTTCATTTGAGAATAATCCACATTACATGTGTGCATCAAAATTTCATAAGCCTTTACTTTCTGCTGATTAAGCATACGCATATCTCCATAGCCTCGAGCTGCATGCCAATAGTTAGTACTAATATACTCATTCCCATAAATAATTCCGACATATACAGTTTGGTTCCCTACTTGTTGATTAACTTTTTCAAGAAAATCTTGAGAATATGGCATTTTATAATAGTGATAGAAAGGATGTTGTGGTACAAATATCACATTGAGAATAACTATAGCACAAAAATAAACACCCATGACCATTTTTTCCCATCTTTTTTCCAGCCAAGTGTATTGCTTAACTAACAAAACAATGATAAAAATATTGTTCAACACCAAGGTCGCTGTAGTGAAAAACTGCGTAGAATCGTGCATAGGATGCAATAATACCCAAAAACACAATCCTGACACTAAGGATAAAACAACATAAACAATAAATTGAGAATGCTCTTTGAAAAATTCAAGCAATAGTTTTCTTTTTTGTGTAAACAATAGAACTATTGTCGGCAAAAAATAGATACCATAGTTGAAAACCAATATCACTATTGTGCCAACTAATATTTTTAGACATTTCAGTTTATCCAAAGCATGACCTTTAATAAGTATATCCAAAGTGGGAACACCTGTTACACCGGCTTGATTTGATTGCAAAATATAGAATAGTACTATCAATAATTCTACTAAAACTATAGAACCGACAAGTTTTAAACCATATGATTTATCTTTTCTTATAAAATAGAATATTCCCATACAAAACAGAACTATCCCAATAACAGGGGCTAGGCTGATACTTGCTATCGGTAACAATAGCAACGGATAAAAAAATCTATCGTCGTGTTTTAACATAAGAATAGTTGACCATACATAAAGGATGGAAAGCATGGCAAATTTTGGTGAACAACCACAAAAAAACACGAAATCTATGGCTTGTGGCAAAATATTTACAAGCACTACACCACCTAAAAAGACAGAGACAATACCGAATGCAAACATCCATATATCTTTGGTTATGCTACGAACCAAAGCAATCATTCCCATTGCCAAAATTGTAACCATAATCACATGAGAAATAATCACTTGTGATTCTATGACACCAAAGCCGAACAAACCATAAAAAATTGATGCCAGCCATAGTTCCGGATAATGAAAGGGGCCTGCGACGTTCAAAGTTGGATCTTGAGTAAGAATTGACCAAAAAGTTGATGTTTCCACATGTGTATTCCACATATAGTCAATCACTTCTGCATATGAATAAAAATCCCCTTGTGCAATTTTGCTATAAGGTGTATCATAAAAAAACATTCCTTGAAGCATATAACACGCTAATGTAATAACGAGCATTACCAACAAAGGATACAAGTTTTTGATAGATACCGTTGGAATATGGATTTTAGGTCGTTCTAATAACAAATAGAAGATTGTTACCAATAAAAATCCCCATAAAATAGTTATTCCTCTTGTTTGAACGACAGCAACTCCGAAAACAATCAAGAGCATACCAACGAATAAATTTTTAAAAGTAGAAAAATAAGGATCTTCGTCCTTATTAGTAAACAACATTCTAATAGCAACACCTAAGAAATAAGCTACTATCAAAAAAATGACTACAGCAATGTAGGCTAAAAAGTTCATTTTAAACAGAATATGATTTATTTAAGGTTTTTGTGTTCAGACTTGACTATTTTTTTGATTTTTCGATGATATATACGATTAAGTTTGAGAATTTCCAACGGGGTCCTCAAAAAATCTTTGGTTGTTAAACGAGTATCTCCTTTTTCTATCCATACATCAAGTGGATACTCAAAACAATGATTGATAGTATTATTATAACCGAAATGAATAATCAATCGGGCAAATATTTCAACATCAAAAAACCAACGACTTGCAAAAGGATGTTGATATACCACTTCAGCGGCAAGGCGACTTAACAGCTTTGCACCACATTGTGTATCATAAACAGGAAGACATAATATATTAGAAACTGCAGTTGCAAAAAAACGTCCAAAATAATGACGAAGAGGATTACGAAAAATATTGCTGCCTAAACGTTGAACACGTGAGCCCACGATTAGCAATAAATCATTATTTTTTACTTCTATTGTTGATATAAATTTGTTGATTTCGTTTAAAGGTGTTGCCAAATCTGCATCAAAGAAACCAATATAATCAAATTGAAAATTGGACAAAGCATAATTACATGCATTTCTAACAATATTCGCTTTTCCTTGGTTGTGACCACCATCATAAACATAAACCTGTTGATATTCATCAGATAATGATTGTAAAACTTGCAACGTATTATCTTTGCTACCATCATTTGCAAATAAAAAAGATATTTCCGGATGAGTGTCAAAATATAACCGAAATTCTTCTATCGGCAGTCGTTTCTCTTCATTGTAACATGGAATTATAATGATGGTATTTAACATGTTATGACTTATTTTCATTTTGCAAATGTAACATTTTTCTAAAATATATCAGAAATATTTTCTAAAAAAAATCGGTCTTCTATAATGTATTTATTTTCTATAACTTATAAATTATATCACTTGATTCTAAACAAATCTATCTTCAATCTATTCTTCCAAAATTCCCTATTATAAAGATTGTATCTATGATAAATACAACTATTGTTTTCGGCGACAGGTTTTGCATCACAAGTATATAAGACCTTGTATCCTATAACGAGTGCCAATTCATTTATTTTGTCATTATACTGACCATTGGGATAGGCAATCGAAAACGGATACTTCCCTAAATTTCTATATATGCAATTATATGATTCTGCAAGTTCTGTCTTTATCTCTTCATTAGATAGGGTCATTAGATTTCTATGAGTTTTTGTGTGCGAACCTATTGATACCAAATTGCTATCAAGTTGAGCAATCTCATCCCACCTTAACATTCGCGTCTGCTTCACATCCCTGCCGAGTTCTCTTTCCAACTCACTAATAATTGCTTCCCTGTTAGGATTCTTAAGTAGATTCAAATACACATTTAGAGCAGTCCTTTCAACATCAGCATCACTATTCATAGAAAATTGCAGAATATCTCCACTTTGACTATCTGGCAACTTCAAAACTTTCTTTTCTGCATAATAACCTTCTATCACCTTATTTAATCGTTGTGTCCAGAATATTTTACCTGTATCGGCGACATCGGATATTATATGCAATGCCACCGGTACTTTGTTCTTCTCAAGAACAGGCAATGCACACTCTGCAAAATCATTATACGCATCATCAAATGTAATTACACACAAAGATTTGCGTGACTGAAAATGCGTTTTCTCACACAATTCTTCCTGTGGTATGATTAAAAAATTCCTACGTAAATGTTTAATTACCTTATCAAATGTTTTTATAGGCATCGGCGGATATGCAGGAGAATATTCATCCGACACACGATGAAAGGCAAATGAAAATATCTTAGACATATAAAAGATGTTTAAAATTCCATGATGAAGGAGAATCGTGCTTTAAATCTCCTATATACTGCTTATTTGGCTTATCAATTTCTATCGGTCGTATCATTATTGACTTTATAGGAGAAAAACTCTTTTTAATCTTTTTCAACCACAAATATTTATGATAGCCATTTCTTTTCATTATATGCTTATATTCCTTTTCCTGATTGTAATATAATGGGAAGTTTACATATAACTTTCCTATTTTATGAACATAAGACTCCACAAGTTTCAATACATCTCTTAACGAGTTCCTATATCCAAAGTCAAAAATCTCCACATTCTTACTACGAATCTCAAGCAAAGCATAAGACGAGTGTTCGTTATCCGTTATAAAACGAAACTCTTTTTCCGGTTCCTGCATCTTCCATTGGTAATACTCTTTGGTTATTACAGCATCCAAACAATTTGACGACTTCTCTTCAAAAGACTTTCTACACTCCCATATATCATCGATACTATTTAATACCACAGCATCCCTTTTGCCAAAAACAATCGCACACTGCTTCTTATAATAGACGAAAGATGTAAAGAATTTTGTTCCAATCGATTTATATACACTTCCAGACCTAACATTAGGAGACAATACTAGCAAATAATCATATCTGTCCTTTATATTTTCAAGAATAAAAGTAGTCAACTTTGCCATAATCTTCAAGCCTCTGTAGTCAGGATGAACAACAGCATCTGTAGTAAATACAGTATTTGTAGTTAAGCCATTATATCTCCATTCGGTCTGTATCAATCCACGAAATCCCACTACTTTATTATCGCAAACAGCAACTGCACCAATGCATTTCTCAGGGAATGGAGTATTAACATATTTCCAATAAAACATTTGCTCCCTATATTCATAAGTATTCGCCCACAAAAATTCTTCAAGGTCAACTATTTCTGCATAATAAGAAGAATTAACCAATTCTATTTTTATTTCCTTTTCCATTTACAACTGTTTTATTATATCAGCCAACAATGAAGTCTGCTTTTCTCTTGAATAATTTTCTACACCAACAGAATTACAATCTACAAAACCATTCTGAACAAACTCATCGTACATTTCTTTTAGTATATCAGCCAACTGCTCCTTGTCCTTTACAACCACTCCTGAATGGGTACTATTTATCAAATCTTCCTGAAGATGTGTACTCAAACCATCAACCTCCCCCATTGGATAATATTGCTCCTTAAGAGAATTAGCTTCATCATCATCGGAATAACACAATAGAATCCTTCTCTTCAATCCTAAATAATCATATATCTTGGTGCCCATTATAGAATAATCGTTAAACAATAACATAATATTACTATTACCCAATGTGGCTAACAAACTTTTATTGTCCATTCGTGGATATACATTAACATATTGTTCAAGATTATTATCCTTGACATAGTTTTTAATTTCCTCAGTTCTATTTATCCCATAAAAATTCAATTCTGCATTTACGTTGTTTGAAGAAACATATTTATGGAAAACTGACAATACACTTTTATATGGATGCCAATTATAAATTCTACCTGCTAATGCTATACGCATCTTGTCTGATTTCTGCCCAATATGAGAAACTTCCGATACAATATCCGAATTATATCCATTTGTGATTATATAAAATTTCTTTTTAACATTTGTTTCTATTTGTATCTTGAATAAATCACTCACTGTTACCACACACTTTGCATTCGTTACAAATATTTTTTCATAATATTTATTCAATTTTCCAATCCCTCTACTTCTATTTCTATTTTGGCTCCATGGATCTCTATAGTCCGCTACCCACGGAATATTAAATTTGGTGCTCAAAGCCGAAGCATACTTAAACAGCACAAACGGTTCCCCTGTAGCGATTATAGCATCAACCTTATTATGCTTCAAATACTCTTTCGCTCCACGGTACAAACACGACTTTGGTCCTACGAAGAAAAGAAACTGCATAAGCTCGTACCATGCCGTAACCATTTTGCGTATCAGTGAAAATTTACTGCGCCCATATTTAAGCATTATGCGGTTGGCGAGATTAGGCTTGTATGGTGTGCGAATTATTGTGCCGTATTCTGTTTCTTCAACTATGGTTGCTTTGCTTCCGCCAGGTGCTATATAGTCGAGTTCGTTGCCGTACTTGTTTCCCCACTGCCGCGTAACAACAATAGGTTCTATGCCATATTCCTTCAAATACCTGTACCACGCGTATGGCCTAAGCCCACCTACTGAGACATAAGGTGGGAAATCGTATGCCAATATTAATAATCGTTTCATAATCGTTTGTATTCAAATAACTTCTTTTGTTAAAACTTATCTAACTTGAATTGAATAAACAATAATTATTTCTTTATAAACATTTTACATAACACATTCCATACCTTATACTTAATTGGAGCAAAAACATATAATCGCTTACTACTTTGATATGTTTCACATCCAAATCGCATCTTAAACCTTGTAATTCCTTCCGTAAACTTCAAATTGCTTTCATCTATATTTCTTGCGACCTGTCCTAACGAATAAAAATCAACGCCAATATCCTTTAACCACTTACATATATTGTATTGCAAGAACTGTCCTGCTCCACAATCATTCCTACGATTGCCACCAAATGAATAATCTGCAATTCTTCCATATACATTAACCAATGCACAAGATAATATTTCGTCCCCCTTACGACATACAAACATTCTGCAAGTGCCGTTCTTATTACCGACCTCTATCTCCCTTTCAATATATTTTGGATTGGGAGCACTCTTGCCTTGCGTTGAATATGTTTCAGCCAACATCATATTAAGGACATCCGAATTGCATATTATATTCTCGAAAATCAAACCTTCACGCACAGCTCTGTTTATCATATTACGATGCTTCACATGCATATCCTTATATAAATCATCGTATGATTTTCTTAAGTCAATATATGCAACATCAAAATCTGCACATGAATAACATTTAGCCCCATTATTTTCATATAACAAAGATACCTCCTGGGAAATTATACCAGAAGAATAAAATCCCTTTACCGAAAATGAAACAATATTCTCTTTCTCAATATACTCGTTTATCCTACTATTCAACATAGACATTATTTCATTTACATTGCCATAACTATGATTTATAATAAACTCACCAAATTGCGACAATGTTTTGGAAACTAAAGGTAAAAAATATCTTATCTTTTTACTTTGCCAAATGCACAATTTCACCCCACCTAGTAATACGCTCCTATCTACGACTTCAAAGTATACTACTCTTTGCCTACTAAATTCTGCCATTTCAGATTGCATCGTAGTCTGTAAGTAATTTCCACACTCTTTGCACAACGCATTCCATTCATCTACATTCCGAGGATTTTCATATGAAACAACTACTTCCATAATTTTTCTCCATCATTAAAACAATAGTCAATGCAACTGAGTCCCTTTGCAAAATCGCCATGCAACTGCGTGTATTCGGGATGAACAAAATCGGTATATTTTACGGTTATTCCATTATCGGCAAACAACTGTTCATCGTGGTACTTGCGACCGCCATTCCCTGACAGATATGTATCACAACCATTTTTCTTGCAAATATCAATAAGACGCTGGTTTCTGTCGGATGATACAGATTCCATATCGGAAGCAAGTACAATTTCTGCACTTACACCCATATATTTACACATCTCTCGGATTATGTTGACATTAAATTCCGAAAGACTATCCGTATCATAATTCACAAGTGCTTCCACTACTGGATAAAACTGCTCAAAATTCCTTGACTTCTTGTACTGGAAATATATTGTCTTGAGCATAGTGTCTCGCCACTTCCTTGCATTATCTATTGCAATGTCCTTAATAAGTTTGCTATCCCCTTTCCTTATTGGCACCGTAATCCACTGCACTCCAGATGAAGTCTTTATCCTTGTCCTGTTCGTTATGGCATCGGCAGTGCCGACCTCAATGTCCACAGTATCAAGAATCACAAACACATCCGACTTTGCAATCTTATAAAAATAACCCAACCACGGGAAAAAATTGGGCTGATGTATGGCACAAACTTTCGGCATCACAACGATTTATATAAGTCAATTAATTTTTCCTGTTCATTTTCCCAAGTCAGCACTTCAGAAGCAACTCTAGTATTCTGCTGTAAAACAGCATAATCTGCTAATATTGCTTCAAAACCTTTAATGTATGCGCCTTTTTCATCAGGGTTTACGCATACGCCACACTTATAGGTTTCCACAATGTTCCGATATTCAGGCTGCTGAGTAGCCAGCACAGGTATGCCTGCATTTATGTACTCGAATAGTTTGTTGTCGAGAGCATACCAGTACGACATGTCGTTCTTGTTCCATGTCGGCACTAGTCCAGCATCTGCCGATGACAAATAAGACGGGATATCCGACGGAGCAATCAACCCATGGAAATACACATTTGCAACACCTTTTGCCTTGACATATTCATGGATCGGCTCCGCATTCTTGTTTTCGCCACAAATAAAGACTAGAGCCCTATCGGGAACATTTGCAAATTCGTCAATCACTTGCTCAAGATTCAATGTCCTTGCATAAATGTTCGCACCTATGAAAACAAGTATTTTTGTTGACTGCGGAATGCCGAACTTTTCTCGCAAAATATTTGTCCTTTCAATCTTTTCGCTCTTTTCCGGAATGTTCCGCACAACACAAACCTTCTTTTTAGCCTTCATGTACTTTTGCAAATCGTTGGCTAGCGAATCGTTAACCGTGATAATCTGGTCAATATATTTATGATTGCGACTTTCGCGTCTTATTTGCAATTTCCTTACGACATACGACTTCAGCATAATCGAAAAGCTATTGAAGTTGGACGCATTCAACGGCCATGAATGGAAAAGTTCGTGAGAATCGTAAACAAGTATTACAGATGGTTTTATCTTCTTTATACAACTTCCGAGATGCAACATAGCCTGGTCGTTGGCGTGAATTATGTCGAACTCAAACGACTTTACTATTTCCGATGCATATCTCTTGACGCATGATGATTTCTTTATATCATAAATGTCCCTGTTCAGAATCCTATGAACCTTAACGCCATTTATGTCTTCTCTTTCCTGCAATTCCTTGCCCTTGACAGCGACAAGATTCACATCGAAACCCGCTGCGACAAGGCTTTCCGCCTCACGCGACACACGCCTGTCGTTGGTAAAGACATTATCTAGTAAAATTAAAATCTTCTTCATTTAACTTAAAAAATCATTCTCAACACTTCGAATGCCTCTGCATACTGGCAACCAATCTGAACGCCCCTTGTCCTTGCAAGTGAAAAGACAAAATCCTTGGACATATAGTCCTTCCTTGCCTGCGACTTGTACTCCTGCAATGCGTTATATTTAGATATGAGATGTCTTTCCTCCAGCCGTACAAACGAAGTCGTATCAAACGACAGATTGTTCCATATCAATTCGTAGCCGAGTATGTTCGTAGTCTTAAATGCTCGCAATCCTTCCTGGGCGATAGTCGAATGATCCTGATGTATATCGTGCGGACTAGGCATAAAGACCATATCGGGCTTCAGTTCCCTTTTCAGGCGAACCATTTCCTCGAGTATAGGCTGACGCGAATAGTTCAACTTACGAACCTCGTAGCCATATATGAAAAGATTCTCTGGCTTAATACCAAGCTTTGCAGTTGCATTCCTTACCTCAGTCTTTAGGACATCCTTCTCAAAGCCTTCGGGCACCGATTGCTCTGCCGTAGAAAACGCTGCATAAAAAACATTTGCCCCTTCCTCTATTAGACGGCTTATTGTTCCTCCTACACCCAATTCTCCATCATCCGTATGGGGGGCTAAAATTAGTATATTGTTATATTTTTTCATATTATATTTTTTCATATTATATTTTTATCATTCTATACTTTTCTTTATAAATTCTATATACTTCCTTGCATTACTTGCAAAGGAATATTTTCCTGACACCGTTTTTCTTGCACTTTCGCCTATATCAGTATATTCATTTTGCAAAGATAACACTTTTTTTAATATTTCGTACCAATTTGAATTATCCGGCTTAACTAAAAATCCGTTTTTTTCATCTTCAATAATATCTCCGTTGATAGTAACATCGGTAGCAATACTTACAACACCCAATCCCATATATTGCAAAAGTTTAAAGCCACATTTCCCACGTCCTATTGCATTATCTTCAATAGGCATTAAACCTATGTCAAAACTTTTAATCAGTTTTTTTTCCAATTCAAGACTCCACTGTTGGTTTTCAATTTGGAATTTTGCTTTCGGATGTTCATAATCACAACCGGCTACTACCACAAGTTTCATTTTGTAATCAACAGCCAATCTATTCAATGGTTCTATTAACATATCCAAATAATGCAGATTGTGATTGCCCCCTATCCAGCCCAAAACCACCTCCGTTGACATTGTATCATATACTTTGGCGGGATATTCATTGTAATCAACACAAGTAGGTATGACCAAAACTGCCTTATCGTCAATGGTTTTGTTTTCTGACAACACTTTTTGCTTTAGATAATCTGAACCAACAACAAAACGCTTGTACAATCTCAATGATTCGTTAAATTTATTGCCATTTTCTTGTAATAATCTTCCATATAGATTAGTAATTTTTCTCGGTTCTCTCTTAGCAGCCGATATGTTGTCATCAAAATCCAATATCACATTAGGATGAATCTTTAGCAAGAACTTTTCCATATACAGGTTGCCATAGTCGTTAAACTGCAAAAGTTCTCTTCTGACAATTACGGTCTTAAATTTTCTTGCGTAAATACACTGACGGAATCTCTTCCTCATCGCCCTAATATACAGCAATGGCATATTCTCGAACTGTGAATCAAAGTCATTTTTATCCGAAAATATTGTCCACACCTCGCAACGTAAACCATTCTTTTCAAACCTTTCTTTCCACTTATATGCCCGATATTGATAGCCAGAGTTTTCTATAGGAAAATTTTCAAGAAACAATACACCATCGCTTGCATTGCGACTATGCAGAAAAACACCACAAATCCATGCAAAAAAGCGATAGAAATAAATGGCCCAAAAGAGATATATGTTATAGATGGTTTTCATTTAATAATCATATTCGTATTTCTTTCCAATTTGAATCACCGCAACAATAACAGCAGATATTTTTTTTGTGATACATTATATCTTTATTTTCCTAACATCTTTTTCAATTTGAACTTTGCCGCCTCCTTGTAATACTGCATTTTCAATTCAAATTTGGAATATTTTGACGGAGGATTAAACGGATAGTTTAGAAGTTCTGGCCATCCTATCTTTATTATCTCCTTATATGCCTTCATATACTTGGGATCACGATACTCATTGGGCAACTGCAAAAACAAATCTATAATCTCCCTATTGCTTAAAGGCACAAACACATCGTGTAAAAAGTCGGATTCTAGCTGACTTTGAGCCTGCCATTGTCCACCACCATCATATTCCCACTCCCAAAAATCCAAAGTTTTATAATCATATTTTTTACACGCCTCTTGAACTTCTTCCAAATAATTTTTAAAATGATTATTCAAATCAGGCAAGTCTTCTTTCAAATATAACATATGTTCGTGATTCTTAAAAAAATCTGTAGTAATATTTTCTGGATGAGGACCTGACCCATAATAACTATTCTTAAACACAGCCGCCGTACTACCCCTTATAACCGTATAATTATCTGGATAACAACCGACCATAGACCCATAATATTTTTGCCATATTGGATGAGCCATTGGGGTATTACCAATATAAAAATCCATGAACGACTTACTAACTCTTTTTTTATTTTTTACAGGGTACCTATTTTGTCCCACATCTTGCAATATTTGCGCTGGCAAAAAATAATCCCGTTCCTTCTTTGAATTATAACTAATCCAGAAATACATTTGATTAGAAATATCCTTAATCGTTGAAAGTAGCAATCTGCTATCATAACCTGCCGTTAACGAAAATGACAAATGCTCACGAGATGCCAATGAACGAATACTATTACCAATCAACAAATTAATATTTTTAATATTCTGCTCTATTCCTATTCCAGAAACATCTTTTCTCTTGTTATACGGGTAAAAACGCATAACGACTCTATCACTAATGTTTATATAATGATTGGCAGGAACACCATACACATCCTCATAAAATGTATAACCAGGACACCAATCATAAGTCGGCTGCAATTTGTAATAGTTTGAATGTTCAAACAAATATTTTTCCGATTTTTCCTTCAGATCAGTTACAAATCTTAGCAGAAAAATATTTGAGGTTATATTTATAGAATCATTATCGCAATTATAAAATATAGGTCTGAATCCACCAGCATCACTTACTCCGTATGCATTGTTTCCAAATTTACAGAACAACGCAAATCGTCCCGACAATGAATACAAAAAATGCAGAACTCTCTCAAATGTATCACACTCTGCAACCATATCTTCCATTATATCCGAATTGTTTTTTCCTGGGCTATGAGGATTTATCCAATAACCTAAAAGGAGAAATTCCCTATTGCCAGCAATACTTTTATGCATCTGCAACGATTGTTCTGCATAAACATTCTTTTCATCGAAAGTTTCTTTCTGCCACCCATCAAGTTCTGCAACATCCTTGACTGTTATTAAATATTGCCGTCTAAATTTTATTAGTTCCATGTCGGGTATCATTTTCTTAATAAATAATTCTTAATCCATTCTTTTAAATCGAGAAAGGATCTTACATATAACAACGCATTTGCTAATAAACACAAATAATTCCAATACTTGGAATTCATATAATACTCCAAAGCCAATTTGCCTTTCCATTCAAATACACGCTTAGTTAATATTTTTTTCTGTCTGGGAATATTTGCCAAAAGTTTTTTAAACAAGGAAACATTTCCTTCATATATTCTAATTGTGTCAACAGATAATGACAAACAGACACTGCATCGCCTCCATGCACTCATTATCTCCGAACTATAAGCCATTTTACCTTCATTCGATATTAATGCGACCAACAACCTATCTGCACTTAAATACGAATATTTAGCCAACGCATCGAAAGAATAAATTATATCATCATAACGGCGAAAACAGATGCTTGCAGTAGGGACAAACCAACCTCCTGTCAGTTGGGCAAAATCATACTCGCTCTGCATTTCCCCATTATGCAATTGTCCAATAATACTTCCATTTTCATCAACTTTATTAGCATTATGAAAACAACCTGCGTACTGCTTATTTTCATCCAGAAACCGAACCTGCTTCTGCAATTTCTTGAAATCTGTCCAGTAGTCATCCCCTTCGCACATAGCGACATACTCGCCCTTACACTCCAATAAAACCCTACGCCAGTTTCCTGCCACACCCAAATTCTCCGTCAATGGCAACAACCTTATTTGCGGATATTTTTCTGCATACTCCTCGCATATTGCCCGCGTACCATCTGTCCCATGGTCTTCTCCAATCACCACCTCATAGTCAAAATCAACTTCCTGCATCAATATGCTATCAAGACACTGACGGATGTATTTTTCCTGATTATATGTTACGACAAAGACGGAGAGTTTCATTTGGATTTATAATTTTTCAGACCACCCAGGTTTATACAACTTATGTTTACCCAATATACCCAACCAAGCATCACGCAAAGCCAATCTAATAACTTTTTTATGAATCAATGTGCATTCATCCTTTTTACATTGATTTAACATATATATAGTTCTATCAATTGCTAATTTAAGAAAGTGCATTTTTAACATGTGACAATGATTCCTAACTATGTAATAATTTTTCCATGTTACTCCGTCATTAATAGTATTAACGACCGACTGTTCTTCATGTGTAATCTTTATATTAGGAACGCACACAATATTACCATACTTGGCTAACCTTATACTATGCTCCGTATCATCATAATATATGAAATATTTTGGATTTACATATCCGACTCTTCTAATTGCATTCGCATTTATAAAAGAACAAACATACGACAAACAATTTATTTGGAAAAAATCTTTATCATACCATTCTTCTGGACAACTCGTTCTTACATAATGGTTATTTTCAATTTTATGAGTGCTTCTATGGTATATGGCAATTTTTCCTTCTAAATCATACACCGTTCCACATATTGCTGACAACTTGTCAACATCGTGAGTATCGCAGAACTTATAAAATTGCTCCATCATATCCGGCTCGGCATACGCATCATCATCGGCAAGATATATCCAATCCGGATTGAGTGACATTGCATACTTCTGTCCCGCATAAAAACCACCGGAACCGCCAAGATTGTCGTCCATATTTACGACATGCTTAACAAAAGATGTTTTCTCACTCTTCCATTTTTCCAAAAACTCAAATGTGCCATCATTGCTATGATTATTTACAACAATAAGATTACGAAACGACTTTGTCTGGTTTTCATAGCAGGCAAGCGCTTTTTTCAATTTCTCCAGACGATTATATGTTACTATTACAACATCTACATTCATATAAATACTATAATTATTGTGCAAAATTAGTATTTTTTTTTGTATTTTCTAACACATTTAATCAAGATTCTTTATTCAACAGATATTTTAATAAAATATAAACATTAAAGATATACAATAATTCAAATCAACTATGAGATAATTGTATTGTGTCTCGTGATACTCATAAATTTAATAATATTTTTTTACAAAAATTCATATCTACAAGCCACTGCGGCAAGTTATAAATCAAAGTTCCTCTACGCCATTTAGAATCACGGCCTCTGCTACGCAATAACCTGAACATAGACTCATTCCTTACATAAGGGTCAACACTCGCCCCTCTTCTGTATTCAAGCAATGCGCTTAAATACATCTTCTCGGGAACAGTAAAGAACGACAACAATGTTGACAATGCAATATTAGAAAAAATCGCATCTGAATAGCGATAAATCTCTGTTTGCATATATGCTTCTGCATACTTACAAAGCAAATCTTCATGAACACTACTCCAATACGCCTGATTATCAGAAACACAATCTTCATTGCCTATTTCTTCCGAAAATATTGGAATGTAATTGCCATCCTTCAATTCATAACCAACGGTTTTAGGCTGGGCGTTCAACCCAAAGAAATTCTCAAATATCCATATATGAGACAAAAACGGAGAATATAAATGGTTATCGCGGATATACGCATGGATCAATTCAAAATGAGAATTATCATAATCTACATCTATATTCCTCTTATCATCCCATAACAGAAAATAAAAACCGTATAATTTTCTGTACCCCTGCCTATGTAACAAATCATTTATATAACGAAGCGTTTTTCCAGATGTTGTCGTATCAACAAGGGCTATCTGTTCAGTTTCAGAGGTCAAGCCTATCTGCTTAAAATACCCCATTTTTGCATCTTCTTCGCCATTATACAAGGCATCTCTGGATATATATAGGTAATTGATTTCTATACTTGGAAATAGCGGTTGCATTCTTTGCGCAATTCTATACATCTGATAGGCATCCCTTGCACAGAAAAACAACTTTGTAATTTTCCTATCTGCAGCACTTTTAAGAACCTTATATACAAAAGAGCAATAAAAAGGAGCAATAATGTCAAGTACAAAATCCTTGTGCTGATTATCTTCATTCGAATACCGCACCGACCTTGATATTCCTGCCAATATACTTGGGAACTTATATCCTCTTGAAAAATCATTACTTATCCACTTTTTTTGATACGGGGCATAAATGTGTTCCACCCTACGAACCTTTATTCCTAGCGACTTTGGTATCTGAAAATCATTCTTTATATTGTCGCCATAGTGCTCCCAACTGGAATATTCCAAATGCTCCTTTTCCTTTATATAACGGAAAAGTTCACCTGACGACTTTGTTTTTCCGACCTCACACGAAACATATATTGCATCACCTTCCTTGCAAATGCCATACTTTTCAAGAATGGATTTTATAAAGTCAAGTGTAAGATACATATCAGAAATAAATATTATGCGATGTCCCTTACTGCGAATCTCATCTATTTTATTCTTAACGCACAGAACAGGAACCAACATCAACCTTTCACACTCAAGTTCTATATCTATAAGTTTCTCTTTCGGGAAAAGTAACGGATGTGTATATTCTAAATTATTGTATATATCGAAAAGTTTCGCCTTATCATCAGCATAAGCCCTACTCGCTGCTTTTCGCCTTTCCACTATAAATTTTTGTCGTACATCTTCTAAAACATCTCCAGAAAACACCATATAAGACAATACATCAAGAAAATTTTCTGGAGTACCACATTTACGGACCAAACAAGTGTCAAATATGTCAAATGAAAAAGTCATACAAATTTACAAAAATAACTTTTCATACAATTTAGAAATTACTCGCCATATAAAACTATTGTTATGAATTATTATCTCCCCTTCCATATACTTATGTATGGCTTTCCTTCTCCAACCCTTCTTACAATCATTCTTAAAACAATAGTATTTATAAACCTTTGAATAAGATTTCAAATATGCGGGAGACTGTGAGTGTCCCGTAGATAATGCACTTTCGCTCAAACGATATAATACAGTCTCCTTATCAATAAAATGGAATCTAACCCCATGCTTTAACAAATTAATCCACCTAGGCCAATCTTCCAACAAGGGGATTCGCTCATCATTTTTGATTCCCATCGCATTAGACTTTTCTCTATTGTAAAGCATACTACCTGCAGGAATACAATTTCTTTTTAAAGTAAGGAAATCGTATTGCTCTTCTATAGTCCAATTAAAAAAGTCATAGATAAAAAAAGTATCCCAAAATTTTTTTCGTTCTTCATCACCTCCAAATATTCGAACTTTTGCAAACACATATACTACATCGGTGTGTATATTTACATAGTTTATATATGTCTCAATACAATCAGGCAACAGCAAATCATCCCCCGCAATCAACTTAACCCAATCGCCTTCGCACGCAGCTTCCGCCCTATTGCAATTTGCCGCAACTCCAGTATTTTTTTCGGGTTCAATAACCTGTATCCGAACAAAACGATCCTTATTTTGGTCGCACCAATCTTTGCACAATTGCATTGTATTATC
>JAEEGL012676669.1_pt1 | contig 17003 bp, 11 predicted proteins | sample 9134231 | NCBI WGS metagenome assembly JAEEGL01 (sample SAMN16246548, study PRJNA631951) | gut metagenome | biome: gut microbiome; feature: rumen; material: fiber-attached | host: Bos | place: Iran: Karaj | collected 2018-10
CGCGGTGCTGACGCTATTGTTGTTAACTCTAAAATTAGAACCGTTGCTGACCTTAGAGGAAAGGTTGTTGCGTGTTCAGAGGGTACAGCGTCCAATACGTTACTTATTAACACGTTGGAAACCAACAATATGAATTATAGCGAGATTAATACCTCATCTTCTGTTGACCCGGACAAAGTAAACTTGAAAATTGTAGCAAGCGGTTTGGATGCGGCTTCAATTTTCAAAGCGGGACAATGCGATGCGGCTGTTGTTTTCTCGCCTGACGACCAGGATATTGTTAGCAGTGTTCCTGGTTCTAAGGTGTTGATTTCTACCAAACAAGCCTCGTCAATTATTTGTGACGGACTTATTGCAAAGCAAAGTTACATCGAAAAAAACAGAGAAAAAGTTACGAAACTTCTTTCAGCCCTTTTGTATGCTAACTCTCAGATGAACAACAATCCGAGTGCTGTTAAACAGGCTGCTAAGGCCTTTGCAAAGGCTTATCAAGTTGATGAAGATTTTGTGATTGACGGTTCGCAAAACATTTATTACGCAACTTTGGAAGACGAAGCAAACTTTTTCGGCCTTACCACTTGTACAAGTTGCGTGAAAGGTGAAGAACTTTATAACAAAATGGCAGGTACTTACGAAGGTCTCGGACTTTGTAAAAATCCGTTGCCTTGGCAAAAAGTTGCTGACGGTTCAATTATCGAATCTCTTTTTGACAATCCTTCTCAGGTAAAAGGCGATCAAAAAGCCGAAAAAGTTAAAGAGTTTACCGAGGTAAAAGCCGTTGAAGTAAAAGAAGAAGAAAAAATTTCTAACAAAAGCGTTTCTGTTGAATACGATATAAATTCGGATGTTCTTAATCAAGGTGCAAGAGATCTTATTGCAAGAGAATTTGTACCGATTGCAAAACAGTTTTCAGGCGCAAGAATTATGATTGAAGGTAACACTGACAATACCGGTAGTGCTGCTTTGAATCAAGACCTTTCGTATCGTAGAGCGTTGAGTATCAAGAATTTCTTGGTAAAAGAGTACAAGTTTGACCCCAACAGGTTTATCGTTGTGGGCAACGGTTCTCAAAAAGCAATTGCTGCCGGTTCACAAGGTTCTGACCCAAGATACAGAATGACAGAGTTTAAACTTGTTGCAAAATAATTAATAATTGACAATTAGCAATTGACAATTGACAATTAATTTGTCCATTGTCAATTGTCCATTGTCAATTTTCAATTAATAAAAGTATGGCTGTATTAAAAGAATTATTTAAATTAGGTGGTGATGATTCATCATTGTCAAAGACAACGAAAATTATTATCGCCGTTTCAGGAATGTTTTTAATTGCTATTCTTTGGCAGGTTGTCTGTTCGTTGGAACTTATTCCTGAAAAAATATTGCCTTCTCCGTTAAAAGTTTTGGCAAGTTATTCGACATTAATTTCTGATTACGATATGTTTGCAAACGCTTGGTATTCAATTAAATTGAACTTAATGTCGTATTTTTGGGCAATTTTGATTTCGTTGCCGGTAGGATTTTTTATTTCTCTCTTTCCGATTAACAATTTGATTATCGGAAAATACATTAATTCAGTGCGTTATTTGCCGATTCCGGCGATGTCAGGAATTTTTATTGCGATTTTCGGCTTGACTTTCGGCATGAAAGTTTCCTTCTTAACGTTTTCGCTTTTGATTTACATTCTTCCTGCCGTTGCAAACAAGGTAAACGACCTTCAAAATCCGACAAATGACAAGGATTATGTATATCTTCAAACGATTAAAACTCTTGGCGCAACGCCTTGGCAATCTTTCAGACACGTTTATTTCCCGTATGTAACAAGAACTATATCTCAGGAAATCATTACTTTAACAGGTATAAGTTGGAGTTACATTGTTATCGTTGAAATGCTTTACAAAGACGGTAGCGTTTCTGGAATTGGTGCACTCATTCAAAATATGACGCGTATGAGCCACATGCCGGAGGTCTATGCACTTCTGATTTTGGTTATTGTTATCGGTATTTGTCAGGATTTGTGCCTGAAATTTATTGATAAAATATTGTTTCCTTCAAAGTACAACCGCAAAAGATTATTCTAAATGTTTGAAAATTTAACACAACAAAATACGCCGCAACAACAACCTGTTAAAAATGAGGCACAAACAATAATTGCAACAGCTGAAACAAATAAGGTTGATATTTTCAATTTGAGTAATGTTAATTTGAGTTTCAAGACTTCAAACGGAGTTTTTACTCTTTTTGACAATTTTAATCTGCGGATAGAGGATATTCCTGGCGAGGGACAGTTTGTGAGCATTCTTGGTGCATCGGGTAGCGGCAAGTCGCAGATTTTGAAGTTGTTATCGGGTCTTAACAAACCTGATTCAGGCAGCATAAAATTTTACGGCAAAGAGATAGATTCTTCTCATCATATTCCGATGGTTTTTCAGCAATATTCAGCATTTCCATGGATGACGGTTTTGGAAAATGTGATGTTACCGTTGAAACTTAAAAATATCCCGGAAAAAGAGGCTCAGGAGCGTGCTTTGGAAATGTTGCGCATTGTTGGTCTTGAAGACCAAAAAGACAAGTGGGCACAATATCCTGCACTTTCAGGCGGTCAGTTGCAAAGGGTTTCGATTGCCCGCAATTTGGTTGATAAGACGCAGGTTCTTTTACTTGATGAGGCAACCTCTGCGCTGGATATTTTCTCAAAGCGTGAAATGCAGAAAACGCTTTTGGACGTTTATTATAATAGTGATTTAGACCCGACTATAATCAACGTTACGCACGATATTTCAGAAGCGGTTTATTTGTCGAACAGAATAATAGTTTTGGCCGCTAATCCGTGTAGGATTCATGCCATTAAGAATATTTCGTTCGGACAAGGCCGCCGCACAGAAAAAATCCGCGAAACACAACAATTCGCTGAATACGTCAGAGAAATAGAACGGCTGATGGACGAGGTGAACAAGAAATAAAAATTTTTACTCTTCAACTTTAGAAAAAAAGCATTAGAATAGGATTCAAAAAAGGATAGCTTTATGGCACACCTTTTAGGAATTTAGAGGTTCTAATGCTTTTTTTATATATTTTCAACAAAACAAAAAACGATTTGAGACTCGCTAAAAAAAATTCCGAAAAAATGCCATAAGAATTAAAAAAAAGGTGATACCTTTGCAGAAAATTTTATCAAAAAAAAATGTATAGAACAGCAGTTTTCCCCGGATCTTTTGATCCATTTACGGTTGGACATGAATCATTGGTTATCAGAGGTTTAAACCTTTTTGACAAAATTATTATCGCAGTCGGAATAAACAGCGAAAAACACGGTTTTATGCCCATCGAAAAACGTATCGAACTCATCAAAACCGTTTTCAAAGACTCTCCGAGAGTCGAAATCAAAACTTATACTAACCTAACTGTGGATTTTTGCAAAGAAAACGGAGCTACACATATTTTGCGCGGCGTGAGAAACTCCGGCGACTATGAATACGAACATTCAATAGCCGAGGTTAACAGGCTGATGCAGCCAGAGATAGAAACAGTTTTCCTTTTAGCACTACCCGAATATACAAGCCTCAGCTCATCTATAGCAAGGGAAATTATACATTACAAACGCGATGCAAGAAAATTCCTGCCTCAAGGAATCGATTTTGAATATTTTTTCGGATACTCAATTAATTCATAATTCATAATTCATAATTCACAATTAAAAATTCAAAATAATTAAGATGGACATTCATAATTGTAATATGTGCCCAAGAAAATGCGGCGCAGACAGAACAAGCTCAAAATTAGGATTTTGCGGAATTGACGGCAAACCTCATATCTCTGAAATTTGTGTGCACAAAGGAGAAGAACCCGTTTTAGGCGGTGAAAAAGGCGTTTGTAATGTCTTTTTCTCATCATGCAATTTAAAATGCGTTTTCTGTCAAAATTACATGATTTCTCAACAAAAAACTACCAATAAAGAAATTACAAGTTATCAGAAAGCTGTCGATAAAATAGCAAATATACTTTGCAACGAAGGTATCAACACCGTCGGTTTCGTTTCACCCTCCCATCAAATTTTTCAGATGAAAACTATCATCGATTTACTAAAAAAACGAGGCTTCAATCCGACAATTATTTACAATTCCAACGGTTACGACGATGTTGAAACTCTAAAGGAAATCGCTGATTATGTGGACGTTTACTTGCCTGACTTTAAGTACGGCATCGAGAAAAAAGGTGTTGAATTTTCCTCTGCACCAAATTATCCTCAAACCGCTCTCAAGGCAATAAAAGAAATGTACTACCAAAAAGGTTCAAGACTTGAAATAAATGATTCAGGACAAGCTGAAAACGGTCTGATTATAAGGCATTTAGTTTTACCAAATAATGTTGAAAACTCAATCAAAGCCTTGGAAGATTTAGCTTTTGAAATCTCGCCAAACATTCATCTCTCGTTGATGGCTCAATATTATCCCGAATACAAAGCATTGGAAATCAATGAATTGAACAGAAAACTTACAAAAGATGAATACGACAAAGTTTGCGATAAAGCATTTGAATTAGGTTTTTCAAAAGGCTGGTTTCAACAATTAGAAAGCAACGAAAATTACCGTCCCGATTTTTCTAAAGATTTAGGTAAAGTTTTTGAATAAAAATTTGGTCATTAAAAGAAAATAATATTAATTTGTTTTTTATATAAAATTAACTATTTTTGCAAGATATTTGCATTTTAAAAAGAAAGTATTATTAACAGTAAAAATAAAAAAACATGGAACTTTTCGGATTCTTAAGAGACAAAAAAATAGGCATAAAATTAGCCTTTTGTTTCGGAGCAATTTTTTTGTCTGTCGCAATAGTCGGAATCTTTGTCTTCATACTCTCAAAAGAATCAATGGGACACATGAATTTCGCTCAAAAATACGTTATTCCTCAGAGCCTTATGACCCAAGAGTTAAAGTTAAACATAGCTTTGGACGTGAATTATTTCAACGAATATGTCAGAAATAATGACATGAGTGCTCGTCAAAAACATGAAACTTATCAAAAAAAATGTCAAGACATAGTTTCTGCGTTAAAACCGCTAATTCAAAACGAAGATATGAACGATTTTAACAAACTTAGCAAAAGTATTGAAAATTATGTTTTAACAACAAGTATAGTCATCGACCGACATCAAAAAATGGCTTCACTTTATTCGCAAATGGAAAACTGCAAAACTAAATTTTGCAACAACCTCCTAAAAGTCAGAAGCTTTTTTGAAAAACACTCGGGAAATCAATTGGAAAATCAAAACCGAATTATCAGGTTATCAGAAATAATCCGCAGCATAGAAAACTTAAAAGGCAATATCAAAGACCAAGCCGCCATAAACGATATTATAAATTCCGTGAAAAACGAACTCCAAAACTTAAAAATTTGGACTTCATCAATATCACAACCCCAACTTTACGACAACTCTTTGAAAGATTACAACGAATACGTCAGCAAAACTCAAGAGTATTATTCATGCAAAAGCGAGGCAGAAAGAGCCAATAACAACATCGCAAATATCATAGAAGAACTTGACCAAATAGTAAATTTCTTCAACTCAAAAGGCGCAAAAGTTTCTCAAACAGCTATCGGGACCATGGTTTCAAACCAGTTAAAAACCATTAATATGTTTGTAATCTTGTTTTTGGTGATTATTTTCGTCAGTGCCGCTTCAAGTATTATAATTCACAAAAAAGTCAGCAGATGCGCCGCTAACACGTTGAAAGGCATAAAAAATATTTCACAAGGAGATTTAACTCAAAGTGTTAAAATAGAATCGCATGATGAATTCGGACAAATGTCCGAGGCTCTTGAATCAATGACGAAAAAATTACAAGAAGTAATTTCCAAATTCCGTGAAGGCGCATCAAACATTTTGCAAACAAGTGCCAAACTCTCGCAAACGGCTCATAATATGTCCGATGATGCTAACGTTCAAGCCGCCTCTGCAGAGGAAGTTTCTTCTTCAATCGAAGAAATGACAGCGGGAATCAATCAAAATACCGACAACGCTCGTCAAACCGAAAAAATCGCCGCTATGGTGCTTCAAAGCATCAAACAAAGCAGTCAGGAGAGTCAAAAAAGTATGGCTGCAATGAAAGATATTGCCGGAAAAATTTCGATTATTGACGAAATAGCATTCCAAACCAATATTTTGGCACTCAACGCCGCTGTTGAAGCCGCCCGCGCCGGTGAACAAGGAAAAGGTTTTGCCGTTGTTGCCGCCGAAGTTAGAAAACTTGCAGAACGCAGCGCAATAGCTGCCTCTGAAATCGACAAAGTCTCGAAAGAAGGCGTTGCAATTTCCGAAAACGCAGAACATTTGTTAAAAAAAATCATTCCCGAAATCGAAAAAACGACAGATTTAGTAAGAGAAATTGCCGCTGCCGGTGCTGAACAAAATACGGGCATAGGACAAATTAACAAAGCCGTTCAACTGCTTAACGAAGTAACGCAAAAATATGCCGCCTCAGCTGAAGAACTTGCCGCCACAAGTTATCAGCTGGACTGCAAAAGTCAAGACCTCAGCGATACGGTTTCATTCTTCAAAACCTCTAAAAATGACACCGCTGACAAGACATCTTACAAAAACACTCAAAAAACTTACAAAGAATCGAAAAGTTTTAACGGTAAAATTAACACCAACCATCAAGAACCCCAACCGCCAAAAACGCATACTCAAAAACCTCAGCCGGCATCTGAGGCCAAAGGCGAACTCCCGGGAAGTACTTCTATTGCCGTTAAAAACAAACCGCAGAAACAATACAACAAACAAATTCCGGAAAAATCCAAAGGAACGTTTATTGATATGAAAGACGATTCTGCGGATTCTAATTACGAAAAATTCTAAAAAAATAAGGGGCGCAAAAGGAAAAAACGCCCCTATTTTTTGTTATTTACGGAATAATGTTTACCTTTGTCCAATAACTAAAAAGATTTTTTTTATACGAATTATGAACGAGTCGATATTAAGTGCATTAATGCAAATGTTTGCAATCGTGGCTACGGTAAACACCGGCGAGATGTCGGATGATGCCCGCACCATTGTTGAGTCGTATCTCAAATTGCAACTCAGTCAGGAACTTGTGGAAAAATATCTCAAGCTTTTTGACGAATACTTCGCCGTACAAAGCGGCTCTGTAAAAAAGAATTCCGAAAAACAGCGCAAACGTAATTCAATGAATTCCGTTAAAGTGCTCAAAATATGCAACGAAATCAACGAAACTCTTCAACAACGCGACAAAGTAATCGTAGTAATACGTCTTTTGGAGTTCGTTAAAAACACCGTTACTGACAAGGAACTCGATTTTATCAACACCGTTGCCGAGACTTTCAATATTTTGGAGCAGGAATACACGGATTTGAAAACTTTCGTTCTCTACTCTGAGGAACAAATAGCCGACAAATCGCAGTTTATGATTATCGGCTCTCAAGAAATTCCAACGGAACTCGCAAGTGCAAAATTCCTTTTTGAGAAAAACATCAAAGGAGTTATCGAAATTATTCGTATGAAATCGACTAACTTGTTGTTTTTCAAATACAAAGGCGATGATGCACTTTACATGAATTCCTCTCAAGTAATTCCTAACAGAACTTATCTTTTAGGCAACGGAACGGTTATAAAAAATCCTAAAATCACGCCGATTTATTTCAGTGATATTTCAAGTCGCTTCATTCTCGACGAGCAAAAAGCAAGATTGGAGTTTTGTGCCGATAACATCGAATTCAAATATTCCAACACCGAAAACGGTATTCACAAATTTTCGTTTTACGAAGAATCGGGCAACCTTATCGGTATCATGGGCGGAAGCGGCGTAGGTAAATCAACACTTCTGAACCTTCTTATCGGAAACTATCCGTTAGCAGGCGGAAAAATTACAATCAACGGTTACGACTATGCAAGCGGTAAGGAAAAATTAAAAGGCGTTATCGGTTACGTACCGCAGGACGACCTTTTGATTGAGGAACTTACGGTTTTTGAAAACTTATATTTCAACGCAAAACTTTGTTTTAGCGAGTTCTCCGAACATCATATCATTCAGACCGTTATGAGAATCCTCATGGAGATGGACCTCAACGAAATCAGAGATTTGAAAGTAGGCGGACCCCTCAACAAATTTATCTCCGGCGGTCAAAGAAAACGTCTTAACATTGCTTTGGAATTAATGAGAGAGCCTTCGGTTTTAATCGCTGACGAGCCGACTTCAGGACTTTCCTCTGCCGATTCAGAAATGGTTATGACACTTTTGAAAGAACAAACTTTCAAAGGGAAACTCGTTATCGTAAACATCCACCAGCCCTCGAGTGATATTTTCAAGATGTTTGATAAAATCCTCGTTATGGACAGAGGCGGTTATCCGGCTTATTACGGCAACCCGCTTGATGCGATAGCATATTTCAAAATCGTTTCAAACAATATTTCGGCTCAAGACGGCGAATGTCCGCTTTGCGGTAACGTTAATCCCGAACAAATCTTGGAAACCCTTGAGGCTAAGATGGTTAACGAATACGGAAAACTTACGCGCAACAGAAAAATCTCCCCGAAAGAGTGGTACGAACTTTTCAACGAAAACATCGCACCAAAAATCGAACAAAAGAAGAAAAGCTTTCCGCAGACGGAAACCGAAATTCCCGAAAACAATTTCAAAGTTCCATCTAAATTCAATCAGTTTAAGATTTTCTTCCGCAGAAATGTTTTGTCGAAAATAGTAGACAAACAGTATATGTTGATTAACTTGTTGGAATCTCCCGTTTTGGCGGCGATTTTGGCATTCTTCATAAAATTTTACTCAGGAACGCCAGACGAACCGGAATCTTACGTTTTCGCCAACAACGAAAATATTCCCGCATATATTTTTATGTGCGTTATCTGTTCGATGTTTATCGGTCTGACTGTCAGCGCAGAAGATATTATTAGGGACAGAATGATTCTAAGCAGGGAAAGATTTTTGAACTTGAGTTGGTCAAGTTACATAAATTCCAAGACAGCAACACTTTTTATAATTTCAGCTATTCAGACCTTATCATTCGTATTGATAGGAAACTTAATACTTGAAATTCACGGACTTACGCTGCAATATTGGTTAGTGCTGTTTTCGACCTCATGTTTTGCAAACTTGCTGGGACTGAACATTTCATCGGCTCTGACAAGCGTTGTAAACATCTACATTTTAATACCGTTTATAATTGTTCCGCAACTTTTGTTTGCCGGCGTTTTAGTAGGTTTCAACAAAATGCACAAGAGCGTTGCCTCGGCTGACAAAGTGCCTATTATCGGTGATATTATGACCTCAAGATGGGCTTACGAGGCTCTTGTCATCACTCAGTTTGAAGACAACGAATACAACAAGCATTTTTATTTGGTGGAAAGACAAATCAGTCAAGCTAATTATGATGCAACATTCCTTATTCCTAACCTTAAAACCAGAATTGAATTGACTCAAAAAGCATTCAAAACCGGTGAAAACATGGATAAAACCGATAAGGATATTTTGGTAATAAGAAATATGGTTGCAACATTAAAAGCCTCAGACGGAAGCACTTTCGCAAGAGTTAATGATATTACCAAAGATAAATTCAACGATACTTTGGTTTATGAACTCAACGAATTTTTGGACAAACTCAAGAGCGAGGCAGAACAAATTCAAGCCGCGTGTCAAGAGAAAAAAGATGCAATTTATGCCTCTTTGGTAAAAGAATACGGTTCGAGAGCTGAAGTTTTAAAACTTCAACGCGAAAACCAAAACAAACGTCTTGACGAAATGTTGCTCAACAAAAACGAAGTTGATAAAATTTTTGAAACTAAAGACGGAAAACTTATTCAACAAAAAGATCCGGCTTATCACATAACGCATTTCAGAAACGGACGGGCGCATTTTTATTCGCCCATCAAGAAATTAGGCGGTTTGGAAATCAACACTTATACTTTCAACGTGATTTTCATTTGGCTGACAACTACGTTATGCTATTTTGCGCTGAAGTTTTTGCTTCTGAAAAAGCTCCTAAACCAAATGAGCAAATTTCAGTTTAAATTGAAACTCAAATCAGAGAAAAAACACTGATTGTAAATATGAAATTCCCCAAAATGATTATTGCAGCTTCAAGTGCTGCAATAATCTTAATTACAGTTGCCGCCATTTGGATTTTTAAATCCGATTTTGAGCCGAAACTAAAACAAAAAATTCATCTTTTGAAGGCTGAAACTATACCGCTGAGATTCAAAATTATTTCAAAACAAGACGGCAAAATGCTGATAGCTGCCAAATTTTTTAACCTTGACGGCATGGACGCAGGACGTTTTGAAACAAACTACAAAGACGGTGAAATAAAATTTCATTATATAAAAATTAATATAGAGGGTCGTAATATTTTTCTGCCAGAAGAAATGGAAACCTCTACGGGGAAAATTGCCTTAGAAAAATACTATTTCAAAGACGACTTTCCTCAAACATACACCTCAAGACTTATTGACACGGTCTTGAAAAAAGAATTAGAGTATATGTTCAAAATTCTCAAAAATGAAAAAAACGAAGTGTTTGAAAAATATTACGGACAAATTTCATACGGTTCTGTATCGCTAACTTTCCCTTGGGAAAGAACGACTTACGGCCTTAAAACCGATATTAACGGCGAAATTTCACTAATATCAGATTAATTAAAGCAAAAAATGAAAATAGTTATCACCGGAGCCTCCTCCGGATTAGGCTTTCAGAGTGCGAAACTTTTTATTCAAGCGGGCTGGCAAACGGTTGTCTTAGCCCGCAGAACAGAAAAATTAGAAGAATTAAAAGCCATTAATCCCAATAATGTAACTGCTTGTTATTTCGATATTAACGATGATAAATCACCTGAAAAGTTGAAAGAAATTTTAAGCAGCGGCGGCAAAACAGACATTTATTTTCATGTCTCTGGCATCGGCTGCCACAACAGAGAATTGGATTTGGACAAAGAAATGAACGTCCTTGAAACCAACTGCAAAGGCTTTGCTAAATGTATAGACACCGCTTTCAATTATTTCAAAGAAAACGGCGGCGGACAAATTGCAGCCATCTCATCAATAGCCGGAACCAAAGGACTCGGCGCTGCTCCATCTTACAGCGCGTCAAAGGCCATGAACAATACTTATTTGCAATGTTTAAGGCAACTTTCCAAAATGGTAAAAGCCGATATAAAAATAACTGACATCAGACCGGGATTCGTTAAAACAGCACTTTTGGATTCTAAACGCAATTATCCGATGCTGATGACTCCTGAATATGCCGCTAAAAAAATTTTCAAAGCGATTCTAAGAAAAAAAAGAACGGCAATCATTGATTGGAAATACGCAATTTTGGTATTTTTTTGGAAACTCATTCCCGATTGCATTTGGGAAAGGTTGAATATTGATACAAAATAAAAAACATGCAAAAAAAGTTTTTTCTCTGAAAAAAAATTCTTAATTTTGAGCCGCAAACGATAAATGATATCTTTTGAGAAAAACTATGTTAGAAACTATTTCATTACAGGCAACGGCAGACACTCCGGGTGTCGAACTCGATAAGGAACAAGGACTTTTCAGATTTGAAGGCAAATCTCTGCCCGAAGATGTCTTGAAATTTTACGGACCTGTTCAAAAATGGTTTAATGAATACCGTCAAGACCCGAATCCGAATACAGAAATTGTATTCAACCTCGATTATTTTAACTCGTCGAGTGCAAGAATTATTGTTAAAATTCTAATCGGTCTTGAAGATATTCACGCAGTAAAAAGCAATGTCCACATCTCATGGTATTATTCTGAAAATGATGAACTTATGTACGACAGAGGTATGGAACTCAAAAGCGTTTTGAAACTGCCGTTTGACATGGTGGAGAAAAATTGATTACATGTTTTTTCCATATTATATTGAATTTTGAAAGTGAGACTAAGCGCAATTTTAAACAAAATAAAGAAATTGCGCTTTTTCGCTAAATTATTAAATAAAAGTGTTAACCAAAAATTTCATTAACTAAAAAATGGAATCACAAGACCCTGTTATCTCTACTGAAAGCCGTAAATTAAGTGCGGCCGAGCTCGTTTTGCAAAAACTTTCTGAACGCAAAAACAAGTCTTTGGAGAATATTGCTAACGAAGTTAGCAGCAATTCAGTACCCGGTAGTCAAATCGACGAATTGCAAGAAGAGGAAGAAGACTCTTTGACTCAAGAAAGACAAAACGAGGATTTGGAAAATCTCTCTAAAGCTCAACTCGTAGATGCCCTCTTTGCAATCGTAAACCGTAGCGATACTCCTCAAGACTGCCGCGCGGAGATTGAAGACATTAAAACTTGTTTTTACAAAAAACACAGAGCCGAACTTGATGAACAAAAACAAAAATTCATCGAACAAGGAAACGAAGAAAAAGATTTTAAGGCTCAAGAAGACCCCTTGGAAGGAAAATTCAAGGAGTATTACAATCTCTACCGCGAAAAACGGAATATCTACAATCAACAGATAGAGAATCAGAAACAGGAAAATCTGAAACTCAAACAAGAAATCGTCAGCAAAATAGAAAACCTCGTTAACTCTCAAGAAACTTTGAATCAAACTTTTGAAGAGTTCAAAAACCTTCAAAAACAATGGAGAGAAATAGGTTTGGTTCCTCAAACTGAGGTTAAAAAACTTTGGGAATCATATAATTATCAGGTAGAAAGATTTTATGACTTTGTGAAAATCAACAAAGAATTAAGAGATTTGGACCTGAAGAAAAATACAGACGCTAAAATTTTGCTTTGCGAAAAAGCCGAAGAACTTTTACTCGAAACAAAAATCGTAAAAGCATTCAAAGAACTTCAGAAACTTCACGAACAATGGCGTGAAATAGGTCCTGTTGCCCCTGCTCAAAAAGAAGAACTTTGGGAACGTTTCAAACAAGCGACCACAAAAATCAACAAACGCCATCAAGAATATTACGAAAACATCAAAAAAGATCAGGAACAAAACTACAAGGCTAAAACCATGATTTGCGAAAAAGCCGAAGAAATCATCGCTTTGGAATATACCTCGCACAAAGAATGGGACGCTAAATCTAAGGAAATCCTTGAACTTCAACAGATTTGGAAACTTATCGGTTTTGCTCCTAAAAAATACAACAACAAAGTTTACGAACGTTTCCGCGCTGCCTGCGACAAATTTTTTGAGAAAAAACGCGATTTTTATTCTCAAAACAAAGAAGAGGCAGACAATAATCTTCAGTTAAAAGAGGATTTATGCGTTCAAGCAGAAGGTTTGAAAGATTCAACCGATTGGAAAAAAACTTCAGAAATCCTTAAAAACCTTCAGGCTAAATGGAAAACCATCGGCGCAGTTCCTAAAAAACACTCTGAAGAAATTTGGCAGCGTTTCCGTGCGGCTTGCAATTATTTCTTCGACAACAAACAAAAATACTTTGAAGAAAAAGACAAAGAGCAAGACGAAAATTTAAAACTCAAACAACAACTTATTACCGAAGTTGAAAATTACGTTTTGCTTGACAACGACGAGAAAAACATTGCAAATTTAAAAGAGTTTCAAAAACGTTGGGCGCAAATCGGTCAAGTTCCCCGTTCTCAAAAGGACAAAATCCTTGACAAATTCCGCAAAGCCGTTGATGCTCAGTTCAATAAGATTAACATCGACGAGACAAAACGCAGCGAAATGAGAATCAAAAACTTAATCGAATCGGTTAAAAATTCGCCCTCGGCTTACGAAAAACTCAGAGGCGAAAAAGAACGCATCAAAAACCGTATCGAAAATTTGCGTCAACAAGTCGTTTTAGCAGAAAACAATCTCGGCTTTTTTGCTAAATCCAAAAACGCTGACAACATGATTGAAGGTTTTAAGAAAAAACTCGAAAAATCGAAAGCTGAAATTTCAAGTTTGGAAAAACTCGCTTCAATGCTCACAAAAGCCATCAATGAAACCGTTAATAAAACGGTAGAAAAAAAATAACGCATTTTTTAATTAAACACAAGTGGCAAATACAAAATTTATTTTTGTAACCGGAGGCGTTACCTCCTCGCTCGGAAAAGGAATTTTGGCATCATCACTTGCCAAACTTATCCAAGCGGGGGGCTACTCCGTTACAATTCAGAAATTAGATCCCTATCTCAACGTAGACCCGGGCACTCTCAACCCTTACGAACACGGTGAGTGTTTTGTTACCGACGACGGTGCAGAAACAGATTTGGACCTCGGACATTACGAAAGGTTTCTCAACCGTCCGACCTCTCAGGCCAACAACGTTACCACGGGCAGAATTTATCAATCCGTCATCAACAAAGAACGCAAAGGCGATTATCTTGGAAAAACGGTTCAAATCGTCCCCCACATCACGGACGAAATCAAACGTTCGATAATGCTTTTGGGCAAAAAAGGTGATTATGACGTTGTCGTAACTGAAATCGGCGGCGTTGTCGGCGATATTGAATCACTGCCTTTTATAGAAGCGGTCAGACAATTAAAATGGGAATTAGGCTCCGATGCTCTTTGCATACATCTGACATTAGTGCCTTACCTTGCTGCCGCCGGCGAGTTGAAAACCAAACCAACTCAACACTCTGTAAAACAGTTGTTAGAAAACGGTGTTCAACCCGATATTTTGGTTTTAAGAACGGAACACGCATTAAACAGCAATCTCAAACACAAAGTTGCACTTTTCTGCAATGTTGATAGAAATGCCGTTTTTGAGTCGCCCGATGCAAAATCAATTTACGAAATTCCTCTTTTACTTCATAATCAAGGACTTGACGAGGTCGCAATGACCAAACTCCGTCTCCCGATAAAAAAAGATCCGGATCTCGAACATTGGAAAGATCAACTCAACAAACTTTACAACCTCAAAGAAAGTGTTGATATAGCCGTTGTGGGCAAATATGTTGAACTTCCTGACGCTTACAAATCCATTCACGAGGCTCTCAATCATGCCGGAATGGTCAACGGCGTAAAACTAAACATCGAATGGATTCACAGCGAAAAACTCACCGAGGAAAACGCAAGTGAATTGTTAAAAGACAAAAAAGCCATTCTCGTAGCCCCCGGATTCGGACACAGAGGCATTGAAGGCAAAATCACGGCAGTAAAATTTGCAAGAGAAAACAACATTCCCTTTTTAGGAATTTGTCTTGGAATGCAATGCGCTGTAATAGAATTTGCCCGAAACGTTTTAGGACTTAAAAACGCTAACTCAACAGAGTTTGCTGCAACTGATGCTCCCGTTATCGACATCATGGAAGAACAAAAAACGATTACGAACATGGGGCATACAATGCGTTTAGGAGCTTATCCATGCAAAATTTCGGATTTGAATTCCAATGCGTTCAAGGCTTACGGCTTAGAAACAATATCAGAAAGACACAGACACCGTTATGAGTTCAACAACGCATACTTAGAAGAAATGACCGAAAAAGGCATGAGCGCAACGGGTAAAAATCCCGACAGCGATTTGGTAGAAATCGTAGAGATAAAATCACACAAATGGTTTGTCGGTGTTCAGTTTCACCCCGAATACAAAAGCCGTTTTGAGGCTCCTCACCCGCTCTTTGTAGCATTTATCAAAGCTGCGGTTTCTTAAAAAAAAGTATCATAAACAAAAAAAATGGACAAAAATACAATAATAGGCATTATACTTTGCATTGCAATTTTTATCGGTTTTTCAATTTACAACCGTCCGAGCCAGGAAGAAATTCAACATCAAAAACGTTTAAGGGACTCGGCTGCGGCGGTTATGAAACAAAAATACGAAGCAGAACTTGAACAACAAAAACTAAGGGATTCACTTGCAAAAAACAATACGGAAGAAACTCTTTCTGAGGCTGACTCCGCACAAAGATCAAATTATGCGGCAAGTTTCGGTGATTTTTCAAAATGCGCTTTCGGAGAAAAACAGGAAATCGTTTTGCAAAACGAAAAAATCAAAGTGAAACTTTCTTCAAAAGGTGCTAAAATTTCATCAGTTGAGGTTTTAGGTTACAAAACTTATTCAGGCGAGGCATTAACGGTTATAAAAGATGATCCGCAAAATGAAATGGGTTTTGACTTTTTCTGCGGCTCGAAAGCAGTTTCAACAAAAAACCTCTATTTTGAATACAACGGTTACCAAAAAGAAATTTCTGCAACAAAAGATTCACCCGCCAAAGCAGTTTTAAGAGCAAAAGTCAATGAAGATTCATGGCTGGAATTTGCATACTCTTTGGAAAACGACAGTTACCTTCTCGATTATACGATAACTTTCCACAAATTGGAAAACGTTGTTAATAGGAATTCGAGTTACATTGATTTCACATGGAACCAATATCTCCCCGTTCTTGAAAGAGGTAACAAATGGGAATCGCAACACTCCGGACTTTATTACAAATACGATGACGAAAGTTCAGAATATTTGTCGCTGACCTCAGACAATGATGCAAAAAATTTAACGGGTTCGTTGAAATGGATTGCATACAAAGGTGAATTTTTCTCCTCGGTTTTGATTTCAAAAACGGACTTTCCGAATGCAGACGTTAGTTTTCAGAATGTCAGCAACAACGGAAATTTCAAATTTATGTCATCAAAAATCGGATTTTCTTCGGCTGACACTTCAAAAGCAATGGCTTTTTATTTCGGACCTAACCAGTTCAAAATCTTGAAAGACATTACTTTAGCTGAAAACGAAGATTTAGGACTTCAAGAATTAGTACCGCTTGGCTGGGGCATTTTCGGTTGGATAAACCGTTATGCGATAATTCCTCTTTTCAACTGGTTGGGTTCGTTCATTTCAAGTTACGGACTTATAATCTTGATAATGACGATTATAATCAAAGTTGTAATTTTCCCTTTGACTTACAAATCGTATAAATCAACGGCTTCAATGCGCGTTTTGAAACCGCAAATTGAGGAAATCAACAAAAAATATCCCAAACAAGAACAGGCGATGCAAAAACAGCAAGCCATCATGGCACTTTATAAGAAAGTGGGAATCAGTCCGTTAGGAGGATGTATGCCGCTTTTGTTACAAATGC
>JAEEGL013343996.1_pt1 | contig 17003 bp, 14 predicted proteins | sample 9134231 | NCBI WGS metagenome assembly JAEEGL01 (sample SAMN16246548, study PRJNA631951) | gut metagenome | biome: gut microbiome; feature: rumen; material: fiber-attached | host: Bos | place: Iran: Karaj | collected 2018-10
AAGGCGCGGAGAACGATTGTTCTCCGCGCCCCTGTGACACCGGATGGCGAAATCCTATTTCAAATCAAAATCTGTATCAATTGAACTTTAGAAGCAGTGTTTTTTTTATGTTTTCCTTACTTTTTTCAGATTTTTGAAGGAAATGCACGGTCAAACTCATCCCCAAACTTAACTCTCAGTGCACCGATGATGACGTCCGCACAATTTTTTCGGCCAACACGGGCAGAATTTATCGTCAGATCATAGTTAATTGGATTCGTCCAGTAATTTCCGCCAGAATAAAACTTATAATAGTCGGCGCGATACTTGTCCGTAGACTCGATGAGTTTTGCGGCCTCTTTTTCAGATACTCCGCTCTTGCTCATGATTGACTCAAGGCACTCTTTTCGCGGAGCTTCGATATAAAAACTTCCAACGTTATCAAAATCCCGCAGGATGAAATCAGCGCACTTTCCAACGATGACGCAGCTGGTCTTCTTCGCAAGTTCCCGTATTATCTCAGACTGAATCGAAAACAAACGGACATCACCCTCAAATTTTCTATTCTGCGCAATGATCTCCTTCGAAAAACTGAATTTCTCAAGGGCTTTAAGGATCAGTCCGCCACGCAATTTTTCGTCAACTTCCGCAAAGACTGACTCGCTCAGCCCGCTGTACTCGCTCGCCATCTGAAGAATCTGCCTTTCGTAACATGGAATGCCGAGTTTTTGGGCAACATTAAGCGCAATCTCTTTTCCGCCGGAACCGAATCCGCGGGCAATCGTAATCACATAGTTCTTTGCCATTCAAATCACCTCTCAGTTTTCTTGGAATTAGTTTTCACATGGATTTTAAAATAACACCGGGCGAAACTTGGTCAATGGAACTTTAGGAGCACGAAAACCTAAAAAAAATACCGCCTGGTCTAAAGATTTCCCATTTATTTTTTTTAGATTATGTGTTTAAATGCCTTTAGACAAAAAAGCAATGAAGCACGGAATCTCTCCGTGCTTTTTTTATTGTCCAAGCAGATTTTTTGGGGCGAGGATTTTTGGAAAAAGGAGGAGCAGGATGCAGAACGTTCTTATTTTTGACAGGAAAGGTCGCGAAGGTGCGAGAATCTCACGTTTTTCATTCTGGAAAAATCAGCATGACATCGAGTTGAATGCAGAAATCATCAAAAAGCCAGAGCTTCTTGATTCCGCCATTCAAAAAGCGCGGGTTCTGATCGTCGTCGCAGAAAAAGTGGATGAAATAATCTCAGAAAAAATAGAAGAACTCTCAGTTCTCAGCCAAAAGCTTGCTGTCATCATAATTTCAAGTGACGCATCGTATGAAAGTGTCCGCCATTTTTTCAACCTCGGAATCCATGACTATCTTCTTCTCCCGACTGAAGAAAAAGAACTTGAAAAATCTCTTGTGCGCCTTATGGAAACACTCAGGGAAAACTGGATTATTCAGGAAGTCAGGCCGAAGATTGATGCGCTCGTCGAAAGCGTTATTCTGGGAAACGGAGAACATGGAATCATAATCCGGTCACTATTGGAGCACATTCTTTCACTGCTGAAAAATGAACCGTCACAGTGCCGTCAGGCTGTGCAAAAAACGGAGAATGCAATTTTCGAGGCTCTGGCGCAGCACAAAAAATGGATTCCGAAATTTCTCTTCAGAAACGAATATTCATTGTCGAAACAGACGCTCGACAGGATCGTGGAGACGTGGACTGCAAATTTCTCCGAGACCTGTGCCATGATTGAAAAATACCGCATGTTTGATGACAGACGCATTCAAAGAATAGAAGATTTCGTGATGGAGCACGTTGACGAGCGTCTTTCACTTGACGACGTTGCACACGAACTTTTTCTTAACGCAAGCTACATCAGCCACATCTTCAAAAAAACGACAGGCATATCTTTCGTCTCCTTTCTGACTGAAGTAAAAATGGACAGGGCAAAAGTGCTTCTGAAGGATTCCAGCATCAGGATCGGGGAAGTCGCGCTTACGCTCGGATACATGAATCAGGAATATTTCTCGCGCAACTTCAAGAAAACGACGGGATTTACACCCGCCTTCTATCAGAAAATGATCGAGGCAAAAAGCGCATGACTGAAAGGTCAACCTGCGCATAAATCAGTTTTGGAGGCTACCACTATGGCAACAGATTCCAGCATCATGGATGCGAACAGTTTCAAGAGCGGCGACATCAATTCGCTCGACCCGCTCACGCGAAAACTCGTTGAACGACGGGAACAGGTTCTTGGCGCATCATACCGCCTTTTCTACCGTAAACCGGTGAATCTCGTCCGCGGAGAAGGAGAATACCTGTGGGATGCGTTCGGGAACAAATATCTCGACATGTACAACAATATCCCGAGCATTGGCCACTCAAACAGCGTCGTAGCAGAGGCGGTATATGATCAGATGAAAAAAATCAACACACATACGCGCTACCTTCACGAAAACATCATCGCATACAGCGAGGAGCTGCTTGAGCTTATGCCGCGTGAAATCGACCGCATAATGTACATGTGCTCAGGTTCAGAGGCAAACGACCTTGCCCTGCGCATGTGCATGAATTACACAGGCGGCACGGGAATCCTTATCTCGCGTGAAGCTTATCACGGAAACACTTCGCTCGTCAGCGCAATCAGTCCGTCACTCGGTGGCGCGCAGGAACTTCTTGAAGGCGTTCGACTTGTTCCAACTCCAGATTTCTACCGCAGCGGAAAGACAGAGGAAGAATTTACGGCGTGGTACTGCGCAGAAATCCAGAAGGCAATTGACGATATGAATGCTCACGGAATAAAACTCGCCTGCTTTATCGCGGACTCAATCTTCTCTTCAGACGGAGTTCATCCAAACCCGAAAGGCTTTCTCAAGGCCGCTATCGACGTCGTTAGAAAAAACGGAGGTCTTTTCATCGCGGACGAAGTTCAGCCGGGATTTTGCCGCACGGGAGAAACGTTCTGGGGTTTTGCAAGACATGGAATAGTTCCGGATCTCGTGACGATGGGAAAACCGATGGCGAACGGAATTCCGTGCTCAGCTTTAGCTGGAAAAAGTGATATTCTTGCCGCATTCAGCTCGAAATTTCCTTACTTCAACACATTTGCAGGAAACCCGGTTTCAATGGCAGCAGCAAGGGCTGTCCTCAAGTTCATCAAGGACAATGAGATTCTCACGCACACGAACGAAGTCGGCTCAAAACTGCTCGCTTCTCTCAAAGACGTGCAGTCAAGGCACCCTGACAAAGTTGGCGACGTACGAGGCTCAGGCCTCTTCATTGGATTTGAGCTGGTGAGCGACCCGGAAAAAAAGACTCCGGACAAGGAATCAACGCTTGCGCTCATCGACAAACTTTATGATCGGAAGATACTCAGTTCAAACTGCGGTACATACGGAAACGTGCTCAAGATACGCCCGCCACTCGTGTTTAAGGCGGAAGACATAGAGTGGGCATGTAGCGCGCTTGATGAAAGCCTTTCTGAACTTGAAAAATAATGTCAGTTCCTCCAGGGGTTGCCCGCACTTAATACATAAAGCTCCGTATTGATTTGCAGACAATCCCTTTTTTTCATCTGAAAAATGCGCTACACTTTTCTACATGCGTAAATTTGAAGTCGTAAGTCCATATCAGCCGTCCGGAGATCAGGGACAGGCAATCGACAAACTTTCAGAAGGATTCCTCCGCGGAGACCGCTATCAGACCCTCAAGGGCATCACAGGATCTGGAAAGACTTTCACGATGGCAAAAATCATCGAGAAAGTTCAGCGTCCGACCCTCATCATAAGCCACAACAAGACTCTCTCCGCCCAGCTTTACCGCGAGTTCAAATCATTCTTCCCGAACAATGCCGTAGAATACTTCGTCTCATATTACGATTACTATCAGCCTGAAGCCTATGTTCCAGCAAGGGATTTATACATCGAAAAAGATGCGGCCGTAAATAAAGAAATAGACGCATTGAGGTTAAAGGCAACTTATTCTCTTATGGAGAGACGCGATGTTATCGTCGTTGCAACAGTCAGCTGCATCTATGGTCTTGGTATGCCTGATTTATACAAGGAAATGCGCGTCCACATCGAAAAAGGAGAAATCCTGGACACAAGAAAATTCGAGCGGGATTTAGCATCAATTCAGTACAAGAGGAATGACATGGTACTTGACCGAGGAAATTTCAGAGTCAGGGGAGACATAATCGAAGTCTATCCGCCTTACATGGAAACAGACACCGCTTACAGAATCGAGCTTGATTTTGATGAGATTTCATCGATAAAGCGTTTTAACGTAATCACACGCGAGACAGAAGAAGTCCTGGACGAAATGCAGTTTTATCCGGCAAAGCACTTCGTAGTTCCACACGATGCTCTCGTAAGTGCCACGGACAGAATCCAGCAGGAGATGGAAGAGAGAGTCGAAACCCTCACAGCTGCGGGAAAACTTCTGGAAGCGGAACGACTTAAAACACGAACCACATACGACATCGAGATGATGAAGGAGATGGGCTACTGTTCCGGCATTGAAAACTACTCAGGCCCGATTTCAGGCCGAAAGAGAGGAGAACCTCCGGCAACGCTCCTGCACTACTTTCCAGATGATTTTCTGTGCCTCATAGACGAAGCTCACGTCTCTGTTCCGCAGATAGGCGCGATGTACGAGGGAGACAGAAGCCGCAAGCAAAACCTCATAGATTTCGGTTTCCGCCTGCCGTCCGCCCTCGACAACCGCCCGCTCAAGTTTGAAGAATTCGAAAAGAAGCTTAATCAGGTGATTTACGTAACGGCAACCCCGCGAAAGGAAGAAATCGCGCAGTCAACTCAGGTCGTAGAGCAAATCATCCGTCCGACGGGACTTCTCGATCCAATCATAGATGTACGTCCGACAGAGGGACAGATGGAAGACATCTATAAAGAAGTAAAGGCGCGGATCGAAAAAGGCGAGCGCAGCCTGATTCTGACACTCACGAAAAAAATGGCGGAAGACCTCACCGACTACCTGCTCGGTCTCAAAATGAAAGTAAAGTACATTCATTCAGAAATCGACACTTTCGAGCGAGTGGAAATATTAAAGTCACTGCGCACAGGCGAAATAGACGTTTTAATTGGAATCAACCTTCTAAGGGAAGGAATCGACCTTCCGGAAGTCAGCTTCATCGCAATCCTCGATGCAGATAAAATCGGCTTTTTGCGATCAACTACAAGCCTCATACAGATTGTAGGACGAGCCGCACGAAATGAAAACGGCATGGTCGTAATGTACGCTGACGGAATCACGCCGGCAATGAAGGAGACCGTCGAAGAGACCAAGAGGCGACGCACAATTCAACAAAAATACAACGAGGAGCACGGAATCACTCCGCATACAGTCTCAAAGGCAGTTCAGGACATCCTCGTGCGCCAGCAAAAAGATGCCGAGGAAAACGCAGAGATTGAATTGAATCTCCTCAAGAAAAACGCAAACCTCTTTGACGCAAAGCAGCGCAAAAAACTCATCGAGGCGCTTAAAAAAGAAATGTCCGATTGTGCAGAGCGTCTTGAGTACGAGCAGGCTGCAGTAATACGCGATCAAATTCAGGAAATCGAACGCACATACGGAAAATAAACTGCCGCAAGGAGGCGGCAAAGAGCAAAAATAACCGCGAATCGCGAAGCGAGTCGTCACGACATGGATGTCGAAACATACGGAAAATAGACGTTTTTTCGTAAGGAAAGATACAGGCTCTTAGGGCAAAAAAAATCCCGCTGATGAAAATCAGCGGGTTTCATTCATTTACAAAAGCAATTATTTTGAAGCTCCTGCATTAGCTGGAACAACAGAAATTTTCTTTGTAACGAAACCAGAACGATAGCAACGAGTACAGATGTTCAATGTTTCTGTTCGTCCGAAATCTTCTGTCTTTACTTTGATGATGTTTGGTCTCCAAGTATGGCGTGTGTGGTTATATGATTTACTAACTCTATTACCAGACTGAGAGCCTTTACCGCAGATATCACAAACTCTAGACATGATTTATACCTACCTCAAAAATGATTACAAATAAGTTTGAATAGTATAAAAAAAAGGTTCTGTTCTGTCAACAAGCAAAACCCCATTTTTGAACAGTTTTCAAACTTCGATGCAAAGTCCGTCGTAAGATGGAGAAACGCTTCCTCCTTCCCCAACAATCCTGCTTAAAACAGGAAAATCTTTTAAATGAGAATCGATGTATTTCTGTATGTTATCGTGACTCATGTCATGGGTTATATGAGTAAACCAGGTGTGCTTTGCTCCGATTTTTTCAGCATAGGAAAGCGCCTGCAAAAAATTGCAGTGGCTTGAGTGTTCTTTTTCGCGCAGTGCGTCAATTACAAGATGCTCAATCTGGCCGCCAGCTTTTTTGACCTCAGAAATGGAATCCTCTTTTATGAAGTTGCAGTCTGTGAGATATGCAATTCCATGTTTTTTACCGGCCGAATCAAAAACCGAAAAGACATAACCGTTCGTGTGATGATTTCCATGCATCATTGGAATCTGGACGACTTCCATGCGCTCATTTTCTGAGCCGAAGACAAGAGGATTTCTTGAGGTGTTTTTATCGACTGCAATCAGGTGAAGCTTCGGGATTCCGCCACCTTTGTCGTGATTTACAAAAATATATGGAAACCTTTCGTGTATGTAACCTTTGGTGCGTTCGCTTGCATAAACAGGAAGCCCCTCACCGTCAGTCTCCGGGTATTTTTCACAGAGCTTTTTATCCATGCTCATCGCGAATGAATTTTTGTGGCTGAAAATACGCAAATCATCAATTCCGTGGAGATGATCCGCATGGGCATGAGTTATGAAAACTGCATCAAGACGGCAAATCTTAAATTTAAGCGCCTGAAAACGAAAGTCAGGACCGACATCTATTAAAACATGCTGATTTGAATGCTCGACAAGAGCACTGCATCTAAGACGTGAATTATGAGGATCGCGCGAAGTACAGACGGGGCAACTGCATCCGATGACAGGAACTCCATGGCTGGTTCCAGTGCCCATCAAAGTCATTTTCATATCTTCAATTATAACAGAAACCTGCGATTTTTGAAACAGTGAAGAAAAACTCACTTAAAACGCTCAGATACATTTTTAAGATAAGTTTCAGATTTTCTTTCAAAAAACCGTAGTGTTTGCAGAATTTTCAAACTATTTCGCTCAATTATTGACCGCTTTTCCTTTAAAAGTTAGAATAACATGCATTTGATGAAATTCATTTGCAGTCAATAATCATTTTTTAGGGGAACAAAAATGCCTTATTCAGAACCAACCAATCTTGGGGTTATAGCATGTCCTGGTGGCGCAGTATTCGCAGACGAAGTTATCGCTCATTTGAGACATATGTACAAACATCGCTTTTCATTAAAGAGTGATGTAATCTCAAAACGCTACAATCTCGAAAAAGAAAAATTGGTTCAAGACATCAATTTCCGAAATGATCTTGCAACTTCAGATCTCGTTGTACGCGGAACGACAGACAAATATCGTCCACCAGTATTCAAAATCAACACGCAGTTCACATGGTTTGCAAACGGCGAAGTAAAGGCCGAGCTTCTTGATTGTGTCCGCGGAAAAGACATCTACATCTTCCAGGACGCAGAAAACCACGAGCCGATTCCAATGAACGGCGGTAAAAACATGGTTACATTCTCTGTAAACGACCATGTGATGACTCTTCTCGTAACAATAGATACCGTTCAGCAGGCAGGTGCAAAATCAATCACGCTCGTACTCCCTGCATTCCCATACAGCCGCCAGCACAAAAAGAAGAGCCGGGAAGGACTCACAGCTGCCCTTCTCTGCCACATCTACGAGATGAAGAACGTAACCCGCGTAATCACACTCGACATACACTCGCGGGAAATCATCAACGCATTCAACACGACATATCTCGATAATCTGCACGCTTCATATCAGATCATCCGTGAGCTGTCAAAAGTCGTAAATCTTTCAGGACCTAACAAAGAAGACCTTGTTGTCGTTTCACCGGATACAGGCGCAATCGACAGAAATAAATTCTATGCTACAGGATTAAAAGTTCCTCTGGCTATGATTTACAAAGAACGCGACTACTCTGTCGTAACACAGGACGCAAAAAACACAAACATCAAGAGCATCAAGCTTCTCGGAGACGTAAAAGGCAAGGTTGCTTTCCTCGCTGACGACATGCTCGGAACAGGTGGAACGCTTCTCAAGGCAATGGGCTTCTTAAAAGAGCAGGGTGCGACAAAAGTAATCGCTGCAATCTCACTTCCATTCTTTACTGGAAATGCAGTCGAGCTTTTTGACCAGGCATACAAGGACGGTCTTTTCTACCGCGTAATCGGAACAAATGCCGTTTATCATCCGGATCTTAAAGACAAGGAATGGTTCATTTCAACAAACGTCACCGGTTTGTTTGCAAATGTAATCACAAGAATCCATCACGATCAGTCTTTGAGTGACCTTCTCGACAACAGGACAATCATCGACAAGCTCATCAAAAAAGACATCGGAACAACAGAAAAATCAGATTCATAGTCCGCAAAAATATCCGGCTGCTTCGCTTTAATGTGAACGGCCGGTATTTTTTTATTGGAATTTATGAAAGACGCAATTCTCTGCATAGACATTGGAACTACCTCCCTAAAAGCAGCTCTCCTCACAGATGACTACAAATCACCTTTCGTATCCCGTCAGTTTTTTTCTTCAAGGTCAGAGTGCGTTGCGCTTGAATGGCTTCCTGCACTGAAAAATGCCGTCTCAAAACTTAAGGCGGAGAATCCATCAATTGGAATCGAAGCGGTCTGTGTGAGTGGAAACGGCCCGACAATAATTTCTCAAGACGGCACGACGCTCCTTTACAACGCGGATATTTCTGATTTGGAGCTTAAACTAAAGACAAAATCTCTTTTTATTCCACGAATTAAGGCTTTCAAGGCTCTGCATCCTTTGGAATGGGAAAAATCAGATTTTATATTTTCAGGCCCTGAATTCTTGCTTTACATGCTGACCGAAAATCCGCTTACGATTCTGCCGGAATCCCGCTACACTACAGCATACTGGTCCTTGGAGGAACTTTTAGGCAGCGGTTTTTCAGAAAATGACGCAAAGAAACTGCCTCCATTTGTTCCTTCAGGTTCTTTTGCCGGAAAAATAACTCAGAAAGCGGCATTGGAAACAGGACTTCTTGAGGGAACCTTTGTTTTTGCAGGTGGGCCTGACTTTATTGCAGCACTTCTCGGAACAGGCACTGTGACTCCCGGAACTTTGTGCGACAGAGCTGGCTCAAGCGAAGGGCTCAACCTGTGCACGACAAAACCTATTTTTGAGGAAGGAATCAGAACTCTTCCAAGCGTCATTCCAGGGCTTTGGAATGCAAGCGTTTTGCTCGACGAGGGGACTGAAAATACAGATGAGTCAATACAAAAATTCATCAGGGCACTTTCATCCCTAAAGGCAGCGGCTGAGAAAAACGGAGAATACTTTCCGCCCTCAATGACTGTAACAGGCGGACAGGCGCACGATTCACTCCTCAACGATGCAAAAGAAAAGGCATCAAAAATCAAGATAAGGGTTCCTGAGTGCAAGGATGCGGAGCTGGTCGGAGATTTAATTCTTGCTAGAGTTGCCCTTGGTGATTATGATGATATCGAAGAAGCGGCATTCTGCCTGGTAAAATACAAGGACAACTGAAAAATGGAAACATACAACATCCCGAAAAATCCAAAGGTCTTGATTTTTGACATCGATTCAACTCTTTACACTTGCCCGGACTATGCGCATGAGCAGATTGATTCCCAGGTGCGCTATTTTGCAAAACTAAACAACATGACGGCAGATTCCGCAAGAAATCTGGTGGCTGACTACAGGAGAAAATGGGCGCAAGATCATAACGGACAGAAAATCAGCCTTGGAAACCTGTTGACGGCTTTTGGAGTCTCAATTGACACGAGCATAGAATGGCGGAAAAAACTTTTTGATCCAGCCCAATACCTCAAAAAAAATGATGCGCTTGCAAAGGCACTGGAAATCCTTCAGAAAAAATTTTACATGATTTGCGTGACAAACAACCCTATAGAGCCTGCCAGAAAAACTCTTGAAGTAATCGGAATTTCACGTTTTTTCCCGGAAATCGTAGGCCTTGACTCTTTAAAACTCTCAAAACCGTCAAAAAAGATTCTTGACCTTGCAGTACAAAAAGCCTCAGAGGCACTTAACGAAGAAATATCATATTCAGACTGCATCTCCATCGGAGACCGTTTTGACATAGACCTTTCGCTTCCGATAAGCCTTGGAATGGGCGGAATTCTTGTAAGCGGCGAAAGCGAAGTGTGTACGCTCCCGCAATTTTTCAGTTTCTGACAAGAAAAACGCTCAAAATCCAAGACTTATTTAGGTGCAGGAAGTTTTATCCTTCGATTATTCCGGCATACTCATAGCCGGCTTCTTTTACTGCATCCCTAAGAAGGTTTTCATCGACTTTTTTGGAAGTTTCGATTGTAACAAGGCTTTCTTCGTGAGAAGCAGATGCGCTTAAAACGCCGTCAATGCCTTCAAGAGCCTTTTTTACGTGAGCTTCACAATGAGAACACATCATTCCGTTTACTTTAATCTTCATTTTTTTACCGTCCTTATCCGTATTTTTATTTATTGTCAAATCGCTTTCAGGAAGATTTTCCTGCGGTCTTTTTTTTGCATATGGCCTAACAAAATTGAGGCGCAGCGCATTTGAAACCACGCAAAAACTTGAAAGTCCCATCGCGGCAGCTCCAAACATCGGATTCAAACTCCAGCCGAACAGAGCAGTATAGCATCCCGCAGCGAGAGGAATTCCGATTACATTGTACAGAAATGCCCAGAACAAGTTTTCATGAATGTTTTTAATGGTTGAGCGCGAAATTTTAATTGCGGCAGCCACATCCATAACAGTGTCCTTCATCAAAACGATGTCGGCGGCATCAATTGCAATGTCAGTTCCCCGTCCGACAGCTATTCCCAAATCAGCACGTGTCAAGGCCGGGGCATCATTTATGCCGTCTCCAACCATAATGACTTTTCCGTTTTTTTGAAGTGATTTTATCGCTTCTTCTTTTCCGTCCGGCTTTACGGACGCAATGACTTCATCAACGCCAACCTGCCTTGCAATCTCAGCAGCTGTAATCTCATTGTCGCCGGTAATCATGACTGTACGAAGTCCCATTGATTTTAATTCCAGAATCGCTTCACGAGAATCTTCCTTAATCGTATCAGCGACGGCAATCACGCCCAAAAGATTTTTGTTTTTTGCAAAAAGAAGAGGCGTCTTTCCCTGAGATGACAGTCTTGAAATCAAATCTCTCTGACTCTGGCTGATTTCACCGCTCTCGCTTTTTATGAATTCTGCGTTTCCGGCAGCCACTTCTTCTCCGTTCAATTTTCCCCTGATTCCTTTTCCAGAAAGGGTCTCAAAAGATGAGATTTCTTTCAACTCAACAGAATTAGATTTTGCATACTCAGAAATCGCTTTTGAAACAGGATGCTCACTTTTTGCTTCCAAGGCATAGGCAACATCAAGCAGCTCGTCTTTTTTAGTTTCATCCGATGGGAACACATCAGTAACCTGCATTACGCCTGTGGTGATTGTTCCAGTCTTATCCAAGGCTACAATCTGAGCTTTTCCCGCATTTTCAAGGGAAGAAGCAGTCTTAAAAAGGATTCCGCATTTTGCGCCGACTCCGTTTCCAACCATGATTGCGACAGGAGTTGCAAGTCCCAGAGCACACGGGCAGCTTATGACTAAAACCGAAACAGCCCTGGAAATCGCAAAACCAAAATCCTTGCCGAGCAAAATCCACACGATAAAAGTCACTATTGCAATCACGATTACGACAGGAACAAATACTCCTGAAACCTTGTCCGCGACTTTTGCAATCGGAGCTTTTGTGCTGGCAGCGTCGCTCACCATGCGGATTATTGAAGCGAGAGTCGTGTCTTCTCCAACACGGGTTGCCTCACAGACCATGTAACCTGACGTGTTGATTGTCGCAGCTGAAACTTTATCCCCGGCAGCTTTCTCGACAGGAAGACTTTCACCAGTCAGCGCAGATTCATTTACGGCGCTTTCCCCCTGAACGACGACTCCATCAACAGGAATGCTGCTTCCAGCCCGTACTACAAATCTGTCCCCGACTTTTACGTCTTCAATATTAACCTCTCTTTCGATTCCGTCAATCAAGACAACGGCCGTCCTTGGGGCAAGATTCATGAGTGATTTCAAGGCATTTGTAGTTTTTCCCTTTGATTTTGCCTCAAGAACTTTTCCAACCGTGATTAAAGTTAAGATTGTAGCGGCAGATTCAAAATAGAACTGATTCATAAAATAAATCACCCTGTCGCTTTCTCCGTTTACAACTGCACGAGTCATTCCAAAGAGGGCAAAAATACTGTACGCAAAGGAAGCCGTTGCGCCGAGAGCTACAAGGGAATCCATATTTGGAGATTTATGAAGAAGAGCCTTAAATCCGCTTATAAAGAATTTTTGATTTATGACAAGGACAATTCCTGAAAGCAAAAGCTCATAAAGCCCCATTGCCACGTGATTTTTATCTAAGAAAGGCGGAAGCGGCCAGTCCCAAATCATATGTCCCATCGAAACATACAAAAGCGGAATCATAAAGATAACGGAAGCAATCAGCCGGTTTTTCATCTTTGGAGTTTCCGTATCCCGCAAAAAATCTTCGGAAGTAGCCTTATTTTTTTTAGATGAGCCGTCCTGCCTGAGGCTTGCACCATATCCCGCTTTTTCTACGGCACTGATTATTTCTTCCGGGCTGACATCACCTTCAACCCCCATCGAATTTGTAAGAAGGCTTACGGCACAGTTTTCAACACCTTTTACGGCTCCAACAGCTTTTTCAACACGAAGCTGACAGGCAGCACAAGTCATTCCAGTTACATTATATTGCGTCATTTTTTCTCCTATTTCATCAGTTTTTGAAAAGTAACAACCAGCTCGTCGATTACTTCGTCATTTCCGTCACGTATATTCTGAGCGACACAGGTCTTCATGTGATTTGCAAGGAGAACCTTGTTAAAGCTGTTCAATGCACAGTTTATAGCGGAAACCTGCATCAAAATGTCAGTGCAATAGGCATTGCTTTCAAGCATTCCCTCAACACCGCGAACCTGCCCTTCTATCCTTTTTAGGCGATTCATCAAATCCTTATATTCTTTGTCATCACGCTCCTTGTGCTTTCCTGAGCAGTATGGGCATGAATCATTTTGTTTTTGTGATTCAGGACAATCTTCATCCATCTGACACCTCCGCGAAATATACCCCCATAGGGTATATTAAAAATTTCAAGAGAAGAATATACCCCCATGAGGTATATGTCAATAAGAATAACAATTATTTAAGATTTGATTTTCGTGGCGTTTTTTAAGGCAGGATGTGATATTGAGATATATTGAAAAAAATTTGAAACTTTTGGGGTTTATCTAATTCCTTTTTTTTAGTTTTTTTGATAGAATATCATCACTTTTTGGCTATCAATTTAAGCTGATAGCCAAAATATGATCCCGTAGCTCAGCTGGATAGAGCATTCGCCTCCTAAGCGAAAGGTCGTGCGTTCGAATCGCATTGGGGTCAAAAAAAAGCTCAAAAGCAATCTGCTTTTGAGCTTTTTTTTCAGGTTAAAATCAGTCTCGTGTTACAAGAAGCGCACCGAGTACGATAAGGTGCATCGCAAAATTATAGACCCAGCGCAAGAAATGCTGAGTTCCGTTGTTGAAGATTCCATTTGTGCCAAAGAAATCAGCAAGGACAATCGCACAAACCCAGACAATTACGACTATCAGTTTAAGGATTGTTCCGAAAGCTCCAGTCCTGTCGCCGATAAAAAGCTGAAGGATGATGAAGATTCCTGAAAGCAACTCGATTACTCCGAATACAAGAACCAAGATTTTCTCGATGTCAGAATCAAAAATCTCCCGGATGGCAGAACATGCAAAATCTCCCCCACCCTGCAAGGCCCAGATTCCGCCGACAGCAAGCATTGCTCCAACGGCAAGATTAAGAATCAGCCAATAAAGTGAAAAATGTGTTTTTCCATCTGACATAAAAATTCCTCCTTATTTATGTAGTGATGTTTTATCCTCTGTAAATTACCCGGAAAATTTCGCAGACAACAGGCGTCTTGTCATTAAAGTCAAATCCGCACAAATCCGCTTCCTCTTCCATATATTCCCTTTGCTTGTCACGCCACTGCTCAAGATTTTCATCTTCCCCTTCCTTTGAGGCAAGTTCCCAGGAAACATCCTCAAAAGGAAGGACTTTTACATCAGTGATTTCGATTATGCATCTCGGCTCATCAGTCTCATCCTCAACGATATAAACCTCACCCTCAACAGGAAGCGGCTCACGATTTATTTCATAAGACGGAAAAGCCGAAAAATTCACGCACCTTTTGCCGCTCATCACAAGATTAAGCTGCTCAATTCCAGTCACGCTGCTGTTTTCAAAGACCATCTCGCCGGAATAAGCGGCATCTTCAGCACTCTGCTTAGTATCGGAAAGATATTTTTCCCAGAATTCCTCACAAGTCATTTTTATTTTCCCTGCCGGATTTTACCAGCATCATCAAAAAAGCAAGTATTATGAAAAAACACGGAACGAAAAAGGACAGGTATTTAAGGACGGGAATCTCAGTCCCCAAAAAGACAGCCTCTTCATTTTTTATTATTCCAAGTTTCAAAAGCAAGTCACATACGATTGACGCGTATCCTGTGACAGAGGCTGCGACAAGGCACATCCATGCAGATTCACGCGTCTTGCTCCACAAAAGAATGGCAAGAAAAGCTATTACGGCTCCAAAAAACAGCTTGAAAATGCAGAAGAAAAGCTCACTTTGCATCATATGGATTTTTCTCCAGTCCCCTGAAAACACCAATATCCGCGCCAAACGGCACAATGCTCGGTGAATTGTAATCAGGATTGATGATGATTCCCTGCTCAAGACAGTGAAGTACAAAATCATTATACAATTCTTTTGGAATCTTTGGATAAAGATAAGGCCCGCGCCTCTCCCAATATCTTGTGATGATTTTGTCGTAAATGAACCAGTTCTTTTCCTCGCGCTCCTGCAATGCCTTTATGAGATTGTAAATTGAACGCGTGATGGCGGCTGCAATCGGAGACGGGATGTCTTCTCCAAAAAAAGAGGAGTCATCAAACTCAAGGCCATCTTTTACACAAAGAAGATAAATTGAATCACACCATGGAAGCGGCGGTTCAAAAATCACGCAGTCAACATTCCGCCAGTCAACATTCGAGCCGTTCCACGGTCTGAACACTGAAGTCGAGTCTTTTGAAAGTGTAAGGGCAGCTTTTAGAGCCTTTTCTTTTCCCCTGAAAACAAAAAGCTTGCGTGCTCCGCCGAAAAGATCCGACACCGCACGAGAAAGCTGACTTTTTTCTCCGTTTTGATGCACCGAAAAATCAGTTCGAAAACTGCCCGTAATTCCGCGGTCAAGGACATTTTTTAAGACGGTAAATGCATTTTTTCCGCCCCAGCCCAAGATTGCCTTTCCATTTTCCTGATACAAATCAGCCAGGCGAACGCCTTTTGCAGTGTACAAGAAACATCCTCTTGCACGCTTTACAGCACCAAATCGAGAAAATATTTCCTGAGAAAGATTTATTTGACTTGTCATTTTTCAATAAATTAAAAAAGTCTGGCTTTTTACACCGAAAAAAACGCAAGAGAGGATTCCCCTGCGCTTTTTATTGGTGATCCAAAACTTAAAGCTTGGCAAGTTTCTCTGAAACAAGTTTTGAAGCCATTCCAGGATTAGCCTTTCCTTTTGATGCCTTCATTACTTGTCCTGTGAGCCATCCGACAACATTTGTTTTTCCGCTCTTGAAGTCTGCGACTGCCTTAGGATTTTCAGCAATCACTGAATCAACGATTGACTCAATCGCACCAGAATCAGAAACAGTCTCCATGCCCTCTTCCTTGATGATTTGGGCAGGAAGTTTTGATGTCTCAAGCATTTTTGCAAAGACAATCTTTCCCTGAGCATTCGAGATTTTTTTGTCAGCAATTGCGTTTACAAGTTCCGTAATGTGAGAAGGCGTGATGCTTACTTCGTTTATTGTCTTTCGCTGTTCGTTGAGGACGGCCAGAAGTTCTGCAAGGATCCAGTTTGCAACTTTTTTAACGTCCTTTGCGCCTTTTGCAGCCTCTTCAAACCACAGTGCAAGTTCACGAGTCGAAGTGAGTGTCTCTACGTCAAAGTCGGACAAAGCGTAATCTTTCTGCAATCGGATTCTCTTTGCTTCCGGAAGCTCTCCAACTTTTGAAGATGCCCTTGATATAAGCTCCTCTGAAACAGAGAAAGGCTTGATGTCAGGCTCAACGACAAAACGGTAGTCAACAAATGAGTTTTTGGTTCGCTGAACGACAGTCTGACCTTTTGCTTCATCCCAACCCATCGTTACCTTGAATCCAGCGTTGAAAGGCTGGCGGTCGTTGATGAATTCCTCAAGCTGCCTCTTTGCTTCGTAAGCTGTTGCCTCACGGATTGCCTTAAATGAGTTTAAGTTTTTAATTTCGGAAATCGGTGTGTGATAGAGTTTTCCGTCTTCCCACACGTTTAAGTTGATGTTTGCGTCACAGCGCATGTTTCCTTCTTCGAGGTTTCCGTTTGTAACTCGGACATAGCGAAGGATTTCCTGTACTGTCTGCATGAAGAGTGCCGCTTCGTCAGGAGAAGACATGTCAGGCTTGGTTACGATTTCGACGAGTGGAGTTCCGCATCGGTTGTAGTCGATGTATGAGTGAGCGCCCTGCAGGTGAAGTGATTTACCTACGTCTTCCTCAAGGTGAATTCTCTCAATTCTGACACGGCGGTATTTTTTTCCGGCGTTCTCGATGATGCAGTTTTCACCCTTAAAATTTACGGGACGGAATTTTTCTCCGCCCTCCTGCTCGTCTTTCGGATAATGAAGCATCGGAAGATCTACATATCCGTCAGTGCAGAGAGGAAT
>JAEEGL014075611.1_pt1 | contig 17003 bp, 6 predicted proteins | sample 9134231 | NCBI WGS metagenome assembly JAEEGL01 (sample SAMN16246548, study PRJNA631951) | gut metagenome | biome: gut microbiome; feature: rumen; material: fiber-attached | host: Bos | place: Iran: Karaj | collected 2018-10
GGAACGAAGCACAAGACCTACGAGGGATTTCCCGTTGAATTCGAGATAGCTCTGTATGAGGCCAGGGCTAAGGGCGGCGTCGCCCAGGTGACCACGGGCAACACCTCCGTTACGAGGAAGTATACTGACCTGCTGCCGGGCGTTTCGCTCAATCTTGAGGACCCGAACGGCCAGCCGGCGCTTACAGAGGTGGCGCTTGCCGTGAAGCGCGCGGGGGCTGTGCCCTCCGTTGAGCTCAACCATCCGGGTGCGCTCGCGCAGCCGCATCTTTCCGGCGGAAGGAATCCCATCGGCCCGATGGGCTACGTCAGGCCGGACGGCGTGGAAGTCATCGCCATGGACAAGGCGCTCATAGACGAGGCGGCGGAGGACTTTGCAAACGCGGCGCTCTACGCCAAGCAGTGCGGCTTTGAGATGTGCATGGTCCATGGCGGACACGGCTGGCTGATACACAGCTTCCTTTCCCCGCTCACGAACCACAGAACGGACGAATACGGCGGCTCGCATGAAAACCGCGCCCGCTTTGCCATAGAGGTGTGCGACAGGATACGCCAAAAATGCGGGGAAGATTTTCTCATAGAGTTCCGCATAAGCGCCTGCGAGTTCATAGAAGGCGGGCTCACGATAGACGACTGTATAGAGTTTACCCGCCTGCTCGAGGACCATATAGACCTCATCCACGTTTCCGCCGGCGGGCTCACGCTCGCAAACCACGCGCAGGAGTACCGCCCGCAGTCCTACGACGAGCTGGCGACGCAGTTCATGTCGAGCCCTTCGCCGCACGTTATGAACCCGGAGGGACTGTACGTGGAGTTCGCTGCGGCGGTCAAGAATTCGGGAGTAAAGATCCCCGTGGTGGCCGTGGGAGCGATAGATACCCCGGAGCTTGCCGAGGAGATAATCGCCTCCGGCAAGGCGGATTTTGTCGCCGTGGCCCGCTCACTGATAGCGGATCCCGAGTGGCCCAACAAGGCGAGAAGAGGACAGCGCGAGGAGATAACCCCGTGCATACGCTGCGAAAAATGCCGCAGCTTCCACTATTACCGCCAGTGCTCCGTGAATCCGCGTGAGGGCAGGTATCAGCGGCTGCTGTATATATCGCCGACGCCGGAGAAGAAGCGAGTTGCCGTTATAGGCGGCGGAGTCGGCGGCATGCAGGCGGCGCTTACCGCCGCAGAGCGCGGCCACGAGGTGACGCTTTTTGAAAAGGGTCCCGCGCTGGGCGGGGTCCTGGCCTGCTTCGGGGAAGAGGACTATCTCAAGCGCGAGCTCATAAGATACCGTGAGAGCCAGGCGGCGAAGGTCATGAAAAAGGTCGACGTCCGCCTGAATGCGGAAGTCACGCGCGATATGCTCGAGGACGCCGGGTACGACGTTATCATTATCGCCGCCGGAGCGAAGCAGAGCACGCCGCCGATACCGGGCATAGACGGACCGAACGTAAAAAGCGCCGTGGAGCTCGGCGACCATTCCGGGCTCGGGAAAAATGTAGTTATCATAGGCGGCGGCATGACGGGCTGCGAAACGGCCTTCGACCTTGCGCGCGAAGGCAGAAAAGTGACGCTGATCGAGATGACGGACGCGCTTTTCCCGGAGCGCGACACGCAGACGAAGAAGTACTCGATGCCGGTTTTCGTGCGCATCAGCCGCGACGAAAACGTGAGGATACTGAGAAGCACGCTTTGCTCGGAGATAACTCCGGAGGGAGTGAAGGCGCGCCGCGAGGACGGCACGGAGGAATTCATTACGGCAGACAGCGTTATATACTCCGCCGGAGCAAAGCCTGAAACGAAGCTTGCCGACGAGCTCTGGGATTGCGCGCCGGACGTCATCCCGATAGGGGACTGCGTAAAGCCGCGGTTCATAGTGGATGCGGTGAGCGAAGGCTTTTTCGCGGCGATGAATATATGAGAGCAACAAAAAAAGAGCGGCGCATCGCCGCTCTTTTTTCGTTATAAAAGCTTATTTTTTGTTGCCGAAAAGCCCGCGGAGTATGGAATTCGTCCCCGTGCGCATAACGTATTTGAGCGCCGAGGTGGCGGCGCGCTTCGCTATAGTGCCTGTGGAGTTCACTTTGCCGCCGAACACGCTGTTTACAGCGTTGGTGCCTACGGCGTTAACAACGGAGGAAGCAGCCGCGGACGCTGCCTTCTGCGCAGCGCTCTTGCCGGCGGCCTTCTTTTTGGCTGAGGCCTTCGCGGCTTCCTTTTCTGCCTTTTCCGCGGCCTTTGCGGCCTCTTTTTCGGCCTTTTCCGCAGCTTTTGCGGCTTCCTTTTCCGCTTTCTCCGCTTCCTTCGCGGCGAGAGCCTCGGCCTTTTCCTGCTCGCGCTGGGCGGCAAGCTCCTCGTTGGCGCGCATTATTATTTCGTAGGCAGATTCGCGGTCCATCGTCTCGCGGTATTTGAGATCGAATTCGTCGGCGTTAATGCACGCGGCAATGAGACTTTCATCCGCCGCGCCCATAAGGCTCTGCGGGGGAAGTATCCTTGCCTTTTCCACTATCGACGGCACGCCCTTTTCGTCAAGGAAGCTTACCAGCGCCTCGCCAGTGCCGACTTCCATGAGCGCCTGCTCGGAATCGAACTCGGGATTTTCTCTGAAGGATTTGGCAGCCGCGCGGACGGCCTTCTGCTCCGCTGGAGTATAGGCGCGGAGCCCGTGCTGCACGCGGTTGGAGAGCTGGGCGAGCACCTCGTTCGGGATATCGGAAGGGGACTGCGTTACGAAGTATACGCCCACGGCCTTCGAGCGGATGAGCTTGACTACCTGTACGATCTTCTGCACGAGCGCCCTGGGCGCGTCGTCAAACAGCAGATGAGCCTCGTCGAAGAAGAATATCATGCGCGGCTTTTCGAGATCGCCGACTTCCGGCAGCTTCTCGAAAAGCTCTGTGAGCATCCAGAGCAGGAAGGTGGCGTATACCTTCGGGCTGTTTATAAGGCGTTTGCTGGAGAGAATGTTTATGTAGCCGCGGCCGTCGGCGTCCGTGCGCATCCAGTCGCGAATATCGAGATCGGGCTCGCCGAAGACTATATCGCCGCCCTCGTCCTCAAAGGTGAGCAGGGCTCTCTGTATGGCGCCTATGCTCGCCGCGGAAACGTTGCCGTACATCGTTGTGAACTCGGCGCGGTTATCGCCCACGTACTGCAGCATGGCGCGCAGATCCTTGAGGTCGAGCAGGAGCAGGCCGTTTTCGTCCGCTACTTTGAATACTATGCTCAGAACGCCCGCCTGCACGTCCGTGAGGCCGAAAAGGCGTGCAAGAAGCTGCGGCCCCATATCGGAGACGGTCACGCGCACCGGGTGGCCGGTCTCGCCGAAGATATCCCAGAATCTTGTGGGGTAGGACTTATAGCAGAAATCCTCTATTCCGAAGCGGGCTATGCGTTTCTGCATATCCTCGGTGTCCCTGCCGGGGCAGAGCATTCCGCTCAGATCGCCCTTAACGTCGCTGAAAAATACGGGTACGCCCATGTCCGAAAAGGACTCGGCCATGACCTTCATCGTGATCGTTTTGCCCGTGCCGGTGGCGCCGGCTATGAGGCCGTGGCGGTTTGCCATCTGCGGGAGAAGGTAAAGATTTTTCGTGTCGCTCTGCGCGATCCAGAATTTTCTGTCTGTATACATAGAAGCGATCCCCCATAAACGAAGTTTTGTATCCATAAAACCGGATCATATTTAAAAAAGTATATCAGTATTTTACGGAAAAAGCAATGGAAGCCTTCATTACAGTGAAAATTGTAAAACAGGGTGGACACGGCAAAAAAGGTGTGCTATCATAATGAATGAAAAGTGAATACTGTGCATTGTCGCTCTGCGCCGGTTTCGCCGCAGAGTTAAAAGGAATACCGGTGCAAATCCGGAGCTTATCACCGTTAGCTGTAAGCGCAGGAGTCTGATGTCGCGTCGAGAGGCGGCCATTGAGCGAAGAGCTTGAGAAGGTAGATTATCAGGCGCAGAGAAGAAATTCTCCTACTGCGTAAGCCAGAAGACTTGGCAGTGCTTAAGCGGCTTTGCCGCCCAATGCAGGAAAAAAACGGCTGCAGCATATTTTTATGCTGCAGCCGTTTTTTTTATAGTTTTATTAGAATAAAGGGAGATGAAAAGATGAAGAAAAGACTGTTGAGTCTGCTCATCGTGTTTGCAATGGTTTTGGCCTTCGTGCCTGCCGTTGCTCTGGCAGACGAACCTGCCGTTACGACGGCAACAGTGGATTTCACATCGCAGATGGGCGGCGGATTCCTGCATGCCCCGCAGACAGGAACGGAGGTAGCCTCCAATCTCGCGGAGAGCTACGGATATACGGACTCTGTTGACGGCGTATCCGCTCTTGACGTGCTCGTAAAGGCACATGAGCTCGTATTCGGCGAAGAGTTCACGGCGGAAACGGCGGGCGAATATCTTGCCATAAGCAAGGGTTCGCCGACAAAGCAGTTCGGAGTGTCTCCGACGGAAGACTATACGATGTACGGAGGCTTCTTCCACAATCATGGCTTTGCCAACGACGGAACGATGTACGATCAGAACAACTACAACGGCACGACCGTCGGAACGCAAAAGATAGAAGACGGCGACTATGTAGAATTCTTCTTCTATGAGAGCGAATACTACGGCGATACGTACAGCTGGTTCCTCGATTCGGAAGGAGAATACAGCCGCAGCTACACTGTAGAGGCGGGCGAGGAGCTTGACCTTGTGCTCAAGGGCTTTTACGCCATGTCGGCGTCCATATTCCCGGATGCCGAAACGATGGCGCTCTCCGACAGAGCTCAGGATATAGACGGAGCGCAGATATACACGGTAAACATGGAGACCGGTGCGCTTACGCCTATAGAGGGAGCAGTAAGCGACGAGGGCGACGTAACGCTCAGCTTTGACGAAGCGGGAACTTATGTTATAACAGCCTGTATAGAGGACGAGGAATTCTTCCCGACCGTTCTCACGCTGACGACGATCACCGTTACGGAAGCGGCCGTAGAGCCTGCGGAGGACGCGGACGTCTACGTAAGCATCTCCGAAAAGGGCGGCTTTGTAACCGCGAAGACAGGCGAAGCGGTGGCCTATCAGAAGGTTACCGTAAGCGACAGGAACAAGGACGGCAAGCTTGATATTGACGAAGCTCTGTTCGCGGCGCACGAGGAATTCTATGAAGGCGGAGCCGCGGCGGGCTATTCCTCCTCATACAGCGTAGACTATGGCCTGAGCCTCGCGAAGCTCTGGGGAGACAGCAGCTGGAACTTTGGCTATCAGGTAAACAGCGGCACGGTATCCGTCATGGGTCTCGATCAGGAGCTCAAGAAGGACGATCATCTTGAGGCTTATATCTATGCAAGCGCCTATCCGGATAATGAGGCCTACGCGATATTCGATAAGGTGACGGCGGAAGCGACTGCCGGGATTCCGCTGGAGCTCACTTTGAAGGAAGCGGGCTTTGACGACAACTGGAACATGGTATTCAATCCCTGCCAGGGCGCCGAGATCAGGATAGACGGCGAACTTCAGGGCATCATGACCGACGCGGAAGGAAAGGCGAAGGTCTCCTTCAAAAAAGAAGGAACGTATACAGTTTCCGCAAAGAAAACGAAGGAAGTTAACGGCAGGGTAGTTACCGCGATAACCGCCCCGGTATGCGTGGTAACAGTGACTGAGCCGGTCATCACTGTGGTGAAGACTGACTTCACTGCGCAGGCGGCGGGAGCATTCCTGTGCGCGCCGCAATTAGGGGTAGAGGTCTCGAGCGATCTGGCAGAAAGCTACGGCTTTGCCGACAAGGTGAGCGAGGGGGTTTCCGCCCTTGACGTCCTTGTGAAGGCTCATGAGGTGATCTTCGGCGAAGAATTTACTGCTGAAGGCGCAGCGGATTATCTTAAGGTAGAAAGAAGTATGGTGAAGACCGTCTTCGGAGAAAAAACGGACGGTTTCAGCTTTACTCTTGACGGCGAATACCCGCACGACCCGGACGGGGAGTATGACGAGCAGTACGGCTTTACCGGATATTCAATCGACGAAGCGCCGGTAACCGACGGCAGCAGTCTGGAGTTTTTCCTCTACCGGGACGAAGATTACTATATGGACTACTACTCCTACTTCATGCAGGATGGAGAAAGGGTACTGGATATAACCGCAGCTGCCGGAGCGGACATAGATCTCAAGGTCGAAGGGTACATGTACGCATACGGCGGATATCTTACGCCGGAGGACAGGATTACTCAGGGCGCGTGGGCGGAAATAGAGGACGCGCAGATCGCCTGGGTCGATATGGACACCGGAGAATTAACGGACATAGACGGCGCCGTTACCGATGAGGACGGCGAAGCAACGATAAAGGCGCCTGATGAGGGCGGCGTGTATTATCTGACGGCCCTTGTCACGGAAGAAGCGATCGAAGATTATTATGCTTCCCCGAACGTAATGACCCTGCTGAAAGTAACAGTCATAGTGCCTGCGGAAGATGCGGATATATACGTAAGCATCTCCGACAAGGGCAGCTTTGTAACCGCGAAGTCGGGCGAAGCCGTGGCCTATCGGCAGGTTACCGTAAGCGACAGAAATCTCAGCGGCACTCTGGACATAGACGATGCTCTCTACGCGGCGCATGAGGAATTCTATGAAGGCGGAGCCGCGGCGGGCTATTCCTCGGCAGAAAGCCAGTGGGGCCTGAGCCTTGCCAAGCTCTGGGGAGACAGCAGCTGGAACTTTGGCTATCAGGTGAACAGCGGCACGGTATCCGTCATGGACCTCAGCCAGGAGCTCGAGAAGGGCGATCATCTTGAGGCTTATATCTATGCAAGCGCCTATCCGGATAATGAGGCCTATGCGATATTCGATAAGGTAACGGCGGAAGTGACTGCCGGAACGCCGCTCGAGCTCACTTTGAAGGAAGCGGGCTTTGACGACAACTGGAACATGGTGTTCAATCCCTGCCAGGGCGCCGTGCTGACGATAGACGGCGAGGCGCAGGAAGCGACGACGGACGCGGACGGCAAGGCAACGCTGACCTTTGCCGCGGCGGGGACGTACGTAGTTTCCGCGGAAAAGACGAAGACGGCAGGAGGAAATGAAGTTACCGCGATAACCGCTCCGGTATGCATCGTAACGGTAACAGAAGCGCCCAACAACATCCCGACGCTGGCGCAGGGAGTATCGGCGACGGCAACTGCGAAGATCCCGGCTGACGGCGAATACAGCGTTGATCTGAGCACGATATTTGCGGATGCTGACGGCGACGAGCTGACCTATACTGTATCCGTAAACGGAGCCGATCCCGTTGCGGCGGCTGAGGACTACAGCTATACGGCCGACGGGGCTGCCACGCTCGTATTCAAAGCGAACGACGGCAAGGCGGATTCTGAAGATACGTATACGGTCACGCTTACCGTTAACGGTAAGCCTTATATCAGCAACGCAAGCAATAAGATAAAGACAGGCACCGCCGAGGTGGGGACCGCATACAGCTTCACCATAAGCATGTTCACGGATCCCGACAGAGACAGCATGACTTATGAGGTCTCAATAGACGGCGGAGATTACATCGAGGCTGCGAGAGCTTATAAGTATACGCCGACGCAGGAGGGCACGGTAGTGCTCGTGTTCCGCGCTTACGACGGCATGGATCATTCCGACGATACGTGCACGCTTACTCTTACGGTTGCGTCGAATCTTACGCCGATAACCGTGCCGAGCGACGCGACGCTCTTTGTAGGCGAGAAGAATTTCTCCGGCTACAACTTCATGCGCTTTGATGAGATGACTCCGGAATCGAGCGAAGCGGACGAAGAAGCGGGCACAACCACCTACTATTTCAGCCTCGGCAAGACCACGACGAAGGCATATCTGATAAGGGTCAGCGGAGAAGGCTATGTAACTTATGCCGATCTCTTCACAAAGACGGCCGGCTACAGCAGAAGCATAACCCCGGCCGATCTGAAGCCCGAAGGAAAAACCAGCAGCACGGTAGACCATGACGTAAGCTCTCTGAACGGATACAACGTCGGAGACATATACCTGAACATCAACGAACAGGGATACCTCAAGCTCGCGGAGCCGGGAGATACGTATCAGATAGTCAATCTCCGCAACTGGGAAGCCGTAGATACCGTAACGTCGAACAATTTTGTCGAACCCGATTATCATTACGCGGTTATAGATGAAAACGGCGCCGCGTCCGACAGCGTCATTACGGTCAGCGACGGCGGAGTCATAACGGCCGTAGGCGAGGGCACCGCAATAGTGCTCGTTACCTATGACGCGATGACTTATCCTTCCGGAGCGGGCGGCCCGTTCTTCGGCGCGATATGGCCCGAGAACACGGGTGTGTTCGTTGTAAGCGTAGGAGCAGGGGACAGCGGCATAAGCACCGGCATGACCGTGAACGAAGGCCTCAACACAGACGCCACTACCCAGAAAATGGCCCTTGACGCCCTCGACGCAGAGCTTGACGTTATTTACTTCATCGGCGAAAACGGAGAGTACACGTTCACTCCCGACGAGGGCTGCGCGGTATCTGTTGCCAACCCCACGGTCGGCGAGAAGCTGAGCTTCTCCGGTTTTGAGGCGGTCGAGGCAAACGACGACGGCAGCTTTACCGTACCTCTGGCTGAAGGCCGCAACATAGTAAAGATAGAAAAGGGCGGAAAAGCAGAGTACCAGGTGATCACCGCGAAGCAGGTGACTGTAACGATAAACAACGGCGAAGCGGTGCAGCCCGGCGACCAGGTAAGTATAGTATTCAGCACTCTTTATCATCCTGCGAACAAGATCGCCGGCGTTTACAACATGAATGCGATAGCCGTTTACAGCGACGTTGATGTGTACGATGATCAGCTCGTCGGAGGAGCGAGCAATCAGTACAGCTTCGCCTCAAACGCGGCCGCGCAGACCGTAAACGGAGTCGTCGAGCAGACCACGGGCGCCTGGGGCATGGTAAGCTTTTCAAAGACCGGCGCTCTCATAGTGCCGGATGATTACGAATACGACACGTTCAAGCTTTCCGGAGGCTATATCATAGCCTGCGGTTACGGAGATCCTTTCGGCAACCACAGAGGCATTACATACGAAAACGGCAAGGCTCCGAATCTGAACGCCGCCGTTAAAATCGGATATATGGGCGTTCTGCCGGATATCGAGATACCCATCCAGGCTACGACGGCGGAGATCGAAAGGATAGAGCTCGATACAGAAGATGTGAGGACCGACTATTTTGCCGGCGAAGCCTTCGACGATACGGGCCTCGTAGTAAGAGCGATATACTCCGACGGTACCGAACAGACGGCAACGAACTACACCATAGAGCCCGAAGTCCTTGCCTTGGATACCGAATACGTCACGGTCACATACCGCGGAAAGACAGCGATGATAGAAGTCAGCGTAACGGTCGACAGGGTCGTATCGATAGCGGTAACTGCCGATCCGGCCAAGACGAGCTATACGGAAGGCGAAACGTTCGATCCGACCGGCATGGTGGTAACGGCCACTTACGAAAGCGGAAAGACGGCGCCCGTTACGCAGTACTCCTATAGCCCGCAGCGCGAGCTCGAATTGAACGACAACGAAATAGTCGTGAGCTACACGGGAGAGGACGCGGCGGAAAACGTAGAAGCCGTTAGGATACAGATAAGCGTTTCCGAGGCAACAGGCGAAGAGCCCGAGACAATAACGGTAAGATTTACTCTTCTGGGAGACGATCAGCACGACAGTGACACCGACGGACAGGTACACACGCTGAAGGCCGGAAATCTTGTCACCTGGATAGAGCGCACGAACATAACCGTACCCAAGGATTCGTACGTTATTGACGTTATCGCGAAGGCTCTGAGCCTGGCGGGTATTCCGTATGAGAACCCCGAAGGCAACTATATCGTTTCCGTACGCGGCTTGGCTGCGCTCTCAAACGGACAGAATTCCGGATGGATGTATACGCTCAACGGGAAATATCCGACAAACGGCGTGAGCGAGCAGATCGTGAAAAACGGAGACGTGATAGTTTTCCATTATACCGACGACTACACCAAAGAGGACACGGGCATGGGCGGCGGTTCAGACGAACCCGCGGTAACGCCCGGCACGACGACCCCGAAGCCCAGGTTTATAGACGTTCCCGACGACGCCTACTACGCTCCCGCCGTGTACTGGGCCGTTGAGAAGGGCATAACCACCGGCACCACCGAGACCACCTTCAGCCCGGATGAAAACTGCACCCGTGCTCAGATGGTCACGTTCCTGTGGCGCGCCGCGGGCTCTCCGGCCGCGAAAACCGCGGAGATGCCGTTCACGGACGTTGAAAGCGACGCCTACTATTACCAGGCGGTGCTGTGGGCCGTTGAAAACGGCATAACCAAGGGCACGAGCGATACAACGTTCAGCCCGAACAATACGGTTACGCGCGGCCAGACGGCCACGTTCCTGTATCGCTTCGCGGGCTCTCCGGCCGCGGAAAAGACGAACGTATTTACCGACGTCGACGCCGGCAGCTACTATGCCGACGCGGTCGGCTGGGCATATGCCGAGGGCATAACGACCGGCACCGGCGAAACGACCTTCAGCCCGGAGAACAGCTGCACCCGCGCGCAGATCGTAACGTTCCTTTATCGCTATTTCGACGGTAAATGAACAGCCTCTGACGGGGAGACGCTTCAATAGCGTCTCCCCGTTTTTTCGTTTACGGAGGGCGGCACAGCGGAGCTGTTTTTAATCAGGCGCGGCATCCGGGCCTCGTTCACCCGTAAAAAACTAAAGCGATTGTAATGGATGGCTTTATGTGATATACTGCGGACATGGAGAAAAATAACAGATCACAGCGTGATGCTTCCGGCGAGCATCACGCGGCAAGCATCATAACAAAAGGAAGGGTGAACGATTTGCAAAAGCTAATTGGAAAGCGCGTTTTGGCGGTGCTGATCGCCGTAATGATGGTGGTATGCCTGCTGCCCGGGACGGCTCTGGCAGAGGGAGAGACGGAGGAGCGGAAGATCCCGTTTACCGCAACTGCCAACGGAGAGCAGCTCACGGTCGGCGTGGCCGCGGAGGCCTACGAATACTTCGACTACATGACTGAGACAACCGTGAAGACCGATCTGTATACGGTGGCCGTTCCGCTGGTATACATAGAGAAGATCACTCTTGATTTCGGCGAAGAAGCGGTCGGCCTCTACGCGTACGATTCCTCCGGGAACTATGTCGCGGGGCTCGGCTCGCCGCAGGGCGAGACCGGCGCGGACGTGCAGGATTTTGACTCGTATATCTACGTCCAGACTCCTTACAGCGAAGACTACAGCTCCGGCGGAGAGATGAAATACGTCGTCTGCTTCAAGCCGGCGTTTGAGGCCCGCGCAGCGGAAACGGGAAACCCGCTGACCAATATCACTGCGAAAAAAGACGGATATCTCTTTAAGGACACTTACAACGAAATCGATTATTACGGATATCTTTATACCATCGTAGTCCCGTACGGCGTTGAGGAGATAGAGTTCACGTTCTCCGATAACTGCCTCGCCTACAACTATTCCGCGACGGGAGAGGATCCGTACGTCTCCGATGAATACTACGGTCCGTGGTACGATGACGTGACCGTCGGCTCTTCGGAGTGCAAAAGAAAGATCGACGAAAACGGCGACGGTGTCATCGACTTCATTCAGGTGCAGAATCTCTACACTCTTCCGGATTGGAAGGGGGCGGAGCTTCGCTACGCGATAACCTTCGTCTACGATATCTTCGGCGCGTACGTCAACGGCGAGGCCATGACGGATATTACCGCGGAGGAGGGCGCGTACCCGAACTACACCTTTGATCCGGTGACCTGGGAGCCCATCCCGGGCGACCCCGTAACGCTTTATACCATAGCTTTGCCGGACAATACCGCCAGCGTCGATCTGAGTTTCCCGGAGGGAGTTCTTCCGTATAACTATAAGAGCGACGGACTGACTTATATTGACGGCGAATTCAATGACGACGAGCTGTTCACCGGCATTACCGAGGCAACGGTTTCCGTCGACGCTGACGAAGACGGAGAGTGCGACTATATCGTGGTGCAGAGCCCGTATGACGAGAATTACAGCAACTCTGTCCTCTACGCGATCACGTTCACCTGCGCCGGGAACGGCTCTCAGGAGCCGGCGGAGCTGACGCTCGATCAGCTGCGCGATAATATAGCTGCCAAATACGCCGAAGCAGGCATCGCTTCCGATCCCCAGGCATTCTGGCTGACCGCTGATATGGCGGCCTACGAGGCCGCTTTCCCGGAGAGCGAAAGCAGGCTCTCCGCCGGGCAGAAGCAGGAGATGGTCGACAGCGCCATAGCTGTCATAGCGGCGGCCTCTTCTTCGAGCGACGCGGCGAAAGGCATAATAGCTCTTGCGGCAATGGGCTGCGATCCCAGGCAGCTGACTACTGCCAAAGGCGAGAAGCTGGACGCTGTGGCCAGGCTTGATGAGCTGACGTTCGGCGAAGACGGAAAACTCATAGACGGGGGAGATTATTTCTATTATTCCTTACCGTATATCCTTATTGCATACCAGCAGTTTGACGATTGCCAGACTCAGACAGACGCCCTGAAGGCCGAAGCGCTCGCGGAGAAGGAGAGCTGGCTGGACACCGCCTGGGGAACAGACGGCCTTACGCCGATGATGCTGGCTCTGGCGCCGTACTATTCCGAGGCTGACGTAAAAGAGGCGCTCGACACCGCAGCCGCGGCTGTAGAAGAGGCCCAGCAAGAAGACGGTTCTCTCGGCAACGCCGCGTCCACCGGACTTGCGATGGCGGGCCTTGCGGCCATGGGCATCGATCCCGCCGGAGTGAAAACGGCCGAAGACGGCAGGAGCCTTGCGGACGGGATGCTGGCTTTTGCGGGAAGCGACGGCGCAAGCCTCGGCAACAGCTTCGATACCGAGCAGGGCTTCAGAGGTCTGGTGGCTCTGGCAAACGTTGGCGGCAGGCTATATGACTTCAGCGGCAATATAAGCAACCGTGAGCCCGCTGCGGCTACTCCCGAAGCGGCTTTCACAGACGTTCCTGCCGACGCATACTACGCGGCGGCCGTAAACTGGGCAGTCGAGAACGGCATAACGACCGGCACCGGTGAAACGACCTTCAGCCCGGATAACAGCTGCACGCGCGCGCAGACAGTGACCTTCCTCTGGCGCGCTGCCGGATCTCCGACTCCCGGCGTTACTGAAACGGCGTTTACGGACCTCGACAGCGAGGCGTATTATTACCAGGCGGTGCTGTGGGCGATCAAAAACGGCATAACCACAGGTAAGACCGAGACTGCCTTCGGCCCGGACGACACGGTAAACCGCGCGCAGGCGGCGACGTTCATCTACCGCTTCGCGAACTCTCCCGCGGTCGAAAAGACGGACGTATTCACCGACGTTGTCGCCGACAGCTATTATGCGGACGCGGTAAGCTGGGCGTATGCCGAGGGCATAACGACCGGCACGACGGAAACGACCTTCAGCCCGGATAACAGCTGCATCCGCGCGCAGATAGTCACGTTCCTCTACCGTTATTTTGAAGGCAAATGAATAAAAGACAGCGGGGAGACGCGAAAAGCGTCTCCCCGTTTTTTATCGTATTGAAAGAAAACGGCCGCGGGAGTATAATCGGGCCGGAGGCGGAAGCATGCAGACGATAGACGAAGCGCTTGAAAAACTCAGCAGATCGGCATTCCGGGCGAAGTTCCGGCTCGATGAGAAGGACAGAGCTTATATCGCCGCTAAGGGCGAGGAAACGATCCGGGAGCACGCGGCGGAATTCGTGCGCAAGAGGCTCGCTCCCGCTGAGATAGAAAACGACGGGAAGCAGACGCCCATGCGCGGTCACCCGGTTTTCAAGGCGCAGCACGCCTGCGCCTGCTGCTGCAGAGGCTGCCTTGAAAAGTGGTACAGAATACCGAGGGGCAGGGAGCTTACGGAAGGGCAGCAGGAGAAGATAGTGAATCTGCTCATGGCCTGGATAAAAAGGCAGCTGAGCGGTCGATAACGGAAAAAGCCGCCGCGGTAACGCGGCGGCTTTATGCATGAGAGGGCTTTTTATGCGTTCGAAGCGGCACATACGCGTTTATCCGTCCTGCGCAGCCTTTGAGGCGGAGTCCAGAAGCTCGTTGAAATATGCCGCTCGCCTTTCCCAAAGGGAGGCGTCGGTATTCGGCCCCGGCGAAAGAGAAAACTTCTTCACAAGGTCTTCGGCAAACAGCGCCGTAAACTTTTTTGCTCCGTATGCGTTGAGATGCAGGAAATCAAAGAAATCTTTTTCAAGGTCCAGCCCGAGAGAGCCGAAATCGGCGTTATAGTCGGTTATTTCGGTCGTGACGCCGTATTCCGACGAGAGAGAGGCGATAAGCGCCGGATCGACATAACGGCATTCGGGAGCAATGAAAAGCTCGAGGGCTATGCCCTCCTTCTCACACAGAGCGATTATCTTTTTGAGATATGAAACGTTGAAGGCGACCTCTTTGTCCGTGTAAAACCTTTCGCGGATCGTGAGCTCGCCCTGCGGCCTTGCTTCAGAGAGAAAGGTGTAGCCGGCCAGAGGATCGCCCTCAGCCTCCGGCTTTTCGGAGAAGATCTCTTCGATTGTATAGTCGGGCCAGCGCGTGTGGTAGTTGTAGAGCGGGAAGATGAGCCCCAATCGTTCCTCCGGCTCGGCGGCGCGGAAAACGGCCGCAAGCCTGTCGAAGGACCAGGGCATGTAGCCGATATTGATCCTTGAATAGTTCTGGTAGCGCTTGCCGAAAACGCACGTTGCTTCCATAGCCACGGCCGAGGGCTTTTGCGTTTTCAAAGCCTCGCGCAGGAAATAGTATCCTATGGAGGGCGTGAGCTCCGGGCCGGAAACGACGTAAGAGGAAAGCCCGGTCTGCTCGTATATGACCGCCGGGATTATATCGCAGTAGGCGACGGAGGAGCCGAGCACCAGAACGTCTATGCTGTTTTTTTCTTCCCTTGCAAAGCTGTCCCATTTAAGACCGTAGCTTTTGTTTTCCGGCGTAAGGCGGGATGCCATGAAATAAGATACGGAGAGTATGACGGCGAGAGAAAGGATCACGGCGGCGATGGTGGAAAGAATACGTTTCATTGAGAAATACTCCGTTAAAACTGAAAATAGACGAAAGCCTGCGGGTCAAAGTCCGGGCCGTAGTAGCCGAAAATGAGGACCGCGAGCACAAGCACCGTATAGAAGCCGTAGCGGAGCCATACTGTTTTGTTCACCTGCTCCAGCAGCGGCTTTTTAACGGAAACGATATCGACTGCGCTCATAACGAGCACGGCGATGAGAGTGACCCTTATAACGGGGAGCTCGAGCCCGAGGCTGAGAATGGGTCCAAGGCTGAAGCTGTGCAGAGGTATGGCGAGGATGGCCTTGTAGATATAAAGCGCGTCGGTGAGAGAGTTCGCGCGGAAAAGGACCCATGCGAAGTCCACAAGAATGAACGTTATTATAACGCGGATGACGCGCAGAACTATGCCGTTTTCATTTATACGCGAATACAGGAGCTTTTGCTTGAGCGGACGCAGAACGAGCCCGAGTATCTGGTATAAGCCGTGAAGCAGGCCCCAGAGGATGAAGGTAAAGCTCGCGCCGTGCCAGAGACCGCTGACGAGGAAGACGATCAGCAGGTTGAGATAATGCCGGGCTTTCTTTACGCGGCTGCCGCCGAGAGGAAAATAGAGATAATCCTTGAACCAGGTGGAGAGAGAAATATGCCAGCGGCTCCAGAAATCCTTTATGGAAACCGAGGCGTACGGACAGCGGAAGTTTTCCATCAGAGATATGCCGAGCATGGAGGCCGAGCCGCGGGCGATGTCCGTATAGCCGGAGAAATCGCAGTAGATCTGAAATGCAAAGCAGACAGTTGCAAAAAGCAGCTGCACGCCGCTGTGGGAGTACGGGTCGTTATACGCCGAGGAGACGAGAACGGCCAGATTATCGGCGATAAGTATCTTTTTCATGAGGCCCCAGAGAAAGAGAGTGAGGCCGTTTCTGATGTTTTCGAAAGAGAATGCCCGCGGCTTTTTGAGCTGAGGCAGCATATTGGCAGTGCGCTCTATCGGGCCGGCCACGAGCTGAGGGAAGAACGAAACGAAAAGCGCGTAGTCTACGAACGAGCGTTCCGCAGGGATACTGCCGCGGTATACGTCGACAGTATAGCCGAGAGCCTGGAAGGTATAAAAGCTTATGCCCACGGGAAGGAGAACGTTGAGCGACGGGAAGCTGATCCCAAAGCCGAGAGCAAAGCTCAGACGGGTGAGAGCATAAGAGGCAAAGTTGAAGTATTTGAAGAAAAACAGCACCGCGAGGTTGAGCAGAAGGCTGAGGGCAAGGTATGTTCTCGCGCGCTTTTTCCCGGCCCGCTCGGAGAGAAGCCCGCAGGCGAAGGTGACTGCCGTTGAAAAGAGCATGAGCAGGGCGTAAGCGGCGTTCCAGCACATATAGAAATAATAGCTGGCGACGAGAAGGAAGGGGTTTTTCAGCCGCTTCGGGATGAGATAGTATGCGATTATGACTATGGGCAGGAATATGAAATATCGCAGGGAATTGAAGTTCATGATCTGTCCTCGATGTTTGTTGGAATGATATGTTTTCATTTACAGTTTATAATATAATGCGGGATTATACAAGGGGCAGGCTCGAAGGCCTTTTTTATATAAAAAGCCGGGGCTTTGCTGCGGCTTTAAGTACGGCGGGCAAGGAGGAAAAGATACCTGCCCGGAACGGTATATTTTGTCACAAGCTCATTGAAATGCGGATATGGAAATGTTATACTGTTTCAGAACAACGGCGGCAAGACCGCATGAAAGGATGAAGCATATGCTGAAATATCCGCACATCTTTGAGCCCATCGAGCTGGCGGGCACCATCTTCCGCAACAGGATCTTCGCCGCGCCCACCGGCTGGATCAACAACTATCGGGACGGCACTCTGCCTCCGCAGGCCGCCGCATACTTCGCGCGCAAGGCAAGGGGCGGCGCCGCCGCCGTGACCCTGGGCGTATGCCACGTGGACACGAC
>JAEEGL014707407.1_pt1 | contig 17003 bp, 14 predicted proteins | sample 9134231 | NCBI WGS metagenome assembly JAEEGL01 (sample SAMN16246548, study PRJNA631951) | gut metagenome | biome: gut microbiome; feature: rumen; material: fiber-attached | host: Bos | place: Iran: Karaj | collected 2018-10
CCGCCAGGATCTGCCTGGAAACCCCTTCATCCGCTGCCAGCAATGTATGCTGTCCGACCGCCTGTGCGTTCTTTTCCGCCTCTTCGATCTTCCGGACGGCATATGCCAGGCCTTTTTTCGCCGCTTCCTCCGTGGAGGCCGCCGTTTTCACACGGAAAGCGTTTTCTTCACTGTCCGCAGTGATCGTAACCACTTCATTGACATATCCGGCATTGGATGTCCCGAACGCGTCCTTCAGCGCCGCTTCATCATGATCCGCGATCATCGCGCCGGTATAGACTGCCATCACATCCGCTGCTTTTTCCGCGGCGTCGGTCACCAGGTATTTTTTCTCTGCGATCCATACGTTTCCAGGATCCAGCTGCATCAGCAGGGAATTCTCCCGGTATGCGAGCCGTTCGTTCAGCGCATCCCGGTTTTTTTCCAGTTTCATCTCTGCATTGGCTACTTCTATCCGGTAGGCTTCCACATCCTGCTCATACCGCAGTTCATCCTTTGTTTTGTTCCCGGCCTGATGGGCGGCGTTCACATTAAACGCCATCAATCCGCCGATGACGGCAGCGCACAGCAGCACAACCAGCAGGATGCTCCGCCAGCGGTACAGCAGATGGAAGAAGAAGTCCTTCAGTCGGAATTCCGGATCATATTCCCTGTTCACATAAACGGATTTGCAGTTTGTTTCCACTCCGATATCCTCCGTATATTCAGTCCGTATTCACTCAATTATATGCCGGTAATTCTTTTTTCCTGTCCAATGGCTTCCGGTACTGCGCGACCCGGTGATTCCTCCCGGCAGAAAGCTGCCCCGATTACCAGCCCGATCGCCAGCCAGAGCATTTCCATGGTCCTGGAAGACTCAAACATATCGATCATCAGGGAGGCAATCAGTACGGATACCATCATCCAGAACACATAGCGGGCGGATGCCGTCATTTTCTTTGTGGACCAGATCACCCGCATATAATACCCGAACATCACCAGCCAGAGCAGCGTACCGATGATTCCGGTTTCTCCCAGCAGCTTGGTATAGTTTCCATCCATCACACGGGTCACGCCGGTCCCGTAGCCGAACAGCGGATACTGCAGGAAACCCTTCAGTGCAGCCCCCCATTTATAGAAACGAATCGACGCTGATCCATCTGCGATCCATGTCTGGACAGCCTGTGCATCCCGTACTTCATCCCGTACCATTGCTGCATACTGCCGCAGGTTTCCGTTCTCGATATTCTTTTTCAGGACCTCCGCATATTCTCCCAGGTTAATCGTATTAAAACGGCCAAGCTTGATAACGCCTGTCGCAAACAGGATCCCGGCAAACACAACGATCGCAAGTCCCGCGGAGATCCCGATTTTCACTGGAAGACTCCTGATTTTCCAGACGGAAAACAACAGGATCAGCACCATCAGGAGGATTCCGATCATCAGCGATGACCGGGATTTTGACAGCCAGATCATAACAAAACTGAAAAGGACCATCCCTGCACAGAAAAAGCTTCTGCCGGCAGAACCTTTCCTACAGGTCCGCAGGAACATGCATAGGTAGATCACAACCGTGAAACACAGGAACTGCCCGTATTCGTAATACCCATTGAACGTCGACACAGCAAACCCGATATGTTCCCGGTCTGTAAGCACACCCGTGGTTGCAACATTGCAAAGCCCGAGGACCTGCAGCATTCCGATCACTGCATGAAAGCAGCACATCCAGGTTAATTCTGTCAATGCGGTCTTTTCCGTATCTTTGGTTTTCCTGGCAAGACAGATTCCGATCAGGGTAAACGCGAAATACTCATATTTCCGGATAATCGAAAGAATGGAGAACAGCACCGCGTTGTCGTATCCGTTCGCCCTGCCGATAAACATGGAAACCAGGTTTGCGATTGACAGCGTCACAAGGAATATGAGACCCCATTTGATATACCGGTTCTTCCAGGTGCGCGTATCCCGCAGGACAACCAGGAACAGAATCAGCGTCAGGATATCGTCCGGCCTAATCCCCGCCGTATTGTAGGTTCGATTAATTCCAATCAGGTTAAGTTTCGGAATGAATAAACAAGTAAATAACATCGGTACCGAAAGCGGGGTTCCCTTCTTCCATTCCGTCCCGAAATACCTTATCCAGTATACCGCCAGCAGAATCCCGGCGGGAATCAGTATCGATATCTTCACCTGTCAGTTTCCTTCTTCTGTTCTCTCTTTACACCTGATAATGAAAAAAGAGTATGCTCCGCCGGCAGGACGAATCTCGATAGCAAGTGATTTTCTTAAATCATCCTTTTTAATTTTATTGATGTTTATGCCATCATATCTAACCTTACCATCAGCTAAATCATAAAATCTATTAATTAAGTTAGTGATAGTTGTCTTACCAGCACCTGTTGCACCTACAAGGGCAATTTGTTGACCTGGATGAGCATAAATATCAATATTATGTAATACAATCTTATCCTCATAATATCCAAAATCTACATTATCTAATAATATATCGCCTTTAAGCTCGATATATTCTAGCTTATCAACAGTCTTATGCTGATATTTCCATGCCCAATGATGTGTTCTTTCCTTTGTTTCAGTTAAAGAACCATCTTCATTTTTAATAACATTTACTAATGTAACATAACCATCATCAACTTCTGATTTTTGTTCCATTAAATTAAATATTCTTGAAGCTCCACCCATTGCCATAGCTATCATAGACATTTGTTGGCTGACATTAGATATTGTTTGAACAAATTGCTTTGTCATACCTAAGAATACTACAACAACTGCGATACCTACATATTGATATGTTTCTTCAAATAAACGTCCAATTGATAAATTCCAAGCATTAAATGCGAATAAAACAACACCTACAATTGAAATTAATATGTAAAGTAAATTTCCGAAGTTATTTAAAATTGGCATTAAGATATTACCATAGTAGTTTGCATTCTTAGAATCGTTATATAAATTATCATTTAAAGCATCAAATGCTTCTTTTGATTCTTCTTCATGATTAAATACTTTAACAACCTTTTGACCATTCATCATTTCTTCAATGAAGCCTTCAACTTGTCCTGTTGTAATTTGTTGCTTAACGAAATATTTAGCTGAATTACCACCGATATGCTTAATAATCTTTGTTATAACAAATACACCAACAAAGGCAATTAAAGCTAACCAAATTGAATAATATAGCATCATTACAACAACAAATATAATTGTTAAAATAGCTTGATATGCTTGAAGTAATGTTTGAGTAACAAATTGTCTAATACCATCAACATCATTTGTATATCTTGACATAATATCTCCATGAGGAGTTCTATCAAAATAAGAAATAGGTAAAGATTCCATCTTATTGAACATATCACGTCTCAATTTATCTAAGAATCCTTGACCAACAGATGCCATAATTTGTGTATAAACTAAAGATGAAATTAATCCTAAAATATAAAATGATGCTAAAGCAATTGCGATAGTTGTTAATTGATCTTTAACCATCTCATAAGGATATACAGTAGTTACTTTTGTAATAGGGTCTGTATCACTAATAGTATTAATAATTATTGGTAAGAATACAGATGCTGCTGTTGAAGATGCAGCAACAATAGTTAATAATACAAATACTAATATCATTTGCCATTTATAATATTTAAATAAGTATCTTAATAATTTAGGTAAGACTTTTAAATTTTCTTTTGTTAATTTTGCTTTTACGCCTCTAGGATTAGCCATTATGCTCTTACCTCCTTATCAACATTTTTATTTTGAATATTATATACTTCTTGATAAATCTCATTAGTCTTTAATAATTCTTCATTAGTACCAATACCATTTATCTTACCACCATCTAAAACAATGACTAAATCAGCATTTTCAACAGATGATAATCTTTGAGCAATAATTATTTTTGTTGTATTAGGTAAATAATCCTTAAAACCTTTTCTAATTACTGAATCAGTTTTTGTATCAACAGCTGATGTAGAATCGTCTAAAATTAAGATTTTAGGCTTTTTTAATAAAGCTCTAGCGATACATAATCTTTGTTTTTGACCACCAGATACATTTGTACCACCTTGCTCAATATGAGTATCATATCCATCTTTAAATCTATCGATGAATTCATCAGCACAAGCTATCTTACATGCTTCTTTTAATTCTTCTAATGAAGCATCCTTATTACCCCATCTTAAATTTTCAGCAATTGTACCTGAGAATAATACATTCTTTTGTAATACAACAGATACTTCATCTCTTAAAGTCTTTAAATCATAATCCTTAACATTCAATCCAGCAACCTTTAATTCACCATCTGTTACATCATATAATCTTGAAATTAAGTTAACTAATGTAGTTTTACTAGAACCAGTACCACCAATTATACCAACAGTTTGACCTGATTCAATCTTTAAGCTTATATTTGATAAAGCATCATATTCAGCATTCTTTGAATATTTAAATGAAACATTATCAAATTCAATTGAGCCATCCTTAACTTCATAAACTGGATTTAAAGGATTCTTAATTGAAGGTTCTTCATTTAATACTTCTGCAATTCTTTTTCCTGCAGCTGTAGCTAAAGAAATCATAACAGCAACAAATGATAAGAACATTAAAGACATTAAAATTTGAACACCATATTGAATTAATGCTTGAAGTCCTGAAATTTGCATTTCAGTTTCATTTGTTTTTGTAATTAAAGTTGCACCAACAATTGCAACAACAAATACAGCAACATTAATAGCAAGCTGTAAAACAGGTCCATTTAAAGCAACAATTCTTTCAGCTTTAACAAAGTCATGTCTTAATTCACCTGATGCTTTAGCAAATTTATCCTTTTCAAAATCTTCTCTAACGAAGTTTTTAACAACTCTAATACCATTAACATTTTCTTGAACAGATTCATTTAATGCATCATATTTAGGGAATACTTTTGTAAAGATTGGCATAGCAAATTTAATAATTAATCCGAAGAATAAAATAACAAATGGAATAATAATTACAAATACCCATGCTAAAGAAACATTGATTGTAAAGCACATAATAGCTGAGAATATAACCATTAATGGGCTTCTTACTAATGCTCTTATAATCATACCGAATGCCATTTGAACATTTGCAACATCTGTAGTCATTCTTGTAACTAAGCTTGATGCTGAAAATTTATCAATATTTTCAAATGAAAATTCTTGAATTTTATAATACATATCTTTTCTTAAATTTTTAGCAAATCCAGATGCAGCCTCAGCAGCAAATTTAGCAGCTAAAAATCCAAAAACTAAACCAAGCATCGCAACAGCAACAAGGCTTGCACAAATAATAACAAAATTCTTTACATCACCCTGAGCTATTTTAGCTCCATTTTCTTGCATTTCATCAACTAACATCTTAGTTAAAAATGGAATTATTACTTCACATACTACTTCTAAAATGATAAAGAATGGAGTTAATAATGTAGCTTTTTTATATTCTCTTAAGCTTTTTAATAATATTTTCATCATTTTAAGATACCTCCTTCAATATTAGAAAAAATTAAATCAAGATTTTTATTAAATAAATCAATATCTAAATCTTTTACTAATTTATTTTCAAATTCATTCATTTGTTCTTTAACCTCAACACATAAAGCTTTAGCTTCATCTGTTAAAACTAATCTTTTTAATCTTTGATCATAAGAAACACTTTCTCTTATAATCAAATTTTTATCTTCCATTAAAGATATAACTCTTGATGCTGTAGATCTAGTCATTCCAAAATGATTTTCGATATCCTTTTGGAAAACATCTCCATCAAAATCATATATATAAATTAATATAATGCCATTTGTTGCTGAAATTCTATCTAATTTAACAATGGCAGGAAGATTTTTAATTTCTCTTTTTATCTTATAACTAAGCTTACATATTTTACTTCCGATGCTATCCATAATGCACCTCCTGATTGTTTAATATGCAACAATATGTATTATACTAAAAACTAAGCAAAAATCAACAACAAAAAAAGGTGAAAATATCACCTTTTTAATTTGAAATCGTTTTTATAAATTCATCTATAATTCTTGGAGAATAAAAATAACTACTTGATAATTTATAATCTGGTGTTATCTTATCCTCAGCATAATGCATTTTCTCATTTTCTTCATATACAAGTGAATGAGGACCAGAAATATTTATTGATGTAGAATCACCTAAGCATAAATTATGAACGATTGCTCCTCCACCACCAGTTTCTTCTCCTATTACTTTAGCAATATTTTGTTCTTTTGAAACTGAGGCAAGCATATTAGAACAAGAAAAAGAATAATTAGATGTTAAAATATAAAAATTATATTTACCTTCATATGAATCTTCTTCATTAAATTTACCATCTAAATTTGTATCAACACTAAATGTTGTTTTAGATATATTTTTAGATGCTGAATTTTCATAACATGCATAATATTCATTCTTTAAAAAACCAATTAAGCCTATACAATCATCAACATATCCGCCACCATTTAAAGTAACATCTATAACAACATTATTAATCTTTGTTCTATATGTTCTTTCGTACCGTGGAATATAATAATTGAATGCATGATACAAAATACCAAATGAATCATTGCTGTAATTAGAGCTATTAGGAGCCGTATCATAATAATCAGTGATTGGAAAATCAAATGAATCAATTGTAATAACTAATGTATTTCCTGATGCATTATAGATTTCATTTAAACCTTGACCAATTAATGATAATCCTCTTTTTGCATTTCTTTTTGCACTTAAATTATCTCTTGCATTTGAAAGTGCTGTTCTTCTTACACCTTTATATGTTTCAGAATATTTAGCATCTGCTACATTATCATAAATTAAATAATTTGAAGAAATTACAAATGATGAATGTCCATCATCTAAATATGTATAAATTAAATCAGCTAATGCTTCATTAAATTTTAAAGATGATGTAGAAAGTAAATCATCCTTTAAATCATTTTCAACACATAAATCAGAAATGCTTGAAATTTTTCTTGCATCCTTTATACCAAAGAAATTATCTAAAGCGAATAATAAATGATTATAAGTGAATTCAGCCATATATTTACTTCTTTCGCCTGATTGCTTACGACCACTATAATATTTATTAAAATATGTTTTATTTAAAAATTTATTTGAATCTGAAACATAAAAATAATCATGACCATTAAATGATAAGCTTACATCAAGCGCTGAATATATCAATGTATCAAATATTTGGAAAGGAACATAAGCAATTCCTTTTGATTCAAATAAATCAATATCATATTTTTTTAAATCAAATGTTACTTCTTTTTTAGTTAATTCTTCTGATTCAACCGTTGATGAATATTTATAAGTTGGAGATTTTGGATTAAAAGCTTTATTATCATTTTTTAAAATAAATAAATCATAATTAGAAAAATATATTGTATCGTTATCACAATTAACAATCATATATGATTCATTATCGCTTCTTGTTACTTTAAAGCCTTCTTCAACCTTATTAAAGCTTGCTTTATCTCTTCCTAAAATACTTTGAGTAACATCTACAATATCTACATAAGGTACATCACCTTTATCCTTTAAATAATATGTAGATAAAGTACCACTTGAATTTAAAGAACCACGGTATATATTTGAAATAATCGTTGTTGTTATATTAGTATCAATATATAAACAAGATGATAAACCTAAATATGAAATTATAATTAAAAAAAGAATCATTAACTTTCTTTTTTTCATATAACCACTTCCTCGTATATCAATATAATTATATCATAAATTGTCCATTTTTAAGCAATAAATCTTTTTTATAAAAAGAAAAAGCTTACCATATGGTAAGCTCTATTCTTATAAATTAGAATAAGAATTCTTCTGCACAAGATAATCCACCAGCAACGATAGATAAAATACCTGCAGTAATCCATCCACCAGTTAAAACATATTCTGCTAACTTGTTACCGAAAAGTGATGCTGTACCACTTCCGTTTGCAGCTTCAAATGCAGGAATTTCAAAGAATACGAATACGCCAGCAACAATTAATAAGCCTGCAGCAACAAATCTACAAATGCCTGCTAAAGCAAATTTCTTCTTTGTTAATGTCATAACACATAACAATAATAGAATAACTAAAGCAACTGCAATGAAGATGAATGCTAATAAACCTGCCCATGATGCATTGTATTGAACTTTATCAACAGTACCACCAAAGATAGCTGTAATACCTTTAACAGAACCATCTCCTAATACAGTTTTCCATGTTAAAGCTGGAGTAGCAATTAATAATATTAATGCAACAACTGCTAAAATGAATTCAACTGCACCTACTACTAATTTTAAAGTGTTATTTTTTGAACTTTTCTTTGCCATACTATAACCCTCCTTCCCCAATTCATTTGTTATTTTCTAACATATAAATTATAATTTATAAAGTAATTTTTTTCAATATTAAAACCCATCATTGATGGGCTTTAATTTCTTTTTTATTCTTTTTTATTTTTTTCTTTTCGGTTAAGAATCTAATCATACCTGCCATATGAACAATATAATTTAAAATAACCTTATCTTCTGTAGACCATACTCTTTTTGAATTTGTATCTACATAAATATAATATCCATATGTTTTTTCATAAGCAAATGATTTAATAATACTAAATGATTTAATCTTATTATCCCAACAATATTCATGAAATTTAGGATATTTAGTTATCAATTTTGCATAATCATTTACTACAACGTTATCTTCTTTATCTAATAAATCAATAAAATAATCTTCCTTAGGATGCTTTAATGTATTTTCTCCTATAATAGTTCTTATTTTATTTTTTTCTAAATCATAATAATAACAATCTAATAATAACAAATCACAAATAAATTTATTGCATACTCTAATTTTTTCATTAAAGCTATCCTTGCTCATAAATTCTCTATGACAATAATCCATTAATCCTGTTGTACGTTCTGCCTTACTTGATACATCTATATTTTTATGTAATGCATCATTATAAACTATAAAGCAATTTCTACCTTTAGATTTACCTCTATATAATGCTTTATCTATTTTTAAAAATAAATCATCATATTCTTCTGCATCCTTAGGGTATGTTGCCGCACCACATGTTAATGTAATATTAAAATTTTTAAAAGGAGATTTAATGCTTCTTACTGCTTCCATTGCAGTTCTACATAATTTCCATAATTCATTATAATCATATGCTTTGGATATAACAACAAATTCATCTCCACCATAACGACCTATCAAGGCATTATTTTTTAATTCAGATACTAATTTATCAGCAACTAAAATTAATATTTCATCTCCTGATTTATGGCCGAATGTTTCATTTATAATCTTAAAATTATCAATATCAAAAATCATTAAAGAAAATTTTTCTTCAATGGCAATTTGATTTCTTATAATTTTGTCTACTGTTGTTTTTGCTAAAGTTTTAGTTAAATTATCAAAAAGAACATTGAAATCCTTTTTATAAATTAGATTACTAGCTAAAACTTCCTCCTGATTATTATATCCCATAAGCACTCCTAAATTCTCCCTATATTATATTTTAAATAAAAATTAAATAAATATCAATATAATTAAGCTAGATATAAGAAAAACCACAGGAATTAAGCTTCTTGTGGCTTCTTTATATTATATTTTTCTTGGTCCTTGATCAATATCTACTAAATAGATATCTGCCTCAATTTTTGTATCATTTAAATAATTTTTTAGCACATATTCTTTAAAATCTTCAAATGATGATTTTTTAATTAAAGCAATTGCGCATCCACCAAAGCCTGCGCCAGTCATTCTTGCACCCAAGCAATCTTTATATTTTTGAGCATAAGATACGATTGTATCTAAATGAATTCCTGATGTTTCATAATCATTCTTTAATGATTCATGGCTTTCATTTAATAAAATACCTAGCTTTTTTAAATCATTTTTAATTAAAGCATCCTTAAATAAATATACTCTTTCATTTTCTTTGACAACATGTCTTACACGTCTGAATATTACATCATCATTAATGATTTTTTCTATTTTATCTAAATCAGTAGATTTTAATTCACATAAATTAGAAATTTTATAATCATTTTTTAATAACTCCATAGCTTTATTACATTCAGAAACTCTTTCGTTATATTTAGATTCTGTTAAAGCTCTTTTCTTATTTGTTTGTAATACTGCGATTGTATAATCCTTAAAATCAATTGGAATATATTCATAATCAAATTTAGCACAATCGAGAATAATTGCATTATTTTTCTTACCTAAAGCTATAATTGCTTCATCCATAATACCACAAGAAAGTCCACAATATTTAACTTCTGCTTCTTGAGCTATTAATGCGATATCCTTATTATTAATACCTAAATTAAATTCTTGATTTAAAGCAAAGCAAGTTAAAACTAGAATTGATGCTGAACTAGATAAGCCTGATCCTAAAGGTATATTTGAATCATAATGTGCTTCAAAACCTTTATCAATTTTAAATCCTCTTTTAATTAATCTATCTAAAACACCAATAGGATAATTAGCCCAACCATATTTTTTATCATAAGCTAAATCGCCTAATTTTCTTTCAACATGGTGTTTCGTATTATCAGAATCTAAAATGATTAAATCATCATCTCTTAATCTAAATTTAACTCTTGTTCTTAAACTAATGGCAGCTGGAAGTACCATACCACCATTATAATCTATGTGCTCACCAATTAAATTAATTCTTGCTGGAGCCTCATAAATATTATAATTATTCATTCTTTTCACCTACTGCAAGCTTTACGCATTCATAAGCTCCATTATAATATCCAGATGCCTTTAATCTATTAATCTCAGATACCATATGAGCTAATATTTCTTTATCAGAAAGTAATCTATCAAGCATTTCATTAATTTGATTTAATTTAGGACATTCAAATGTAGAATCGCCTAATTCTTGACCATTTATAGCACCATATACCTCATGGCCACCAATATGTCTCATAAATACCTTTGGAATAGGATAATATACTAATTCACTTGGCTTTGTAACTAATAAATCAGATACTGGCATTAATAAATTAGTTGAATATACTGCTTGGAAAATATCTTTATTACAAATTGATGTAATACCAGTTGCATCATCATTATAAATATCCTTAACAAATTCTTTAAATTTATCATATTCATTAAAGAATGTCTTATATTGCTTTACCTCAGGAAGTTTTTTAATCATCTTATGATATACATCTTCATGATCACCAAAATTAATGAATAAAGCAACTTTATTTTGTTTTACATAAGGAAGTAAGTGCTTAACCATTCCTAAGAACATATCAAATCCAGCACCAGCTCCACCTACTGTAAGTAAAATTCTTAAAGGCTTATTGTTATTAATTCTTTCTAATCTTTTTTTATTATCTTCTTCTAAATTAACTAATAATTCATGATCAACATAACGTCCAACCATCTTTAAATCAGCCTCAGGAATGCCTTTTAAAGGCTTTTTATCAAAGCCATTTAGCATTTTATATCCCAAATAAGCAAATGGTGTTTGAACTGTATGAATTGCACCTTCAGATAAATGAAGTCCCATTGGCCAGTTATCAGGAATGGCATTAACAACATGAGTTAGGCCGGCATGAATTGCACCTTGAGATGGCCATACATGGGTTGCAATATAAGGAATATCCTTTGGTATATTTTTAAATATAGGAGTTAATAATTCAGAATTCTTTTGATCTACAGCATTATAAGTAATCTTTTTAAAACCTTCTGAATTTAATGGTTCCCATACAAAATGATTAAATAATTTAGATTTTTGGCTTATTCTTGATGCAAGTGAATACATATCATTTTGCTTTCTAATCATTTTAGAGCCTGTAGCATCAAATGATGCTAAATCTAACCAATAAGGCTCATATCCTAATGCTTTAGCAGCTGATGCCATCGCAATAGAAATTCTATAATGACCGAAGCCCATTCTAATATTTCCTACAATTAAAGCATTATTAGGAAATTCTTGATTTTGATCACTAAATACAATATTGTTTGCTCCAATAAAATCTAAAGTATCAATAGGCTTAAATCCAAGCTTATAATCCTTTTTTGAATCATCACCAAAGGCTTTTTGGTATTTTCTTTTAGATTTAGAAGCTTTTTTTATTGTTTTTTTATCTATTTTGTTACCAAAAATAACACTAGACTTATCCATATAATTATTCACCTTTTTCTACTTCTTTTTCAGTCTTTATTTCTTCTTTAGCTTCATCTTCAGTTTCACCTTCAACTACAGCAAGTAATGCTGCATCTTCAGGCTTAGCAATAGTCTTCATGACTTTCTTTTCATTATAGAAGAATAAAATTACAGCACCTAATATACAGAATACTACAGCTGCGATTGCAACGATCATTAAACCAATTGATGTAGCTGAAATATCATTTGATGTTTTTAATTCTTCATAAGTTTTATTTGAACCTAAAATTGCTAAAGATGTAAATACTAACATAGCGATTGATTGGCCGAACTTCATAGCAAAAGTTCTTGCTGCGAAGAACATACCTTCTCTCTTTTCACCTGTTACAACTGAATCTGCTTCTGCAACGTCTGCAACAATTGATTGAGGAATGATACCTAATAAAGCCATTGGGAAGGCTGCAATTACAACAATTGCAACGCCAAATACATAACTTAAAGCATTAGCTTCTTTATTATTCATTAAAGCTACTGAGCAAATTGCAGTAATTGCATAAGCAACAGCTAATCCTAAGAAACCAGCAATTGTTAATTTTTTCTTACCAAATTTCATAACAAGTTTTGATACAACAGGATAGAAACATGCAGATAAAACTGTCATTGCACCCATAAATACCATAGTCATTGATTCATCTAAATGCATTGAAACCTTAACAAAGAATGGTAAACCTGTTTGGAATAATGTTAAACCAATCCAATACATTACATCACTACCTGCAAATACTCTGAAGTCTTTATTTTTAAATGTTTTACCTAATGATTTAAATGCGTTAGTTCCTGCTGGCTTAGATTCAACAAAATCAGTTTCTTTAAGCTTAAATGTTGGAATTAGCATACAAATACAACCAATTATAACTAAAGGAATGAAACAAATTACATAGCTCCAATAATAACCTACTGCACCTTGGAATAAACCTGCAAATACAAATGGTGTATAAGCAAGTAATGTACCAGCAAAGTAAGTTAATGAAATATATGTAGAAATATTCATTCTATCATCTTGTGTTTTACCAAACTCAGAAATTAAAGCGTTGTATGGTGTACAATAAATAGTCATGAATGTATAGAATAATACTAACATTACAGCAACCCAAGCAACGTTCCAACCAGATGTAGCTGTTGAACCTGTAAATAATGTTGGTGCCATAAATACTAAAATTGTTACAATTGCAAAAGGAATAGCAGCAATTCTCATAAATGGAATTCTTCTTCCTTTTGGATTTTTAGAATTGTCTGATAAATTAGCAATTAATGGATCTGATACAGCATCCCAAATTCTACATAAAGCTGTAATTAAACCTATAATTGTTAAGAAGCCACCAATGATTAAGCCTGGTGTAATTAAAGTATAAAAGTTTAAAGTTGTGCCTGAAAAATAATTAGCATTTTTTGCATCTTTTGTTGGTAAATAAAAAGCAACAAGCCATGCGCTAATGATACCGCCAAGTAAACTCCAACCAAGTTGACCAATGGCAAATATCCACATTTCTTTTTTAGTTAATCTTCTTGTCATTTGTTTTTCCTCCTATTTTTTTAAATAATTCAAGAAAATATTAATTAAAACAACGATTTCTTTTTCCTTGTCAATGATTTCATCTTGAGCAAGAATCTTCTTTGTAGATAGCTTTTTACATAAAGCTACAATTGAATGTGTTGTTGAATAATAGAATACCTCAATATCTGGTACTTGTCTTAAAGTTCCATCATTAACGCCTTTTTCGTAATCCTTCATAAATAAATTACGATAGCTTTCTACATTATCTTGGTATTTATCTCTTCCTTGGAATTCTTCTTCTTGTAAATAAGAATCTAATTCATTTAAGAATGAATAATAATTTGTAGTTTTAAAGATTTTTAAAAATGTTTCATAAAAACCTTTGATTAACTCAAAACCACTTTTATTTTCATCATCTCTCAAATAATTAACAGAGATTTTATTTGATAGGTCGATAGCAGCAGCTAAAACTACATTTTGCTTATTTCCAAAATGTCTATATATTGTTGCTTCTCCCACATTTGCTTTATTAGCAATATCATATAATCTTACCTTGCTAATAGAATTTGAAACGAACATTTTTAATGCTGTTTCAGTAATAACTTTCTTTGTTGAATCAGTTACTCTACTCATATCTTCACCCTTTTTCTATTAAAATTAAAATGATAGTTAATCTATCATTATGATAGCACGACTTTTAAAATTTGTCAATAAAACGTTTTCAAAAAAAATAATAAAAAAAATGGAAATTAATCCATTTCTTTTATTTTTGATTTAATTTGCTTTTTATTTTTATCTAAATTATATTTAAATATCTCTTCTGATTTTTCTTCCTTAAAGCCATCTTTAAGTACAAATAGGATTTGGCTTTCCTTTAATAATATTTCATATCTATCCTTATATTCAAATATCTTCTTTAATTGATCATAAGGATATTTATTAATCTTTTTCTTATTATTTTTAGATAATGAAGTAACCTCAATGCTTCCTTCCTTAAATAAATAATTAAAGCTAATATCTCCTTCTAAAAGCTCAGGATTTGATTTTAATAAATCCTTAGGAGCTCTTATGAATGTAATTATAGCAATTACAAAATAAAATATGCTACATGCTACAAAAAAAGCACCTAAAATTGTATATAAGGTATTATTTGTTGTTATACCTGTTACCATAACAACTATACCAAGTACCATAATTATAAAAGCTAAAGCAAATTTTGGAATCGTATTTTTTCTTGTTGCTTTAACTAAATTTGCTAAAACTAATTCTTTATTTAAAACAGTTATATTTTTTGAAATCATAATTTTATCACCATCGTTATAAAAATTATATTAAAAATATGATTTTAATACAATATTAATTTATATATTTATAGATATATTCATCTGCTAATTCTTTTATTTTACCATTTTCTTTTTCTTTATCGATAAAATCATTTATATAATTTAATAAATCATCATATCCTTTAGGCATTAAAAAGCCTAATTCACCTTTTGTAAATGGATTATAAATTAATGGAGCAGAAAGACGATCATCTTTTCCTACATAATATCCTGCTTCCATAATTTCTGTAATCATTACATCTGCTTTACCTTCAGCAATAAGTGTAGGTATTTCATAATTAACATTATGAATCATTAAATTTGCTAAAGGTAATTTTTCTTTAGCAAATTTTTCATTCAAGCCACCTGGGTTTTCCATGACCTTAACTTCAGGCTTATTTATAGCTTCTAAGCTAATATATTTATCTTTATCTTCTTTTCTACATAAAACAGTCTTACCATTTTCTAAATAACCTTTAGACATTAATGCTTTATTTTTTCTATCTTCGGTAATTGTAATACCACAAACAGCAATATCAAATTTATTATTTAATGTATCTTCCATTAATGTTGGCCATGATGTTTTATAATATTCTATTTCAACATTTAAACTTTTAGCTAAATCCTTAGCTAATTCTACATCAAATCCTACATATTCATTCTTTTCATTATCATAATATGACATAGGATGATAATCTCCTGCTGAACCTATAATAATTTTTCCTCTATTTTTTATCATATCCACTTTAGAAACATTTTTATTACATGCTGATAATGATAAAACTAAGATAAATATTAATAATAATTTATATATAATTTTTTTCATAACTATTTCTCCAATTTAATTTTAAAAAAAAGTAATTTCAAAAAAGAAATTACTATATTTTTATAATGGCAGCAGCTACAGGGTTCGAACCTGTGAATGCCGGGGTCAGAGTCCGGAGCCTTACCGCTTGGCTAAGCTGCTAAATTAACACAATAAAATATTGTGTTAAATATAATTTAATTAAGCTCTTGATACATATGTACCATCAATTGTTGAAACAACAATCTTAGTACCATTTTCTAAGAATGCAGGAACTGTTACTTCTAAACCAGTTTCTAATGTAGCTTTCTTTCTATCAGTTGCTTGGCCCTTGATAGCTGGAGTTGTATCAACGATTTCAAGTGTAACCTTATCAGCTAAAGATACACCTAGAATTTCACCTTCATACATAGTGATTGATACTTCATCGCCATCCTTCATGAACTTTGATTCCCATTGTAATCTTTCAGCTGGAATATCAATTTGTTCATAAGTTTCGTTATCCATGAAAGTGTACATATCACCTGAGTTATATAAATATTGCATAGGACGCTTATCGATATAGCACTTCTTGAATGCTGAATCAGAACCCTTTAATGCAGTTTCAGTAACTGTACCAGTTCTTAAATCTTTCATTTTAACTCTAACGTAAGCAACCTTATTTTGAAGTACATGCATAAATTCCATAATTTGTACTAGCTTACCATCATATTCAATAACAACGCCATTTTTTAAATCATTTACGTTAATCATAATTTTCCTCCAATTTAAAGTAGGAAAAGGAAAATATATTGCTATTTTCCTTTAACTACTCAATATTACATTTATTCTTTAAAATTACTTAATGTTATATAAAGAATTTAATCCATCAAATACAGATACGCCTGGGAATTCTCCACGACCATTTAAATCATCTTCAATTCTGATTAATTGGTTGTACTTAGCGATTCTATCAGTTCTTGATGCAGAACCAGTCTTGATTTGACCAGCATTTGTACCAACAACGATGTCAGCGATAGTTGTATCTTCTGTTTCACCTGATCTGTGTGAAACGATTGCTGTGTAATGAGCACGCTTAGCCATTTCGATAGCTTCAAATGTTTCAGTTAATGTACCGATTAGGTTAACCTTAATTAAGATTGCGTTAGCGACGCCCATTTCGA
>JAEEGL014991424.1_pt1 | contig 17003 bp, 13 predicted proteins | sample 9134231 | NCBI WGS metagenome assembly JAEEGL01 (sample SAMN16246548, study PRJNA631951) | gut metagenome | biome: gut microbiome; feature: rumen; material: fiber-attached | host: Bos | place: Iran: Karaj | collected 2018-10
GGGATCTTAACGGACCACATGGATAAGGTAATAAAAGAGGATGCCTGAGCACCCTCCTACACGTTGTGGCCCGCAACTAATACGAACCTATTTGATTAAGTTAATTATAATATCATGCAACACGAAATGCAACATGGATTTCTGAATATGCTGATATCACCGCATTCTAGCCATGGACCATAGGGGGATCGAACCCCTGACCTCCAGATTGCGAACCTGGCGCTCTCCCAGCTGAGCTAATAGCCCCCATCATCCATTATCGGGCAAACCCAGCGCTCCTCCTAGCTGAGCTAATAGCCCCGATAGTTCCTTTCCATAACTGATTAAATATATCATTTTTCTTATGCTAAATCAAACCTCATGTACATAATGGATTTAACTACCCGGTATTGTAATATTTCAGGTAATTGCATACATGTCGGCTATACTGTATAATGTATATACATTCAAGGAGGTGATCACATGGATCAAGTTGCAATAAGGTCCTGGGGAAACAGCCAGGGAATACGAATCCCTAAGGATATTTTAGAAAAACTGCATTTAAAAGTTTCTGATGTGTTGGATATAGAAATAGAAAATGACAGTATTGTGCTTAGAAAACAATTTGTTCATAAAACCTTTGAGGAAAGGCTTGCTGAATTCAATGGAGAAATATCAGTTTGTGATTTTGATTGGGGCGAGCCGGTTGGGAGAGAAATTTTATGAATGATTTTTTTCAAGGAGACCTTATTAAGATTACAGGCTTCAAAAAGCAGTTATTTGTAGTAGTCAGTAAAAATGCTTTCATAAGAGCAACAGGTATATTTCATGTATGCCCTGTGCTGCCTGATATTCAAGCTGGCCCTATACATATTCCTGTGCGTGGGAAAAAGGGCGAGTCCGGAACAGTAATATGTGAACAGATAAAGGCAATAGACCCTAAAGCAAGAGGATGCAATAGAGTAGATCTTCTAGCATATGAGGATATCATGAATGTATCCGATGCGGTGCAGGGGATTTTTGAGTACGATTGACAGTACATATCTGAAGCTATTGTTACATAATCGACAAAATACGGAAAACTTTGGAAAAAATCGATTATGACATATATTCAGTTTTACGGCGCCTCCCCCTTCTTGCGTTTTCCCGACGGTTATTCTCCCGGCTCCGGCACTTCCTTCCAGTTGGACTTTTCAAAAATATTGTCATGAATGGAATACCACGGCTCGTCATCCGTGTTGAATTTCACGGCATCCGCGGTATTCGGAGGATCTATGGTGGACCAGTGATGCGACAGCGTCGAATACTGGACCCCGTCATATTTCTCATGCCCGTCCATGCTCCCTCCGGTATAAGGATTCACCGGATCATTGATGATATCCTTCAAAGCAAGACCCGGCGTATCCGCGTTCGTCATGAACTCGTCAGATACCTTATATTCACCGTCGCCGAAATCCTTATACATAAAGACAGGATTAAAGGCCTGCATGTCAGCGCCGTCATCCAGGATAAGATCGGGCATGTTCCCCAGCTGATCCCCGTGATCGGCTGCGATTACGATCCTTGTATTCTCATATACTCCCTTCTGCCGGAGATAATCAAACCACTCACCCAGCATTATAAGCGCTGCGGCATTCGTATGATATTCAATATAATCAAGCCTTTCGGGTATCTCAAGTCTGTTGCCTTCTTCATCTATCCTGTACCCCTTTTCAAGCCCCTCATTGTCCACGTTTCCGACAAGATCATAATCAGGAAGCTGGAATTCCGTCTGCTGATGCGTCATCTCATTGTCCAGCATCAAAAAGGTGTTAGCGTCCGAGTTCTCTATCTTTGTCATCTTATCCATATTTTTAAGGACTCCCCAGCATGTAAGGATATCCCAGTTCACCTCCCCCGGCTTTTCCGGACGGAGGTATTCTGCATCGTCATATATATATGGCTGTAAGCACTTCGGACTCACCCTGACAAGGCTGTACATGAAGAAGGACCGCCTCCTTGATTTCTCCACAGTCGCGTAGTACTCCTTCACGCCGAAATGCCCCCTTGCGTGGAAAGCCTTAACTCCCGGTATATCGTCATAGACCGAAAGATCCGGCCAGGTAGTATACCCGGTATAAGGCGGATCTATCACTGTCGTCTCATATCCCTCGTCGGTAAAAAGCTTAGGCAGCACCTTCAATGCCTCATTATGCTTTTCACCCAGCGTCATATCCGTCCTCGCATTTATTGCGACGGGAGAATACTCATATCCTCCGAAAAGCGAAGGCGTGGTAAAGTTCGTATGCATCCCGAAAGATACCGTATTAGGATAAAAGGTAAATCCTGAGAATTGCTTCTTAAGCTCAGGCCTTTCTGCCATAATATAAGGCACGAATCCCGAGATCCCCTTATCGACCATGATGATCATCACGTTTTTCCCCTTGGTCGAAAGATTAAAGTAAGGCTCCGTGGAAATATCATAAAGATCAAAGTCCGTTACGGATATCATCCTGACAATGCGCGCCGTATTAAAACATGTTATCAGCAGCAGACTTGCCGAAATGGCCGCATATATCCAGCGGATAACCACAGACTTTTTCTTCCAGATAAAGCACAGAATAAATACTGCCGCTGCCAGTGCGATAAGCTGGACCGATACCGCCTTTATTGTATATAGGGGGAATTGCTTATACTGAAGATCTGCCGAAATGATCCCCGTTTCCTTTGCAAACAGAAAATAATCTATGGTCGCGATCCCGCATAAGATCCATAAAACAAAAGCCATCCGCCTCTTTCCCTTATTAGGCGCAAGAGCATAGAATACAGACATCCAGCACAGGAAAAATCCTGCCGCTATGCAGAATGTGCTGACCACATAGGTTAAAGGATTCTTATATGCCAGCATCTCCACAAACTCCGTGGGCGATGAAGCCACCAGCGCAGACGGGATCGCAATTCCGATAAGGCATGTCAGTGTCACTGCCCCGCTGAGATATAAAGAAAGCGGAGGTTTTTCCTCAACGTCCTTCTTCTCTCCGTTACTCTTCGGATCCTTCAATACTATGTTCTTCACCAGTGAAAAGACATTATTCATCGTCCAGTAGAGCACCAGGCCGGAGGGTGAAGGATAAAGCAATATAAGGAAAAGACCTGCCAGCACATATATCTGTATATTATCTTTAAGAGGCGTCCCCCAGGTATAGATGACGGCAGCGATGCAGTTTATCAGCGTCATAAGGATCGGCAGTACATTGACAGACATCGATCCTATCTGCAGCAGCCCGTCTGCTGCTCCCAGATCCGAAATGCATAAAAAGGAGGTCCCCTTCAATAAATTCAGATGCGAAAGGAAATGATATGCCGCCATGAAAAACGGTATCTGCAAAAGCAGTGAGATCGAGCTCCTTAAGGCATAGAGCGGATGATAATCAAGCTTCCTGTAATAAGCTGACAGCATCATTACGCGCTCGTCCCCCTTAAAGACTTTACGGATATGATCCGTCCAGCGCTTCATCTTCTCCTGCCGCTGCCTCTCCTGTGACTGTATCTCATCGGCCCGCAGATAAAGCGGCAGTAAAAGGAAATTGATAAGTATGCTTATGCTTATGATCGAAATACCGGGATTATTGCTTATTCGGTTTGTTATGGTAAAACAGACCTCAAGCAAAAGCTCGATAGGATATATGATTAAATAATACAACATCTGCAACACGACGCTATGCTACCACACTGAAAAAAATTGTCAACTTTTCCGACTGCATCTATTACGCTCCCTGCCTGCTTTCAAGCGTTCTGACTTTGTTCATCACGTTCCTTGTCAGCTTTACGCAGTCTTATTATGTTGCCTGCACTCTCAATAATAAGCCATACATAAAGCACGATAAGCACCGCGTTGATCAAAGCCCTCGCCGGGACCTCCACTGCCCCCACATGTGCGGTCCTCTGCAGAGGAGACAGGATAAACGCAAACATCAATACATAAATAATATCGATCCACGAATGCTCCTCGGTAAAGAACATCACCATGGGCAGGAATAAAAACATCAGGCAGTAATACCCCTGCTGGCCCGAAGTCATGACCAGCATCAGCATCAAAAGCATTATCCTCTTCCATCCCTTAAGAGACCACGCCGTGCAAAGGGAGATCACGGCAAAAATATAAGCAAGGCCCTGTAGTATCCCGTGGTTCAGCCCTGTAAGCGATATTATCACAGGAGTCGAGAACCCAAATTCCGCGATCGTCATATAGGATCTTGCATGCTCTCCAAGCGTGCTGATAAATGCCGAGACACAATCGATAAAAGGCGTCTCCATCCAGAAAAAAGGAAAGATGAATAAAGCAGCCCCCAGAAGAAAAACCGCAGCAGCCTCCTTCCACTTCTTTCGATAAAGCAAAAGCACGCCCATGACAGCCGGGAATATCTTTAAGGCAGCTGCAAAAGCAAGACAAAAAACCCCGGCAAAAGACTTTACCCATTCCGGAGTACAGCCGCATGCTCCGACATTTTCTACTGTACCAGATTTGCTTCCGACCGCTTCCGTCCCATCCAAACGAGGGCTCGGCCCCTCCCTGTCGCAAAGGTATATATAAAGAAAAACCGCAGCGGCAGTAATGACCTGCAGATTTCCCCTGTCCAGGCAGTATAGGTTCACCCCCGAAAGGAAAAGGATAAGAAAAAGAAAAGCACGCTTAAGATCTCCGCCCAGGCTCCTTCCGCGGCAGCTCATCTTATACATGGCATAGAAAAGCAGAATATAAGAAACAAGGAATACAGCAAGCGCCGCGACCATAGGAAGCTGAGTGAACCTTGCGGTATATCTGGTCTCATTTTCGACCCAGCCCGTCACGTCATAATCATAAAGCTTAGAAAAAGGATAAAGCAGAAGAAAAGTGAGCGGCGGCAGGCTTCTCTCCTCGGTAAGCCCCCACACATAAGGTTTCTTTCCTATCGAATAATAGACCACATTAAACCAGTCCATGAAAAAATCATTGCTGTCAGTGAAAAACACAGCCCTCTGGGATCCGGAAGGATCCCTCATAAAAAGGAAAAGCCATGCAATAAAGAACACAGCAAAAACGCCCCCGAATATTAAGAGCAGCTTTGCTGTTATCTCCCGGTTTTTTTTATCAGAAACAATACCCTTCAGCATCAGGATCCCTCACCTGAGATCATTTGCAGCTCATCACCTGCAAAAATTTACATCATCCATAAAAAACAGGCTCATTTTACCACAAATACAGGCAGGAACAAAACCTCTTCCCGATACTATCAATCAGATTTCCTTTTCTTTAACAATGTATTTACAATAAATCTCTTTGGATGATAGTGAAGCCTTAAATGCCTGTATGGTTTGAATCTTAACTGCCATTCATATCTGAATTTATGATGACGGAAGCTGTCAATAACTTGAGGATAGACGCTTCTTTCTCTCATATCCTCCGGAAAGTTTTCTCTGTCTGATCCATACTGTGACGGATCACAGAAAGGCTTTATACCTTTCTTCTTACATAGCAAACTCCAAACTGTTTGATCATGTCTATTCTCTATAAATCCAGGATAGTTTGGTTTTCCCATAACATTTGGTTCATCAGTGACAATCCTTCTATCCAAAACATACGAGGCATATTTCCTGATAATTTCTATACTCTCACTGCTTTTCCTTACTATAATGTATGTGGCAAGGAGTTGCTCTGAATTAACATATTCTTCACTATCGCACTCCATAAGGATAAATGCATCTCTCTTCGTCCATTGAGCCTCTATATGCTTTAAAGAGAAACACATTATATCCTGCCCGCTTTTTTCCAAAGCATTTGTTAATAACTCTATCCTGTTAATAAAGGCTGAACCGGCATCAGTATATACAACATAGTCACCATCTTCAATCTCATCAAGAGCCTTAAGGATAATCTGGGGTTTCCATATCCAATATCCTCCACCCCGAGGCCGGTTAAAAACTTCTGCATTTTCAAGCTTAAATTTCTCACTTAAATCAGCATCTGTAAATCCTCTTACTTTATCAGCTTTACCATATTTTAATGCCATTTTCAGATTTAGATGAAGAGCATTTTTATATTTTTCATTACCATAACTTATGGCATATATCATAGAAACACCTCACGATTTTTGTTTTTATTTCCGACCTTAACATCATATACCCTCTTGCACAAAAAACCAAAAATTGAATTTTGTACAAGGCTGCATTGCACGTTTCGGACATAATTATATTGGCGCAACCGCTTATATCTCTGATATAATACTTCCGTTATGCTGTTTAATTCCATTGACTTTTTAATATTTTTCCCGATCGTAGTGCTGGTATACTTTATCATCCCAAAGAAGATAAAATATATCTGGCTGCTGATCGCCTCATACTACTTTTACATGGGCTGGAACGCCAAATATGCGCTGCTGCTCTTCTTTTCGACTGCAGTGACATATTTAAGCGGCGTTGCGATGGACATCATAGACCGGGGAGGTTTTAATAAAGAAAAGCCTGCTGATTCGGATCAGAACGGCTCCGATAAAGCATCCGCGGATGACGAAATAAAGACCCGCAGAAAAAAATGGGTCGTTGCAGTAAGCTTCATCCTGAATCTCGGCATCCTTTTTATCTTCAAATACCTTGACTTCACCACAGACCTCCTCACCTTCATATTTGACAAAGCAGGGATAGCGCTGACCATCCCCCGCTTCGATATCCTGCTCCCGGTAGGCATATCTTTCTATACCTTCCAGGCATTAAGCTACACGATGGACGTTTACAGGAAAGAAATATACGCAGAAAGGAATTTCCTGCGTTACGCCCTCTATGTATCCTTCTTCCCGCAGCTCGTGGCAGGACCCATAGAAAGATCAAAGAATCTTCTGAAGCAGCTCGCTGTACCTCAGAAGTTTGATTATGAAAAAGCCCGTGACGGCCTCTACCTGATGCTCTGGGGATATTTCCTTAAGATCGTAATGGCAGACAGGATCGCCGTGATCGTGGATGCGATCTATGACGGATATGAAATATACCCCGGCTGGTATCTTGTCGTTGGCACGGTTTTATTTGCATTCCAGGTATACTGCGACTTTGCGGGATATTCGACTATAGCCATCGGCGCGGCAAAGATACTAGGGATAAATCTTATGGAGAATTTCAACGCTCCCTACACCTCCATGAGCATTGCGGAGCTGTGGAGAAGATGGCATATATCCCTCACCACATGGTTCAGGGACTATGTATATATTCCCCTGGGCGGAAGCCGCAAAGGCAGACTCCGCAAGGATATCAACATCATGATAGTATTCCTTGTGAGCGGCCTCTGGCACGGCGCCGGGATGCAGTTCGTAGCCTGGGGCGGCATCAACGGACTGTATCAGGTAATAGGAGAAAGGCTAAAGCCCATAAGGGCAAAAGTTGCTGCCTTCCTGCGCGTTAAGACAGAAGTCCTTACCTTTAAGCTTTATAAGGTCGGGGCGACCTTCCTTCTGACTCTTTTTTCGGACATATTTTTCAGGGCAAATGATATGAAGGCCGCAGGTGCCATAATAGCATCCATATTTACGATACATAATCCCTGGATACTGTTTGACGGGTCATTATATACGCTGGGACTCGGTCCGACAGAATTCAGGTTTATGCTGATATGCATTGGAGTCCTGATATTTGCGGACATCTGCAAAAGAATGGGCATTTCCATAAGGGAAATAATAGGACAGCAAGGATACGTATTCCGGGTATTATTCCTTGTATTCGCCGTAGTATTCCTGCTGACCTTCGGCATCTGGGGACCGGGCTACGATGCAAATAATTTCATATATTTCCAGTTCTGAGGAATTAAAAAGATAAAACAAAAATGCAAAAGAAAACTATTATAATACGCATAACAGGAATAATTATCGCGATAAGCCTCCTCGCATGGGCTTTATCCTCCTGCACATCCCTCTTCGAACGCAAAGACAGCGTGGAAAAGTACGGAAAATTCTTCGAGCATGCATCGGATATGGATGTGCTCTTTTTCGGCACAAGCCATGTCCTGAATTCCGTATACCCGATGGAGCTTTGGCACGACTACGGCATCACATCCTACAATCTGGGCGGCCATGCGAACCAGATACCGACCTCCTACTGGGTCATGATGAATGCCCTGGACTACTCTTCTCCAAAAGTCGTGGTCATAGACTGCTATTCGCTTGCAAGCAACCTGAAAGTCTTTGACGACTTTGAGTACGTGCATCTGTCCTTTGATGCATTCCCCCTGACAAAGACAAAGATCGACTCCGTGATCGACCTTTTATATAATCCTGGCTATTCCAATGATACAGGAGCCGCGGCAGCTTCCGGCGCCAAGGAGAAACACACGAAAATCGGTCTTCTCTGGGATTATTCAGTCTATCACTCCAGATGGGGCGACCTGCAGGAAAGAGACTTTGAGCCGCAGTTTTCAAAGGAATACGGTGCCGAAGCCAGGATACAGATAGCAGAACCGTCGGAGATGGCAGCAAATCCGGGCACCACGCTGGAAGAAATGACCGTCGGCAGGGCTTACCTTGAACTGATGATAGAAGAATGCAAAAAGCGCGGGATAGAAGTCCTTTTGACTTATATTCCATATCCCGTGTCAGGCGAGAGCACATGGGTTGATATAAACACCGTGTATGAAATAGCTGCGCAGCATGACGTGAAATATCTAGACTACCTTGCCCTTGATGTCGTTGACTACGAGACCGACTGCTATGACCCCGCATCGCATCTCAATCCCTCCGGAGCCTTCAAGGTGACGGACTATATGGGACGCTATCTGCTGGAAAATTACAGCCTTACGGATCACAGGGGCGATGCGGCTTATGATTATTGGAACGCAGATTATGACGGATACACTGAAATGAAAGATGAAAGGCTTTCCCAATGCGAAGACCTGAACACTTATCTCATGCTTTTGCAGGATAAAAGATACTGCTTCGATATCGAAGTAAAAGACATCAATGCCCTGCAGGATAAGACCACTCTCCGGCTTCTTGAAAATAAAGGCGTGGACGTATCGAAGATAAGTGAAAACACAAGCTTTATCCACGCAGGCGCTGACGGCTCCTCCGTGGAGGCTGCATCCTCTGGAGAAACCTATGATCCTGAGACCCCCGGGATCACTGTCCGGGTATTTGAAGCTTCCGACCCTGAAAACACTATCGACGGATCACGGTTTTCGATACCGTATGTCACCTATGACGCAGAAGGACAGACCCTGCGGACCAGCCGGGCATTAAGGCTTCAGGCTGATGAGTGACCCTGGTACCCTGATACCCCCTGTCCAACTCTGATTTCCTGTCACCCTGTAACCCTGTAACGCTCTCCCCGGGCTTTTACGCAGTTTTTTTCTTTACAGACCATCTTACGGATCGGTTCATAAACCAATCCTCGGCAAAAGAATATATCATCAGTATGTAGATCGGCGTGAAGATAAAGAAATCCGCCGGCAGGGATGTCAGCATCCCCCAGATAGGCACTGTAAAAATAAGCCCGAATAACACGGCATAGATCCGGTCTGATATCACCTGCCGCTTATGATGCCCCTTTACATCACGCAGATAAAAGAAGAGCGGGATCAGCATATACACAGCCGTATACCTATAGCTGTAGGGCACATACAAGGCCATGGCCGCAGCCGGGTACAGAGTATGCTTCCACGCGCGGTCCGTCCTGAAAACAGTCACTATGCAGAGCAGCAGGAAAAGGTTTTCCGCTATCCTGAAATACTTTACGAAATACGCTGACCTTTCATACATCCCCAGAAGGTCCGATACCGAGAGCAGGTAGTTCCTGATATTCGTCCAGCTCCTGTATCCCTGTCCCTCAAAGAAAAACAGTATCTTAAGATACTGTATCAATGCCGCGAAGCCCCCGCAGAACGCGAATGGCACCAGAAAGACCGCTATCCCGTAGATCGTAAGGCGGACAGCCTCCTTCCATCGCTTTTCCCTTAAGTATACTACACCGACTACGGCAGGATATAGCTTTATCCCCGCCGCCATCGCTATCAGAATAAGCGCGAGCTCCCGCAGGGCCTTATTATCGCTGTCCTTAAGATACAGGGCAGCTATCACAAGCAATGCCGTAAAGAATGAAATATTGCCTCTCTCTATCGCCCCCTCAAGGATCGGAGCCGAAAGCAGGGTCGCGATCACAAGCAGATTTCTCTTCTCATTTGAATACTTTACCAGGACCTTGTCGCAGATATACTTGTAGAATAAAACGACCAGCATCAGGAGCGCTATGAAAACAATGACATTATATCTGTAGTCCCTGCATATCTTCCAGTCGTTCACTCCCCAGGAGGAAGGATTGATGCGGTACAGGATATAGTACAGAAGATAAGCAAAGGGCGGGAAAGTCGCGTCATTCGTATTGAAATAAAAATGCTCCATATCCGAAGCGAACGCGATATGCCGGAAATGATCGGTAAATGAATAATCAAAAGTATTCTCCATTACGATCCATTCCGCGCCGAGTCCTCGCCCTATGATAAGGACAAGTATGAAAAGAATGATACCGAAAAAAGATACCGTAAGGAAAAGATCTATCGGTTTAAGCTGCTTATCCTTCATATATCCCTTCAACTGTAGCTGTTCACGGCAGCTATGACCTTGCTTATCTCATCCTCTTCCATATGATCCATCATGGGAAGAGACACTATCGTATCGCAAATCTTCTCGGTCTTCGGGAAATCCCCTCTCTTATAACCGAATTTTTCCATCATGACCGGCTGCAGATAAGGCGGCGTTTTCCAGGCGATATCACTGCCCACTCCCTGCTCCTTAAGGTATTCCCTGAAGCCCTCCTGATCATCCGTGCGCACAATGAACTGATACCAGGTATGTACGCAGCCCTGCGGTATCTCCGGAAGGATGATGCCCGGATTATTTATCTCCCTAAGATACCTCTGCGCGATATGATCCCTGTTTGCCATGATTTCCCTGATATGCTTAAGCTTCACCCGAAGCAGGGCAGCCTGTATCTCATCAAGCCTGTCATTATATCCCATCTCTATATTGTGATATCTGCGGTCGCTTCCGTAGTTCCTTAATACTTTAACACGCTTTATGACTTCCTCATCCCTTGAAACCACGCATCCTCCGTCACCGAAGGCGCCGAAATTCTTCGTAGGATAAAAGCTGAAAAATGAAGCCTTCCCGAAAAGTCCCGTATTCACGCCTTTATAAGGCGCAAAGTGCGACTGGGCGCAATCCTCAAAAAGCATCAGTCCATGCTTTTCACATACCTCAAGCACAGGCTCCATCCTTGTCGCAAGTCCGTATAGATGCGTCACCAGCACAGCCTTGGTTTTATCCGTGATCTTCTCTTCTATACCCGAAGGATCAAGCTCGTAATATTCATCAGGCTCCACGAATACCGGGACTGCGCCGCACTGCATTATGCCGAGCATCGTCGCGATATATCCGTTTGCCTGCACTATTATCTCATCACCGGGCTCTATGCCGGATGCTCTGAGGCCAATAAGTATGGCGTCCAATCCGTTGTCCACTCCCGCGCAGAAGCACTTCCCCTCTCCGCTTACTGCAGTTCCTTCAGCATCCGGAGCCGGTTCAGCCAGAGCCTCATTGGCTAGAGCCACCGCATACTCCTCCTCGAAAGCTTCCAGCTCCTTCCCGAGTATGTACCACCCGCTCCTCAGTGTCCGAAGCGCCGCCTCCTCATATTCATCCTGAAACAGCCTGTATCCTCTTGACAGATCATTTACCGGTATCATATGCTTCCCCTTTTTCACCTGAATTTATCCCCACTTTATCCCCACGCGCTTGCTGTTGTCAATATTTGAATGCTGCACTATAATCAAAACAGCCCCGGCGCGTTGATTTTTTCGGCGGCAAAGCCAGTTTCAAAGCCCCGGCGCGGCGTATGTCAATGTGCCAAAAAAGATCATAAATCATAATTAAAAATGAACGAAGAACGCTTGCTTAAAATAATAAATGAATACGGCACCCCCTCTTATGTTTTTGACGAAGACGAGGTCAGGGAACGTGCCGGTAAAATAAAATCTCTCATTGACGGAAAGCTCTGCTTTTCTATAAAGGCCAATCCCTTCCTGGTTCCCTGCCTTATTGATGCAGTCGACCGCTTTGAAGCCTGCAGCCCCGGAGAGCTCTATATCTGCGAGCATCATAAGGTTCCCGGTGAAATGATAGTCTACTCCGGGGTCCACAAGGAAAAGGAAGATATAGATGAAGCCATAAGCTACGGCGCAGGCATTATCACTGCAGAATCAAAAAGGCAGTACGAACTCATATGCGAGTCAGCGGCTATGAAAGCCGGCTCCCTTAATAACCCCGTCCGCGTGGTGCTGCGTCTTACGTCCGAGAGCCAGTTCGGTATGTCTCCCGAAGACATGGAGGATATACTCACTGACTATGAAAAAAATCGCGAAACAAAGGCGGCTGCCATCGAGATCGCAGGCATCCATTATTTTGCAGGCACGCAAAGGCTCAAACTCGATCATCAGAAAAAAGAGCTGGAACGGCTGCATGATATGATCGAAGCCTTAAGAGCAAAGTACGGCATACCCCTTGACGAGCTTGAATACGGGCCGGGCCTCGGATATCCTTATTTTAAGGACGGGGATTTTTCAGACACCTTAAAACCGATGAAGGAGCTTGCAGACGATCTTAATGCTGCTGCGAAATGGTGCTCCCTTACCGTGGAGATGGGAAGGTTCCTTGCAAGCAGCTGCGGATACTATCTTACGGCCGCAGCAGATATCAAAGCCTCCTCGGATAAAAACTGGATCATAGTTGACGGCGGAATACATCATCTGAATTACCTCGGACAAAGAATGGGCCTTAAGGTGCCCGTGATAAAGCTTATAAAAAGAAACGATGATAACGACGCCGCCCCCCGTGGTTCGGACATGACCTACGATATCTGCGGATCCTTATGCACCACGAACGATGTGCTTGTAAGAGGCTGCAGCATGGATGAAGTTAAGATCGGCGACGTGATGGTCTTTTGCCATGCGGGAGCATATTCTGTGACCGAGTCTATGCAGCTTTTCTTAAGCAGGACCATGCCGAAGATAATAATGGCCGGTCCAAATGGCGAGACCCTTGTAAGGGATGCAATAGACACATGGAAGATAAACTGCGCGCCGGAGCCTTAGACATGATGTTACGGCGCATGGATCACTGAGGAACCTCAAATTGAATAATCCTGAAACGACTACGACACATAAGGCATATACTGCATATGCGGTGCCTGCTGCCTGCGGGCTGATCCAATGGATATTATGGCAGGTCATCGGCATAGGAAAGAGCTTTCTTGGATGTGATATAAATAACCCTTACGTCTGGGTCCAGAAGGGACTGTTCCTTCTTCTCCTGATCGCGGCATGGTGCTTTGCCTTCCATATCGCAGCAGAACTGAAATCAGGCAATAATACCGTTAAGAAGGGCCTGCAGATCTTCATCATTTATTTTACTCTGCTCTTCATCATGCTGCTGCTCCTCTGGCCCGGCACATGGTACTGGGACGACATCGGCGTGCTCGCAAGCGCCAAAGACTACGATGTACTTCCCTGGCAGCATTTCCTGTCCTCATTTTTCCAGACCTTATTCCTGCAACTCATTCCGACCCCCGGCGGCATCATACTCTGCCAGCTTGTGATAGCTGCGATAATAGTATCCTATGTGCTGACGGATTTTGAAGAGACCTTCTGCGGCGGGAAACCACTGATAAAGTACCGTCTGCCTGACACCCTTGTAAAGCTTATACCCTTCCTCCTCCCGCCCGTCATACTCTATCAGTATTCGGGCTTCCGCATGGGAATGTATATCTTCTATGAAGTGCTTGTCCTGGGATTCATCATCTGCATCTCGTACAGGAAAAGAAAGATCAGCTGGCAGATGCTCCTTATCATCGGCCTTCTCTCAGCAGTGCTTGCCACCTGGAGGAGTGAAGGCATCCTCTATGCGCCGGTAGTGCTTGTTATGATACTGCTGCAGGATAAAGAAATACTGAATATAAAAAAGAAACTCTTTACCATAGCTGTCATGATACTCGGGATCTTCCTGATCTCCTCCTACCAGAATAAAGTAAGCGGAAACAGCGATTATTCCGTCGTTACCATCTTAAGGCCCCTCTCGGAGGTCGTAAGGGCTTCAGATCCCGAAGCCGACAAGGAGCTTTTATCAGACATAGAAAAAGCGGTCGGCACTCAGGTGATATTTGATAATCCGGGGGAAAACGGCGAAGATCTGCTCTGGAAATATGATCTTGAGATCAAAGAATTCAATGACAAAGAATACAGTAATTTCATGAAGGCTTTCGTAAAGCTTTGCATCAGACACCCGAAAGCCGTGATAAAAGAACGCCTGAAAGTCTTCATCGATACCTCTGCGATCCACGGCAGGACAAATCCCACGAACGTCGCAGGCGCTTACTACCTTTTCGATCCCGATGAGCAGAATGAAAACCAGGCGGAGTTTGTTTCCTGGAACGCGCCGCTAAACCGGCCTCTCTCCGAAGGACTGAGACAGCGTTTCATACTGTTCCTGGGGTGCCTTAATCAGGACTTTTCGGAACTTATAACCTACAGGCTTGTATGGGATACGATCATACCGCTTATCATCCTCATCGCGGCATGGTTTTATCTGCTGATAAAAAAGAGATGGAAAATGCTCATTGCCATGTCATCCGTAGTCGGAAGGATACCGATATTATTCCTTACCGCTCCGGCCACCTGGACCATGTACTATCTCTCGTTTTATCTTCTTGGCTATCTGACTCTCGTGCTTTCAGTCACGATCTTTATTCTTCCTGCTGCAACTCTTCCACCAGAGAGCAAATCGCATCAAGAGAATTAAAATTCTGCTCAGTCAGATATTTCGGCGTGATCTCTATATCGAACTCATCATTGATCTCGCCTATCAGTTCAATGATATCAAAGGATTCCAGAATATTATCGCTTATAAGCGCATTTTCATTCTCAAAGTCCACATCCGGACGCACCGCGTTAAGTATCTCAAGTATCCTGTCTCTCATTTAAGTACTCCTTTCCCCTTTGCCATCTCCTTCAGTTTCTCCATATCGGTCTTCCCGTTCGGAAGCTTAGGTATCTCATCAAGCTGCTTTATCTTCCTCGGCACCATGAAGCCCGGAAGCTGCTCCTTTAATACCTCCGTCACATCCTTCTTATCGGCATCTCCCTCGTAAAAAAGCCATAAGGCTTCCTTCTCCTCATTATATACCGCGGCAGCCTTTGAAACACCCTCGGATATCATCGAAGCCGACTCTATCTCATCAAGCTCCACCCTGTGTCCCATATGCTTTATCTGCCTATCCTTCCTGCCGTGGAATTCCAGGCATCCATTATTATATCTCCCGATATCCCCCGTCTTGTAGATAAGCTCCCTGTAAGAGCTGTTCAGCGGGTTCTGGATAAATGCGGCATCCGTAAGCTTCCGGTCATTGTAATATCCAAGCGCCAGTCCCGGTCCCGCAACGCATATCTCGCCGAATTCACCCTCCGGCACCGCCTCGTCGCCGCTCCCCAGCAGGAATACCTTATAGTTCCTATAGGGCTTTCCTATAGGCAGGGCCTCGCCCTCCCTGACCTCGCTCTCTATCTTGTAATAAGTGCAGGAAGCCGTGGTCTCCGTCGGCCCGTATTGATTTACAAATACTGTCTCCGGAAGCTCCCTCATCCACTCCCTTATCACGGCGGGAGGCATCACAGAGCCCGAAAAGCATACCTTCTTCAAAAATTTTGGCTTCCCCTCGCTGAATGCTTTAAGCTTTGTAAGCACGCCCAGCGCTGAGGTGCTCCACCCGAGGCAGGTTACCTTCTTTTCATTCAAAAGGCCGATCAAAGCCATAGGCTGCATGAAATATTCCTTAGGGCAAAGACAGGTATATGCCCCCGCAAGCAGCGGCACGTATATATCCCTCACGGCCGCTATATAGTCAAGCGGCGACTGTGAGCAGAGCCTGTCGTCCTCATCTATCTCCATCATTTCTGTATAGGCGCTGATATAGTTCATCAGCGAATGATGGGATGTCATCACCCCCTTGGGCGTGCCGCTGGATCCTGACGTAAAGATGACATACAGCGGAGCGTCCTCCGTAATGCAGTCCCTTATATCGGACAGTGCCTTTTCATCAATGCTGCAGCCCTTGATCTCATCATACCGCAGAACCTTAGTATCCTTGCAGAGCCTCTTAAAGTCAAGTCCTTCCGCTTCTCCGCTTCCGTCGGAAATAAGAACGTCCGGGCTCAGCTTTTCCAATATCTTTGCGATCCTGGCCTCAGGCTGCGAGCCGTCTATCGGCGCGTAAGCATGTCCTGAATATGCCGCCCCGAGGAAAGCCGCTATGGTATGCACGCTGCGCCCCATCATTACTGCGACAGGCTTGTCGGAAAGCTCCATTCCCGCAAGATAAGATCCCACGCATTCCGCCTCGCTTTTAAGCTCCGCGAAGGTTATGCTCTCCTCCATGTCCTCATATACTATCCTATCAGGATGCTTCAAAGCCGAAGCTTCCAGCCATTCAAGAATATTCTTTTCCGTCATATGAAACTGTCCCTTTCGTATCCCTTCTCAGTTCTCCGCAAGCTTTATCACTACGCATTCCTCAAAGGGCGCCACGGATCCCTTCGCCGGAAATACCGGCATCGCCTTTACCGCAGGATCCTCTTCCATCTGCTCTATAATCTCATTCGAAGCTATTCCCATATTTATCCCCAGCACATTCATCATGAAGCCCTGCCAGCCGAGCCGGTTGTCATTGGATACTCCCGCCCACTCGCCGTACCTCGCATAATCATTGCATTTCGTGAACACGTCATTCTTAAAGTAAAGCGGATTATCGGAAGGAGATCCGATAAAGCAGTAATTGATCCCGTGGGCGTACAGCCCCTCTGCTATAAGCTCGTCCAGCACCTCGTCCGCTATGGTCTCCACGGCCCTTCGTCCCATATACATCGCATAGGTATCATACTGGACCATGAGATGCTGCCCGTAGATGATAAGTACCGAAAGAGCTATGAC
>JAEEGL013110201.1_pt1 | contig 17002 bp, 16 predicted proteins | sample 9134231 | NCBI WGS metagenome assembly JAEEGL01 (sample SAMN16246548, study PRJNA631951) | gut metagenome | biome: gut microbiome; feature: rumen; material: fiber-attached | host: Bos | place: Iran: Karaj | collected 2018-10
ACAAAATGAAATTCAACATGCTCATGTGCTGGTGTATCGGCCGCGCCGCCGCATCGGACGACCTTTTTAAAATCGTTGTCGCGGACAACGGCTTTGAGCTATACGACAAGATCGCGGTCAACATCGTCGTCCCGACAGCCGAAGGCGGCATCACCACGTGCGACATTCCCTACACGCCGGATCTCGCGGAGTTCAATAGGCACTACCTTGAAAACACCGCCGAGGCCTACCGCACCTGCACGGACGTCCTGTCTCCCGATCACGCGATCATCGGCGCGTCCTCGCTCGCGAAGCACTACATCGACGGCGCCGTCAACCAGTACTCGGGCATCTATAAGAACGTTTTTATGGCCTGGGGCCGCTACCGGAAACGCTTCCCGTTCAGGAAGACCCTCCCGGTCTCGATGCAGTTCCACCACGCGCACATGGACGGAAACGACGCCTGCGAGTTTCTCGACAGACTGCAGGACGAGATCCGCAACGTGAAAAAGAACGCCCGCAACTAAGCCACACCCCCCTTCCCGCACTTATATTTCCGCTCAAAAGTTCCCTTTTTTGACTATTTTTCGAAAACCGGGAACTTTTTTTATTTTTTTTCGCAAAAAAGTACTTGACGGCGCGATATACTTCGTGTTATGATGTATACCGTGAAAGGAGGCATGCCATGGACGTTCAGTTAAAACGCGGTCTTTTGGACGTTTGCGTTCTCGCGGCAATCAAAAACGGTGAGTCGTACGGTTACAAGATCATCAAGGACATGAAACCGTACCTCGAGCTCTCCGAGTCCACGCTCTACACCATTTTGAAGCGGCTCGAGGCGGCGAAAATGCTCACGGTCAGGACGGCCGAGCACGAAGGCAGGCTGCGAAAATACTACCGCATCACGGCGGCGGGTGTCTCGCGCATCAACGATTTCAAAGAGGAGTGGAAAGAGGTAATCCAGATTTACCGTTTTGTCGCAAGAGAGGATCAGGGAGGACCGGTATGAATAAAAAAGAATTTCTTGAAGAACTGCGGAAGGGCCTCGCCGGGCTGCCGCAGGATGATGTTGAAGAACGGTTGACGTTCTACGGCGAGATGATAGACGACAGGATCGAGGAAGGGCTCACGGAGGAAGAGGCCGTCGCTCAAATAGGGCCGATCGGCGACATCGTGTCGCAGACGCTCTCGGACATTCCCCTCTCGAAGCTCGTGAAGGAAAAGATGCCGAAAAGGTCTCTGCGCGCGTGGGAAATAATCCTGCTGGTGCTCGGATTCCCGCTCTGGTTCGCCCTGCTCGTCGCGGCGTTCGCGGTCGTTCTCGCGTTTTATATAGTGATCTGGGCGCTTGTTATCGCGCTCTGGGCGGTCGCCTTCGCGGTTTCGATTGCCTCGGTCGCGTGCATTCCGGCGGCGGTCTACTGCGCGGTCAAGGGGAACGTTCCCGCCGCAATCGCCTGCGCGGGCGCCTCTCTGCTGCTCGCCGGCCTCTCGCTCTTCCTCTACCCTGCCTGCGTGGCGGCGTCTAAGGGAGCGGTGAAGCTTGCGGCTGTGATCGGTCGCGGAATCAAAAAACTCTTTGTCAGAAAGGAGAACTCAAAATGAAAAAAGCTATTATTATAGTCGCGGCGGTGCTTGTAACGCTGGGAATCGCGGTTCTTGTCGCGGCGTTTGCGCTGAACGGTTTTAAATTCATGAAGTTTGACAACTCGGAATTGATCACCGAAACGTTTTCGGTGGACGACGCGTTCACGAACATAGAGGTGGCCTCGAACGTAGCGGACGTGGTCTTCGAGCGCTTTGAAGACGGCAAGTGCAGAGTAGTCTGCGTGGAGCGTGAACAGAGGAAGTTCGAGGTCAAGGTCGAGAACGGAACCCTCAAAGTTCGGCAGGAAGAAAGCAAGAACTGGTTTGCGAACTTCACGTTTTTCAGTTTTAAATCAACTTCCGTGACTGTCTACCTTCCCGCGGAAAGCTATGATTCGCTCAAAGTCGAGACCGACACCGGCGACATTACCGTTCCGAAGGATTTCAGCTTCGGCTCCGCGGACGTAAAGGCGGACACCGGCGACGTCACTGTGGAATCCCCTGTTTCCGGCCTTCTGAAAGTTAAAACCAGCACCGGCGACATCAAAATCAGCGGAATCACTGCCGGCGATCTCGATCTGAAAGCCTCCACCGGCAGAATCACAGTCGTCTCCGTCGCGTGCGCCGGAAGGTTCGCAGTATCGGTCAGCACCGGCAAGACGTCGCTCACTTCGGTCACTTGCAAGGACCTTGTCTCAAACGGCTCCACCGGAACTCTTACGCTCACAGACGTTATCGCTTCGGGAAGGTTTGACATCGAGCGCGACACGGGCGACGTCAAATTCGACAGGTGCGACGCAGCGGAGATCAAAGTCGAGACCGACACGGGCGACGTCACCGGAACGCTTCTTACCGAAAAGGTCTTCATCACGAAAACAGACACCGGCAAGGTATCCGTTCCCTCCGCGGCTTCGGGCGGCCGGTGCGAGATCGAAACAGACACCGGGGATATCAAAATTTCAATCGCTCAGTAAATTATTCTAAATGACGCAAAAAAATCGCGCGCCGCCGCAGCGGCGCGCGCTTTTTTTCGCCGGTATCAAATTAATACTGTCACACGGGAATCTCCGCAGCGTAAAGGAGCCCCAGCTTTATCATGCTGTCCGAATCGTAGTGGTAGATGTCGGGCTCCTCGGGCGGCTCGTTTTTGGTCGTCAGGCCCTCGCCCACCGTGTCGATGAAGCGGAGGCACGGTTTTGTCTCCGAGTACTCCTTTTTCGCCTTGTTCATGCCCTCCCAGAGCGGCCAGATCGTGCTGATCCCCGCGTCCGTGTACGTGCAGTTTTCGGCTATATATGGGGCAAATTCACGGTTGAAGTCCGCGAGCATCGCGTCATAGCGGCGAATGTAGTTGTCGAGTTGATCCTGCGTGATCGAGTCGCCTTCGCCCTGCATCCAGCAGAACGAAACGATCTCCGGCGCATAGCCTTCCGCCTCGAGAACCCCGATGCTCTCGCGTGTGATCTTGACGAGCTCGTTGTAGCACCAGCCCGGCCTGATCGGGTCGCCGTTGAAATAGTCGGCCAGAATGTCCGCCTTCTGGTCAGCGTACGCGTCCGGGTCGTAGTAACTCTCTCCCGACGGCGAGATAAAGTCGGTGTGGAGCGACATGCCGCCGAACGCGCACTTCACGATGAAGAACTCCTCACCCGGGCAGCGCCTGTCAAGCGCCTCCGCAATGCCCACTTCGGGTCCGATAGTGTACTTGGAAACCTCTGTGCAGCCCACAGTCGTCGGCACGAAGCCGCCGCTCTTTTTGTCGTGCGAGAAGTAGTTGATTTTGATGTTCGGGAAGCCCTTCACCCACTTTTCGACGAGTTCCTGAGGAAAATGCTTTGCGAGGCACTTCACGTGCCCCACTCCGACAGCGTTCGACTGGCCTGAAATAACGATTATTCTTGCTTTTTTCATTTCGGTTCCTTTCGTTTCAAAAATATCGAATGATTCTGGCGGATGTGAATTGTCAGAATGAATTTTAGAACGTGTACGGGTCCGGTTCGCCCGTGCCGGTTCCTTTTACAGGGGAGTCTGCCAGCGCCGCATGGCCGTCATTCTCGAAGTCGGCGTCGGTCTTCATGAAACAGCCGTACCATTCCTTCTCGAACGGTTTTCCGTAAGCGTCGCACCAGGTGACGTCCACGTTGTAAATTCCCGAGTCGAGCTTTACCATGTTCCAGGTGTGACCCTGCCCCTCCGGATGGCCGTCCCTGTAGCCGCACCAGAGCCCCGCCTCACTGCACAGAAGGTAGTACGCAGCCGTGTAGCCCTCGCAAACCGCCTTCCCTGTCACGAGCGCCCCGTAGGCCGTAAAGCAGTTGTCCGGCCGCTTGTCGTAAACGGTCTTCTCGCTGAGAACCGCCGCAAGGTAATAGTACCTGTCGTACGCCGAAAGCCCCTCCGGCATCAGCCGCACCACCCTTTTGACGACGCGGTCCAGAAGCCCGGCGCGGTGTTTTATCTCCTCAAGTGTCACGAAACCGTCGCGTTCGGAGGCGTTCCCGTCGCGTTCCGGGTCGAAGTATCTGTCGAAAACCTGCCTGTAATGCGAGACGTCATCTTCGTCGATGTAGGATTGAACGTCAAGCGTAAAATAGCATGCAATGTCGGGGTGAACGTACGTGAGCGGCGCGTGAACCGCAAAGTAGTCTGCCTTGAGGTCGCCGGCGTAACCGCTGTCTTCAACGGAAAGATGCTCGAATTTTGAAGCGCTCTCCGCCGACTTCTTATAGAGTTCTTTGGCGGAGGGTCCGAGGTTTGCCGCGAAGCCGTTCACGTCTTCTTCAAACGCAAAAACCTCATCCGAGTGGCGCGAGTCCTTCATCACGTTGACGTAAGAGATCGCCTTTTCGATTGCCGCGTCGATTATTCCGGCCGCCTCTTTTTCGAGGTCGTCCGCGTCTGGTTCTTCGGGAAGCCTGTATTCGGGAATGTCCGGAGTTCGCGAGAACGGAGCCGCGGAAGATTCGGGCGCAGCGGAAGGTTCCGGTGTATCGGCAGTTTCGGGAGTCGCGGTCTCTTCCGCAAGGTTGTTCACCGCCTCCTCGAACGCGTCAAGCAGGGCCGAGCACGAACAAAGCGCCGCCGTAAACATGGCAAGCGTTAGAACCGCAATAACAATCGCCGCAAACCGCTTCAAAACGCTCTTCATGACGTCCTCCTTTCCGCTAAAACAAGGCAAAATCAATGCTTCGTCGTCATCTCGAGCTCGATGTCAAAAAACGCGTGGCGGACCGCGTTCGGAAGAACGTCCCCCGGTCCGATCTCAATCTCCCTGCCGTCCTTCAGCACAAACTTCATGCTCTTCTCGCGCGAGAACTTGTACTCCGGTGCGGGAAGCCCCTGCCACGCAAAAAGTCCGTTCGTGTCTATCAAAGACCTTATTTTCGCGGCAGTCTCCGCGTCCACCGGCTTTTCGCTCGCGTAAATGTCGGGCGATTCGTACTTCGAGCGCTTCGAATTCATCCCGGTTCCGTCGCCGCTAAACGTCAGCGTTGCCTCGGTGAAGCCGCCCTTTTCCCTCTTTTCGCAGAAAACGATCTTCGCGATCTCATCCGCGCCGGGCAGTTCCACAGTCTCGCCTTCGAATGCCTCCGTGAACACCTCGTGGATTCTCATTCCCGCCTCAAGGCTCAGAACCGGCGACTGGTTGTCGGAATAATCAATGCGTTCCCCGCTTGCGTATCTGATACGCACCGAACCGCCGAAATTCTCGGGAAGGCCGTGGGTAGTCGAGTGAAAACCGTTCTTCGCGGCCAGGTTCAGCTCCGCCACAAGCGAGGTCAGCTTCTCGAAAATGACGCCCGGAACCAGCGCCCACCTGCCGCCCTCAGCCGGAGTTTCCTCCCTGCGCACGTACTCCGTCCGCGCCTTTTCGTACACGAACGCATACCCGCCCGCCGGCGCCGCAAACGCGTAAATGTCAAACAGCGACTCATTCTTCACGCCGTCAGACATGTACGGAAGCCTCGAGCAGACGTCAAAAAGAACCATCTCCCTGCTTTTTATGACCTTCGGGGCGTTCAGGTCCTGCGTCGCGTCCGTGCCGCCGCACATTCCCGGCTTCGTCTTTTTAAGCACTTTTATTCTCTCTTTTTTCCTGTTTCCGAAAATGCCCATCCGCGTCTACTCCTCTTCGCCGTCGCCCGGCACCTCCGCGGGCGCGACCTCTCTCAGCCACACGAGGCTGCCCTCAATCTTCTCGAGGCCGATGTTCTTCACGCCTTCTTCGTCGTAAACGTAGAGCGAGTACTGCCAGTCGGAAACCGTATCGAGGTACATGAAAACGTTGTGGTAAACTCTCTCCTGAGTCTTGTAGTCCGTGCCGGGAATGAATTTCAGCACGTAAATGCTCGTGAAGACCTCCTCCGAGAGCGACTTCCTCACGAGGTAAATCGCGTCGAGTTTCCCCTCGCCCGCCGCCGTGATACTCTCGATGTCTCTCTCGAGCACGCCCTCAGGAAGGGTTTCGCGCGTGAAATTATCCCCTTTATTTAGGGTAAAAAGCTTGTCTGAAACGTCGAACTTGTTCTGCATCAGTTCGACGACCCGCTCCCTGTACCGCTCGAGTTCTTCTTCGTTTCCGGTCAGGCAGCAGAACTCGCCGATCATCTGGATTCCCTCCTGGACGTAGTTGTTGTTCTCGTCGATCGCGCGGTACACGAGATCTATGCCCGCGGCGTCAAACCGGTGCATCAGCAGCGCGCCCTTCATGAAGTAGGCCTTCGCCGCCGCGTATGACGGCAGCTCCGCGATTGCCCGGTCCAGAAGCTCCTCCGCCTCCGTGACCCTGCCCAGGTTTCTAAGCGCCGCCTCCACGTCTCCGTATTTGACCGGATCGAGCGGCCGGCCTTCCTCCTCCCACTCCTTCACCGTCTCAAGCGGCTTCAGGTAGTTTTCGGCGCGCAGTTTGAGATAGCTCGCGCGGAAATTCTTTTCGGCCCACGCGTCCGCCTTTTTGACCGCTTTTTCGACCTCCTGTTCGTAGAGAGGCGACGAAGCGGATTCCTTCACGTTGAAATGTTCGATTCCGAGCGCCTGAAGCCGCATTTTAAGGGTCGGGTGCGAGGCGGACCTTGAGAGAATCTCGCGGTTGCGGAAATAGATCCACTTTTCCGCCTTTGTCTCCGCAGCCTTCTTCAGCTTCGCGAGACGGCTCGAAATCAGGTCGCCCGGAGATTCTTCCGTAAAATAGGCAAGGTCCTCTTCCGGAGAATCTTCGTTGCCTACCTCCCACGCCAGCATCTCGTCGTACGAAATCTTGATAAGCGCCGACGCCGCGACGTCCCTGTCGCACTTCGCGAAAGCCATTTTGTCGGCGTCCTCTTCCCGCACCGGCGAAAACGCAACGTTGAAAAGCGTGTACCGGTACATGAATATCGACTCGAGCGGGCTGTAGGCCATTTTCAGAATCGAACGCTGCCAGATTGTGTTGGGAATCCCGTTCATCAGCCAGTGCGCCAACCGCTCCTCGCGGCGCAGACGCTTGTGTATCCCGCTCTTCACGTGCGCGAATTCGTGAAGCAGCACCGTGTAAAGCTCCTCTTCCGTGAGCACGCCGAGAAGGAGCGCTCCGAGAATTATCGAGTAGTCGTTCCTGCGGTAGTCGCCAATTCCGGCGTTCGAGGTTCCTTCAAGCGCGACGAAAAACCTTCCGTCCACCTCCATCGTCTTCGCGGCTCTCTTCACGACCGCGTAAAGCGCCGGGAACTCCTCCTCCGTGACGTAGTACTCGCTGTCCTTAAGGTAGGCCGAGGTGATCGGCGTCGCAATCCTGCCGATTCCCTCAAAAATCATTATGAACGACGCGAAGCAGCAGAAAGCGAACACAACGTACTTATGCGGGGAAAGCGTGCCAATCATCCCGAAGTAGATTCCCTCGAGCACGAATATCACCTTGAGCGCCGAAGCGAGGACCCTCGGGAACGTAACCTTCGCCAGCTCGCTTCTCCACGCCTTCCGGATCCGCTCCTTCTGTTCAAGGAACGCCTCCCGGTCTTCCCTGACGGTCCGGTTCTTCTGCTTCTTTTTGATGTTGTCGACCGCCATGTACGCGCCTATAATTATAGCGAACATCGCGAAAAACAGAACGATGAACATGATTGCGACGATGTCCTTCACCGCTTCCGGCAGGACGTCTTTAAGAAGCGAACCGCCGACCAGTGAAGCCGCGCAGAGCACGAGCGAGACCGCAATTTTAGCTATTTCCCATCTGATATTGATCTTGTCACCGTTGGACTTTTTGTTGATTATCCACATAGAATGACCCCTCTTTTATTTGAGTACAAGGTGTGCTGTTTGCCTAAAACAAGGCAACTATTCAAATTTGTAGCAACCGAGAAGCTCTGTCAGAACCTCCTTCGGAAGGTTCGCAATCAGGTCGATTATCGACAGGTCGGCCTGCCTCCCGCCGGTAAGCTTTTCCGCCTCGGTAAAATCGGTGTGCAGAAAATAGAGCTCGATTCCCTCTTTCGCGAACGCCTCTTTTTCGTAAAGCGACACGCCGCCAATAGGGTTAATGTACACGTCCGCGCCGGTGATCTTGCACAGTTCCAGAATGCCTTCCTGCGCCCGCTGATGGTCGGCCGGCCTCAGGTCGGACGCCTTCAGAATCTCCTTTTTAATACCAAGGTAGCCCGCAACTGTCTCGATCTGATTCTTGAGCAGCGCCGTCACGCCTTTATCTTCGAAGTTGAGGCACTTCGCGGCGATTTCGTTCATCTCGGCGGCAAAAGGCGCCTTCGCGTACGCCTGCCTGAACATTTTAAGGAGTTTCGCATACGCCTTCGTGTCGCCGGTAAACGACGTCTCCGAGATCAGCTTGTTCTGGGACGCGCTGAGAACCGGAAGCGTGAACAAAACCTCGCTGCCGTTCTGCATTATTCGGTTCCGGTTGATCCACCCGCGCCGGATGAAATTCACGTCGTCCAGTATCACGAACGCGTCCGCGGCGCCCACGAGCTGCCAGTACCCGATGTACGGGAACAGGTACGGCTGCATGATTGCTACTTTCATATAACTCTCCCTGTTAAACGCAATGGCGGCCTTTTTTGAGGCCGCCTGATGTCGCGTTTCAGTGTAACACCGAAAAAATCTAACGGTGTCAAATTGTCTTTTCTATTCTCAAAATAGAAATCGAAGTGCCCCCAATTGTATACATATGGTGACCGTGGCTATGCTGTCAGAATCTATCAGTCATTTTATTCATGTAAACTCTCAATAAAGGTATCAAAATTAACGGCAGCAATCTCTACTGAATTATCTTCATGGTTTACAAACACTATCTTATCATCATGTTTGTCAAAGCAGATTAAATTGCCAAAGTTGTCTATGGCAAAAGGAATGAATTCGTCATTCAATTCTTCTTTGCTCCACTCATACATTTTCCAAACAGTTTCTCTGTCTTCCTTATTGAAAGAAAGAAAAGATTTCAATGCGCGTTCTTTAACTCTGTCCGTGTCAAAAATCTTTTTCTCCGGTCTGCCGCCGTTGTTTCGAATAACACATTGTATAAACGAATCGCAAAGCTCATAATTCACTAAACGCTCGTACTCTTTAATCAGTTCGACAGATTTCAGTTTTTTAACATATTTCCAATTCATAACTAAACCTCCTATCTGTTTTCAGTCCCTCCGCCCCAAATTGAGCGGCCGCCGGTATGTCCGGTCTTTTGGTGTATGTCGGTATCCACAAGTTGCATCTTCCCCGGTTCGGCATCATGATGCCATGTATATCCGTCCGGAGTCTCTCCGTTTTCAATCTGTTCAATCTGATCATCGTCGAATTGCGCCCGAAAATCTTTATCTGTTGCAATAGCATTTTTAAGCTGTAAATTACACTCTTTGGATTGTTCGGCATCGGATGATTCAAACATATCCTCTGGAAGTGTTGCATCGTAAGCGCTCTCAAACTCCGGAACTACAACTTCATACTGTTTTCCGTCGATTTCAACTTGTTTCCGTTCAAACGGCACCCCGGTTTCGGGATGCGTTTTGCCTTCCAATTCTTCATTCCGGCATTTGATATACTCGGGGGATTCTTCGACTTTATCAAGCGGCTTTTGAGTACCTTCCGTAGAATCACAATTGTCTACATTATCGTTCTCAATAACGTTCTGATCACTTGTGTTTTCAACAGGCGGAAGCTTGTTGTCTCCCTCAGAAGCATCCTCGACAGGTTCAGGCTCCAAAGGTGATTTACGTATATCATCTAACTGTATACCCCGGCTAGAATCAGTGTGCGAAGTATCGCGCGCCAGCTCTGTTGGTTCGGTTTCTATACCTTTGATATTCTCTTTCTCCCGGGTTTCCGTGTTCTTTAAATCACCAGATACCGTATTCTGTCCGGAACTGTCATCTTCTCGCGGTGGCTCTAATTCCACACTATTCCTTGAGATTACTTCCGACGACGGCTTGTTCTGAACATCTGTGTTCTGTTTATTCTCTTTTACCTCATTGTGCGAAGTTTCTATGTCTATCATACCCGTATTTCCTTTAAACTGTCCAATCATTATTGAAGAATCAAAAACGTCTTCAATGTCATCCTGTTATTTGCGAGGAAGTCCTCTCTTCAAATCTTCAAGCGCCTTTTCCGGTTCTTCTTTGAGATATACCAAATAGTTATATGCGCCGAGGGGAGACAGATTGAAGCCGCGGCACAGTTCTTCTGCAGTGTATCCCTGTACCTCAAGCTTTGTTCCGTCAGCTTTACACAACTGTTTACTGCAAATATAATTTAAAAACTCCTCGAAGATATCGCCGTACGCAAATAACTGTTCCGCCATTTTACTTGCCCGATTCTCTCCGTATCCATAGTCCTTCTGAATAAAACGCACAGCTATACTAATAGATTCACGTTCCGGGTTTGAAGTAATATCCGGTCTATTTTCGGTTTTCAATCTGTTTCACTCCTTTTATCAGTTCTTGTCAAATGCACCCAAAATGTGAAAGACTATCAATATTGCCGAATCAGGTTTCTGATTTTTAGCGCATAATTTCTAGCGTCTATCTCTACCGTCTGATTGATATAGCCTCTGAAATCATCTTTCGGGTCTATCGGGTCAGCGAGCTCCTCCTTAAACTTATAATCCCGTTCAGTTACAGGATTCTTCGAACGTTCATACTGCCATGCGTGTCTCGATTCATGCGCCACCGTATCGGCAGTCTCAGCTGCGTCATCCAAATTAAACCCATTTATAAATATCGTATTTGTATCCGGATCATATTTCCCGAATTCATTATTATCCGCGTTGTAATAATAATCAATTTTCGGCTTGTCGCGCAACCTAAGATCGTCTGAAATGCTACTCCCGAGCTCGGATATAGCCTTCTTTTTCCCCTCTATCGGCAAATCATCCCAGGTTTTCTGTTCAAAACTGTCAAGGCACTCATCCAAACTCTTTGTCGCTTCATCGTCGGCCAGTTCATTTTGAGATGCTCTGTACGGTTCATCTTCGTCAGCCTCTACGCCATCTGACATTTGAAGAAAATCCGAAGTTGCATTTTCTTCATTTTCGTAAAGAGTATCTAATTCACTGGATTTTTCCAAAGGAGCATTTCGAAGTGACTCCGTAGTGCGGATTTCGTCACGGCCAAAGCCCTCACCCGATCTTGGATTATCGTCCATTTCATCGGCAGACGGTAACTCCAGCGCCGATTTGTTCATATCGCGCAGTTCTTGCGAAGGACCGTTTTCCGCAACGGGAGTTTCATTGACGCCGCCTATTTCATTGCGGGTTAATTTCAAATCGTGCATTGTCAGTTCCCTTAATGTCAATAAACAACTACTGTCATGCTCTTTGATATCTGCGAATTCGGTATCCTGCAGGTGATGGTTGCCATACCGCAGTTTCGACCGCTGGCAAGGATACAACCGTAATCTCCGTCCTCTTCTACATAAACCACGTTTGGATTCGAACTCTCCCACTCCACTGTTGGCTTCGGGAAGGCATCTGCGGGATAATAAGCACATCCCATTGTCGCATAAGCGTTTAAAGGAAGATTCAATTCTTCCGCAGGTAGTGTCAATCCTGCTACTTCAGGATATATCGAAACAAAAACTCTGCGTTCAACATTTTTAGACCTGGCTGTGATTACAATTCTGCCGGGAGCAAGAGCGTGCAGTTCATATGCTCCGGTAATCATCGCTATGTTGGAATTATTGACCGTAACTTCAATCATTCCAATATCCTCAGCACTTTCGGGCGCGGCAGCTACACTAAAGCTAAGTATTCCCCCAACTCTAACCTTAAATTCCTTCATATTTATCGCAAGATTGGTAATGTAGTTGTGCTGAATAACGCGAATTTGCGTTTTGAAGAATACATGACCGGCATCGTTTTTAATTGCCAATTCACAAGTACCGGGATACAGACCGGTAACGCTCAACCCGTTGCAATTCAGCAAGTACATATTATTAGACTCGGCATGAACATACGTAAGCGGAGTATTACGGGGATATATTCTAACAGGAATATCTATACTTTGACCGACGTCTATCTCCGCGGGAATATTAGGAACGATAACTTTGACCGTTTCGTTGATATAAGCGTCCAGTTCTGTTTTATCCTCCGGATTAATGTCGTATCCGGCTAATGCTCTTTTAAATCTATTGATTCCCTTTAGCCACACACAGTAAAGATTAATATATTCAATCAGGGTTTGAATGTTCTTTTCCGTGACATATATTTCTGCACCCCTTCCTCGCTGCACAATTCTATCTGTATCTGATATAATAATTGTGTATCTGGATGATGCTTCCCCCATTTGCGTTTCCGCGAGGGTGAAATCGGAGGACTCATTAGTAAAAGCCACATTTTCGTAGCAATATTTCGAAAACTCCGGAACCCCTGCACAGTTAATGGCAACGCAGTCAGACATTTTACCGTCCAGCACCCTGTATTTATTATTCATCTGCTGAACAAAACGATACTTTTCAACAACCGGAATCCGGAATTCAAGTTCGGTGAAATCCAGTCCAACGCAGTACCTCGAGCGAGCTTTGGCTGAATTAAACGCAATTTCATGATACTTGTGTCCAATCAGTTTCACAACATATGGATCTGCCAGTTGCATGTCCATAAAATCAAAAAATGAATCAACCCATATGCACAAATCGGTGTATATTCTTTCAGCCAGACTCGCAGTTTCAGCTAAGGGGCTGCCATCCATGAGAATATCAGGGGCACTATCAATTTTATTATACTCTACTCTTACGGTTTGCATATTCTGCCTCACTCTGTTCAGCCTATATATCTGGCTCTGTAAATCAAATCATAGTTAATTGGTGATTTTTCGAATGCTTTCAAGAATACAAGATACTGTATAAGAGTCCTGCGCTGTATGTCCGGGATATCCAGCATTTTCGAAATTTCATCGCCGATATAATCAAAATACGGGGCAATTTTGTCTTTAAACGCAGCTACGTCAATGTCATCCTTGGTTTCTAATGCCAGAGGCATATTCTTAACCTCCGTCTCGGCTCTTCTAAGGATAGCTTCAACCCCCAGGTACTTCATTATTGTCTCCCCAAACAAGCAACTATCCCACTCCGCATTCATTCTTGCATCAATCGATTTCACCAGGAATTTCGCGTCTGCCTTTTTGTGAAAATCTATATCGTATTCGTCTATGACTTTCATAACGGCGGAAAGCGAACGTGTTTTTTTGATTGCATACTCGTCAATAATGGCTCCTGCGACCCGGCTCTTAAACTTGAGCAATTCAATATTTGTTACGGAAGTAATCTCCCCGCGGTATTTATCCGGATAATAATCGATTTTTGACATCACCGCATCTGTCCAGTTATTCTGCATGACGACCGCATACCCTGTGCAAAGCTTTGAAAGTTCCAGAATCTGTTCTTCATTCAACGATACACTGCGGCCTATCGCTTCACAATCATTCATTTCCGGTAATCTCATAATAATCTTAGTATTAGTGTTCTTGATAGCCGCTATATCCACTGCTCCCGGCGACTGGTCGACAAGCACAAATCCTTCCCCAAATGACCTAAGTTCGGCAATACTGCCGCATAGCATTTCCACTGACTTGCTGACAATGTTGCTGGCAGGACTTATTATGTTTTTCGAATTCTTTAAAAGGTTATGTGCTTCCTCAAGAACAGTTATATGTCTTAGCTTTGAATTTACCGCGCCAACTGTAACCATCCGGTACTCAGTTAACTTTAATACGAGGATGCCCATAATCAGCGATTTTGTTTCAGCGGACCCAACCCGGCTGAGATCTATAATTGTTCTTTCGTCAAAAAGAACACTGTCAGGAATATCATACCAATCACAGAATACTTGTCCAACTATTCCGTTTGTCAATGAATTCACTCTTGTTACAAGAGCACCCGTATAGTCACCCTTGGTGTCGGAAGAATACGCGGATGAATTGATAACTTTCGGAAGTTCTTCAAGGAGATCCGCAAATGTCGGGAATTCCGGTTCTCCCCCAGGAAGATATATAGAATTGAACAGATCCCATCCTTTTTTTTCATATGCTTTTTCAATGGCATCTTTTAGTATAGCCGGCATAGCCGCATACATTTCCCAGCAGGTATTAAAAATCTCAATCAGCCGGTCAAGATGTTCAAGAATGTGAATATCCTTATTAAACCGGAAAGGATTTATCTTAAGGAACCGTCCCGAACTGAACGATGTAGAAAATATATTAATACCCGGAACATTGGCGAATGCTGTCTTATACTCTCCTTTTGCAGGTTCAACCACCATGAAAGGAATATTAATCTCAGGTGAAATCAGCCCGTTTAAAAGCGTAAAAGCCGTGTTTGATTTTCCGCTACCGGTGGACCCGGTTATAAAGCAGTGCGCGGATAAACTATCAAGATCAAGGCAAACAGGGTGAGGCTTTTCTTCGTTCATATGGCTGATACAGCCAATTTTGATTGTTCTGAGCTTTTCCTCACTTTTGTTGTCGCTTGAATTAACGGAAACGATATTTCTTCCAAACTCAGCCATAGATGTCACCGTAATGCCTGAAACAGATTTCCTCGGCAGTGCGAACAACATAGGTAATTCCTGTCCGCTGATGCACTCCGTAGCCGTTACCAGCCGTTTATTTTCTGCGTCTATTATCTCAAACTGCGGGTGTCTGCAATATTTCACGGCCTCAATGGCACGTGGAGTTGATTCCTCTGAGCTGCTTCCAAAAGAATTCATATGGGATTTTTCACCCTTATTATTTTTGCCAAGCATTATCGATCGGAAAGCATTTGCGGCAGTAACTGACGTTTGAACGCTGCCTGACACAAAGTAAGCCGCGCACTCCCACATTCCAAAAACCATGCATTCCTTTATCCGTTCAATTCTCTTGTCTATGTCCTCGAGAAGTCCTTCCACAGTTTTGTTTTTATAGTTTACAGTTATGCTATCGTTGATTGATTCAGTCCTGGTACGTGAGGAACTCAAACTGTCCGACGAAGTGTATGAGGTCGACTCCGACTCGGAAGTGCCGTATGAATTCCCTACACTATGCCCTCTTGAGCTATTGTGCCCCATTCCAAAAAGCCCGATATTAAACCCGCTTGTGGTTGTATCGGTGACCTGCTGACCTATTGTTTTAGCAATACTGGTTGATACTGAATTCGATATAGATGTAGTATATCCTTCGGTTAATGAAACCCCTGCGGATGTTCCGTGTGCAAGAGATGTATTCGCTAACGGAAATAACGTAGTGTATAGCTCTTCATATCCCCGTAATCTGGTTTCGCATTCATCCTGCGTAATTGACGTTCCAATAATCATACAAGTGAATTCCAAGCCTTGCATTGTATCTATAAACTTTTCAAGACCTTGTATAAAATTATCTATTTCTCCGTTTTCATTCCTCTGAGACGGCATTACATCCAAGCATGTAATATTCTTCAGGGAGTCGTCAAAATGCGTCACATCTTCCATACATTTCTTGACGTTCTCCTCCTTAACTATAGTACTGCCCGGAAAATTAGCACGCAAACTCTTGATGAATATTTCATCTGCAGTACCTGTATCTCTGTCTGATTGAACGCCGATGTAAAACTCAACGCTGTCCTTGCGCCCTCTTATGATAAAAACAAGATTGACACCTATGTTTTGAATAGCATTAAAGACGCTGACCAGCTTATCGTTGATATCCTCGTTTTTGTCATAAACCAGCTTTAATACACGGTATAGTCTGATTGTCCTATACTTTTTTTCTGTTTCTTTCAACTCCACCACTTCACATTTTGTGAGGGTGTTCAGGTATGTTCTTTTTACGAACTTCTCGGCAGAATCAATAGTATTCCTTATAATTGTATCATCGTTTCGTGTAGTTATTTCATTGCTCATTGTGAATCAACCCAATCAAATCCCATTGCTTCTCTAAAGAAACCAACAAGAATTACTATCCCAATTATAATCGCTATAACGTTGAATAAAAGCCCTACTATAGCCAATACTTTCCCCCTTCTGGCATATCTGGATCTTACTAAACCTACAATATTTAAAATCATGGATAGGATAAGCGGAACGACACCCACCAGCGGGATAAAAGCAAAGAAAGAGAAAATAAAGCCAACCACAGCGGCAGCATTCTTGCTTTTCATCAGCGTTATTCTTATCGGTTCCGGTTGCAAAATTGTTATGACATTTTGCGGATTGTTGTCTAAAACCGGATTGAAACCGCAATACGGACAATCCTGCAAATCTCCAATGTCTATTCCGCAATTCCCACAAAGCGGCATAATACATTACCTCTTTCCATTAGTATTCGCTACGCAAAAAGTTCGCTTTAGGATTGTATTATACAATAACGGTATCTTGATTGTCAATGCTAATCAACCAATAACCACACCTTTCTGATAGAATCCTCTATAAATAGTGATTTGATTTTAAAAAAGCCGCGGCGCCTTAAAAAAGTCAAAAGCGCCGCGGAAACTTACGAATAACAGCCGTTCGAAACGGGTATTACTTGAGTATCTTGTACTTGCCGATGATCGGGAGTTCTTTGTACTGGCCCTTCGCTACAGCGATGATGCCGAGAACGGAGAGAACCACGCATGCGACCTCAACAGCCCAGCAAGGAAGCGTCAGCAAGTAGCTGAGCCACGCCACTTTCCAGAGGATCGCGCTGAGAATGCTGCTAAGTGTTGCAGCGGCGGCCTCAAGGATGAAAAGAATGAGTCCCTGGTTGCAGTGGAATCTCGCGAATTTCGAATTCTTGCGGACAAACATCGGGATGAATACCAACGGCCCGATATAAGCGAGGATCGTCAACCCTTTGTTATCGTTGATATCTTGGGTATCGTTTTCGGTCTCGTTTTCTACAACTTCTTCTTTAATCTCGTCTGTCATAATATGCCTCCAAAATCACCATATAATCGCGGCCTCTTCAATCAGACCGCCAACATACATTTATTATACCACACATTTGCGCGCAGTTCACGCGTTTTTTTA
>JAEEGL014491249.1_pt1 | contig 17002 bp, 12 predicted proteins | sample 9134231 | NCBI WGS metagenome assembly JAEEGL01 (sample SAMN16246548, study PRJNA631951) | gut metagenome | biome: gut microbiome; feature: rumen; material: fiber-attached | host: Bos | place: Iran: Karaj | collected 2018-10
AGAACCGTGTTTTCACGGGTTGCGTACCTATAAATCACTCGAAAAAATTCATTCTTATAGGTACACACCCACTCAAAATCCTTATTTTCGCGTCCCGCGTACCTATAAATCACTCGAAAAAATTCATTCTTATAGGTACACACCCACTCAAAAGCCTTATTTTCGCGTCCCGCGTACCTATAAATTGCGCGAAAAACCCATTCTTATGGGTACGTGGGGATTTTTACCCTAACCCGCAAAAAGACCCCGGTCTTACCCCACCACGCTTAATTCACATCTTCACTTCCCTGTCAGCCACAGCCTCCGAGAAGGTCCTGTCGTGCTCAACGAAGAGCATTGTAACATTGTTATCTTTGACCAGACGCTCGATTTCCCGGCGCATGTAGACATCAATATAATTCAAGGGCTCATCCCACAGATAGAGGTCGGCCTGCTCGCACAGCGAGAGCGCGATCATGACGAATTTCTTCTGGCCGAGCGAGAGCGCAGCGACGTCGCGGTAGAGCATCTCCTTGGTAAATCCCATCTTGATCAGGACAGTGCTGAACTGAGTCTTGTCCACGTCGCGGTCATCGGCAATGTCATAAAGTGACCCCACCAGAGAAGAAGTGTCCTGGCCCACGTATGAGATCTTCAGGCCGGGCGCGATATATATGTCTCCTGAAGCAGTGATGCCTTCGTCTTCACCCAGCCCTGCCAGATACTTGATGAGAGTGCTCTTGCCGCACCCGTTCCTGCCCTGCAAAGAGATCTTCTCTCCGCGCCCGACCGTGAGGGCAAAACCATTCACGACCGGCTCGCCGTAACGCATCAGGGTTACATCCTTAAGAATTACAGGAGTTTTATTGTGGTGCTCGGTGCCCGTTATCTTGAGCTTCTCGGAGCGTTCCAGGTCTTTTAGAAGACCCTGCTTCTCCTCCATCTTGCGCTCGTTCCTGCGCTCTAAGTTCTTGGCGGCAGACATAAGTTTGCGCGCTTTCTCTGCCTCGTACGCCCTTCGAAAATGATCCTCGGCCACTTTGGAGGGAGCCTTGCTCCTGTTCTTATACCCTTCGGCTTTTGAAGACCACCTGGCATTCTTCTTCATGGCGGCATCGATAGAACTCATCTCTTTTTTGAGCTGGTCGTTCCGTGCGCGCTCGCTCTCCATGCGCTGCTCGTTGTTCTCCCACCACACGGAATAAGATGCAGCGACGAGCTCAAGGCCGGTCTTGGTTATTACCAGCGTGTGGTCGGTGCAGCGGTCTAGGAAGGCGCGGTCATGTGAGATCAGGATAAAGCCGTCCTTTGATGCGAGGTAGTCGGCGACAGCCTCACGTCCGACCCTGTCGAGATGATTCGTTGGCTCATCGATCAGGGGGTAGATGCCGTCGGCGGCAAAGAGGTTTGCGAGCATGAGCTTGGTGCGCTCGCCGCCTGACAGGGTTTCCACGGGGCGCCACATGATGTCGGGGTCGGCGCCCATCAGGCTTAATTCCTTGCGGACCTTCCAGTCCTCATTTTCGGGCAGGCCGGACATAGGGAAAAGAATGGTCTCAGGCACTCCCGTGATGGTGCCGCCGTAGGGGAGCTCGCCGCGCAGAAGCTTGAAGAATGTGGTCTTGCCTCTGCCGTTGCGGCCCGCCAGAGCGAGCTTCCATGAGGTGTCGAGAGTTATGGTAACGTCGTCGAAAAGGGTCTTCTCGGACCCGTCGTAACCGAATGTCAGATTGTTGATACAAATTATTGGCATATTGATTCTCCTTTTGAGGGGACCGCTGATGGATCAGGATGTGCGTCAGGATCTATCAGTGTTTCCCTTATTCCTCTGCCGGATAAATCAAAAGCCGCGACTTATAGTAGCGGCCGCGGCTTATAAAAATACAATATAAATGAACACACAAAAACAGACTTATCCGCGAGGCAGTTATTAAACTATCAGCAGATGGTCTTTCTCATTGGTGTTCCTCCGTTTGTAAGATTTCAGCCGTGATAATACAGCACGAACCACCGGGCGTCAAGCGCCGGGTAAAGGGTTTGACACAGTTCTCACACATGTTTCACACACGCTTCACTCACCAATCCCGCAATTGGAAAAAGAAACGGGGATATAATGCTGTTGGCATAAGGAAGCGCTGATCGTTTCAGGTTGTGTGCGCTGAACCAGAATCAGCGCTTCCCGAGGTGCCGGTAAACGGGAAAGTAGGAAGAGTAAATTGAAAAACACCTATATCAGATTAGTTTCTGTATCTCTTATTGCGGCTGTGGCATTGTCAGGCTGCAATAAAGCCAAGTCTGCTGATCTGACGGATACAACAGAAATTACCTCCGCTGCCGCTGAGTCAACTCCGGGCGCGGGACCTCTTGAGATCGAGACCACAAGTGAGACAACTTCTGTGGAAAATGTTTCGCTTGAATTCAATCCCCATGCTTACTCATCCATTCTTTACGATGTTTACGGCGATGCATACCGCGACTCGTTCTTCAATCTTTGCGACGCGCTCATGGAAGGCAAGGATACCTTTGAATGCGCAAACGAGGAAGTCTACAACTGGTGCATGAATGGCGTTACGCTCAACCAGCTCTACCCTGTGGCATGCTGCCAGATAACAAGTGAGGGCAACGACGGTGACCCTTCATATGAGAACGGAACCGGACATATCTACTATAAGAAGTCCGTTGGCGAATTCCTTCAGAGACAGAATTCATTCATTGAGCAGGTTGAAGAGATCAAGAACGATTATATCAAGCCTGATTACAGTAACTTTGAGATCTGCCTTGCTCTCTACGATTACATCGCTTCAAATTACACATACGATCATGACGGCACGCTCGACCGCATGGAAGACGGCTCCGGCGGCGCATGCCTCAGATATAAAAGAGGCGTTTGCGCGGATTTCGGTGCATGGTACGCCTATCTTCTCATGCAGTGCGGAGTAAATGCCATCCAGGTACAGAATTTCGGCACCGGCAAGGGTCTCGGCTATCACGCGTGGACATTCGTCAATCTCAACGGAAAAGGCTATCACATCGACGTTACCTGGGCACTTAAGTCCGAATATGTGGGCAACGACGACCTGATCCTGGATTATTTCCTGATGACGGACGAGGACAGGGCCAATGCGGATTATCCGCCTGAGCTTACCGAAGTCCCTCTGATAACCCAAAGATATTTCTACGGAAAGGACTGCAAAGAGTATGATTTCACCGCGGACGATGCGACATACAGATTACCTGATTTAACGTATTGTAAGCGGTTTGATGCAGCTGAGAATATTATCTACTATTATAATCTGACGGAAGATACCGATGAACACGAGTTTAAGTACGAATAAAGTTTTCCCCATGGGGAGGTCACAAAAAGACCAAACCATACCCCTCTCATAGACCGGCTTGAACTGCGTAAGGATCGCAATTCAAGTCGGGATTTCATTAACCAGCCAACCTTCATACACTCTCTCCAATTGCCGACTCAAGCTGTTTCATACCGGCTTGAGTCGGCTTTTCCATTGGGTGGGTGACGATCTTGTGAAGCCGGACATCAAGAGATGAAGCACCGGGCTTGGGAGTGGTGCTTTTCGGGCGCATTGCGAAAAGTATTGGAGCAGGCTGCATTCGGGTTAACAGGGATTCACCGAAGAACCTGGATCAGCAGGCCTGTATTATCAAGATTGAGAGGCTTTCCACACAAATCACATCTCAATATTCACTGTGCGCATATACCTGCTGAGCGCGTAGTCGCCGTCGTGGCTTTCGCCCGGGAAATATGCGCTCATGTCAGCGGCTTTTGTGACGCGGATGAGGCCGCCGTTTAAGAGCATTTCCGTAAGTTCATCGCGGTCCTCAGCGGGGCAGATGAGACCTGCCGTCTGAAGATGATATCTTGATTCGTAGAGCATGTGTGCTGTGTTTGCGCGGGGCAATGGCTTGACCAGAACATTGCACATCATGGGCGACAATTCGAGCGAACTGTCGGAGGAGATTATGACGCTGACGCCTCTTCCGCGGAGAACGTCCCCGCTCTTTTCCTCTTCGCCGAGGCAGGCCTTCAGACGCTGCGTGTATGAGATCAGAGTATCTCTTGCGCGGATGCCGATCTCAGTCGATGCATTGGCGTTGGCGGCCTTTTCGAGAACGGGAAGGAAGCGCTCTGCAAATGAGCGGACTTCATTCATATCATCTGTATCGATGAAGATGACCTGGCAGCTGCTGCAAAGAAGCTGCTTTGTGGCAGCGATGTGCTTGGCAAGGCCCTCAAGTTCAGCGCCGGCATCTCTGACTTCAGAAAGCTTTGAGATGTAGCAGAAGCCAAGCTTCTGTCCCCACTCGATGATCTTCACGCCCGTCGGCGCAAGTCCGCGCACGGCTTCAATGGCCATGTCACTGCCCCAAACGCTTATGGCATTGGAGAGTTCGGCCATCTGGCGCATTCCCTGAATGTCAGTAGAAGGTGTGTCGAATATGTAGACATGATCGGAGAGTTCGGGACGGTATTCAATGAGCTTCATGATGAGCTTTAAAGACAGTCCGTTATCTGCCGAAGGAAGCTTTACTATGTTGATGTTGCCGGTCATGAGACCTTCAGCAAGAGAATATGCGGGAAGGAAATCCATGTTGCCCGCGGAGATGTGGAACAGCACGCCAAGGGGCATCTTGCGGACTTTGATCCTTGAGAAGCCTTCTACGGGATCTGTTATGTATTCATCGGTATTGCCCAGCTCTGTCCTGAGCTTCATGTGCAGATGTTCCTTCGAAAGGAGCGAGACTGCCTGCTTCTTATATGCGCCGACCATCTCCTGCGGCAAAGTTTCCAGGAGATCGTCAAATTTACCTTCAAGGAGGTCATCGCGGAGCTTTACGACCGCGTCGATGACGACTTCGGGTGATAATGGTTTGGCCGACAGGATTGAAGGAATCCTTTCCTTAAGTTCTGCGAGAAGCCTGTTCTGCTCGGAGCTCTCATATGTCTTGCCGCCGTAGAGGATCATACCTTCACCCCCTTAAGAATGTCCGCAGCGCCTGCGGCACAAGTCTTGATGTTCTCGGGTGCGACGCGTCCGATGATCTCAAGGTACGGTACATCGAGGCCGCATGTGCACTCCGAACCGTCGTGAAGGATACCCAGATCGTCGGTCATGACAGAAAGGATCGGAGCGGCTTTGCAAAGCGGTGAGATGAGATTTACAAGGCCGGTCTTTCCGTGTTCCAAGGGCTCTAATGTATCAGGATCCCTTATGATGATATTGCTGTATACGGGCACATGGAAATGATGGTCCGGGCATGATGTGTACAGTATCGGGTGCTCGACCGCGCCGAAGAATTCCACGATGTTCTCCTCATCGACGCCAAGTGTTTTCTTTGCCATCTTGTAGAACGTTTCCTTGTCTGCGGCCTCGCGGTAGAACTGCTTCCATCCGCCTCCGAGCATTATCTTCGAGCCCTTAGGGAGCTTAAAATAGAGCCCTTTCTTATCCAGGATCTGGAACAGGAAAAATGTATATGACGGGAACCCCATGAAACGCACCGGGGCCTTTTTCTTCTCGTATTTTTTGAGCGCCTCGATTATGCTGTCAAAGTCCGGAACATAACCGTTTTTTGTATACTTCAGGATATATTTGCGGCTTATCGCCGGAGTCAGCATTGTCGTCAGATATGCTGTCTTTGCAACTGCCGCAGTGTTTTTGATGCGGGGCTTATAACCCATAACGATATAGCGGCATGGCTTAGGAGACATAAGACCGTAGAATCTCGTTATCCTTATGCACATCTTAAGACCGGACCAGAGCGAACTGAGCTCGAAAGGAATATGGCTTGCATGGCCGCTCGTGCCTGAAGATGATGCGATGATCAAATACGGCCCCGCACGGAAATCGTGCTGCTTCATCAGCATAGTCGTAAGGACAGGAATATCCGCAGCACTTTTTATGTCAGCAGATGAACGGACACCCAATCCCTCAGAGATCTTTTTGTAGTCATTACAATGCGTGATCAGGTGATCGTAATTCTCTTTACATGCATTGAGAAAAAGCTCACCCTTTGAGCTGTCATATGGATTCTTGCTTGAGAATAGTTTTCTTCGAAGTTTCATGTCTCTTAACCCCTCAATATGAAAGCCAAACCCGACATGACAATTATATCAGATTGTTTTCCGAAGGGCTCGAAAAGCAATATCTCCCCTGCCGCCTGACCCGTAAGGCGCATCAGCACCTGTATTCCCAGACCGAATACCTCTGCGGTACTTTGTGGATGTAATAACCTTTGACGCGGTAGATGTCGTGGCGCTCGATAAGAATCCAGCCGGGCCTGTCGTTAAGGACATAACCGCTCTGCCCGTCGGCATAGTAGTAAAGCTTTATGTTGTGGGTGAGGGAATTTTCGAGCTGCTCGATAAAGCCTATGAAGGTGTCGGTCTCCATCGGGCGGTACATGATCATTATGGTGTAATCGTCAAAATCAAGACCGTAAGCGTCTCCTTCGATAACCTCGATATCCGGATGACGCCGTGAAGTCCAGGCCTTTGCGACCTCGCAGACTTCGGGATTGATCTCGATGCCTGTGATCTTACAGGGAAGGCCGAGGCTTGCAAGATAAGCCAGGATACGGCCTTTGCCGCAGCCTATGTCAATGATGGAATCTTCGGGTGTTGCCTTCAGGTCTTTAAGCACGACGCCGAGACCCAGGTATGGAGCCGACTGGCTGCCTGTGGCGCCGTGGCTTTCGCCGTATGGCGTGGGAACAAATGCTCCAAGTTCCATGCCGCAGATCTTCCTGTCCAGACGCGCGTCGCGCCTGCAGGATAATCTGTTTGATATTGAGACAAAGGGATTTATGTGACTCATGGGTATGCCGGTCTGTCTGTTCTTCTCAGTTACTCTCAAGGATCTTCTCTCCGGCAGCCAGAATGCCGTCGTCAATAACCGCGAAGATTATGTCCATTTCATAATCCTTGTTTGTCTCAAGAAAGTCCCTGCATGCCGTGATTGCCCTGTCCCATGCCCCATCAAGAGGATATCCGTAAATGCCCGCGGATATTAGCGGGAATGCTATGGAATGACAGCCGTTTTCCCTGGCAACTTCAAGTGATCTTTTATATGCGCTGTACAGGAGCTCCGGCTCATTGTTATTGCCACCGCGCCAGATTGGTCCTACTGCATGAATGACGTATTTGGCGGGAAGATCAAAACCCGGAGTTATAACTGCATCGCCGGTCCTGCATCCTCCGATCTTTGCACAGGCAGCCTGAAGCCTTACTGCTCCTGCGCAGCTGAAGATGGCACCGCAGACACCGCCTCCCATAAGAAGATGGCTATTTGCAGCATTAACGATGGCATCCGTATCAAGGACGGTTATGCTGATCTTTCGGATCTTTATGCTGCTCATGAAGTACACCTCCCGTATAGATTTTATCTCATAACATTGCCTGATAGATCTTCGTGCAGTCGTCTTCATTAAGCGTAACAAAGCCGGAGATCGTGCCCGTTCTGCCTTTAAGATCTATCATGACAACACCTCTTGAAAGTCATATTTTCGCGATAGGAATATGATAACAATACCTCGCACCCCAATGTGCAATAAATGTGTTTTTCTTTCTCATATTTTGCAGACAGGTTTTACCCTTCTACATCTGATGTCTTACGGTCTTATATTCGTCACCGTCCTTGTAGAAAGGACATTCCTTGGTAGTATGCCAGGCAAGCCTTGCGAGCTCGTCCTCATCAAGATCCAGGTCGCATTGCGCTTCGCCTGTGACCTCATCTATCAATGCATACTGACATGTCTCGCAGCTCGCCATATATACCTCTTTCCCCTTTCGCGAAAATCATTCCTCATCTTCAGGAAGGAACTCCAGGATCTCGCTCTCCTCATCTATCGGCTCAACATCGGGTGCAACCGCTCCGATCGCACGGATGATGCCGTTAAGCTTCTCCATCAGTGTATTATGCTCGGCACGTATGGTGACATCATCTTCGGAATTTGCGGCATTCTCGAGTTTGGCTGCAAGTTCTGAAAGCTCGACCGCGCCGATCATCCTCGAAGTGCTCTTCAATGCATGAACATGGATGGAATATTCTCTCCAGTTTTCCGCTGAATACATGATCTGAAGGAGCTCTGCATTCTCAGCTTCACTCTGAGCATATTCAGCCAGTATGGAACGGTAGAAATCCGTGTCATTCTGGCAGTACTGGAGACCTGTTTCAGGATCGATCCCTGCTTCGCGGAGCATCGAATATTCGTCTTTGGCTGCTGATTCAACGGGCGTCTCTGCCTCAGGCTTGAATTCAACATGCTCGATCTTAGATTCAGGCAGATATTTCAAGAGCATCATCTCAAGCGCAACGCTGTCGACAGGCTTTGTAAGATAATCTGTAAAGCCCTCAGCCATATAGCGCTCCTTGGCACCCAGGACAGCATCGGCCGTAAGGCAGATAACAGGCTTCTCCCTGCTCGCGCCGCCGGATGTGTTGCGGATCCTCCTCAATGCTTCAGTACCCGTGAGCTTAGGCATGCGCTGGTCCATGAGGATCATGTCGTATGCTGTCTTCTCAGCCATAACTATGGCTTCTGCCCCGCTGGTGGTCGTATCGATCTGTATCTTTGTATTCCTGAGAAGGTTCTTTACAACATTGAGGTTGATCTTCGTGTCATCAACTATGAGGATGCGTGCGTCAGGAGCACGGAATGCTTCGCGGTAAACCTTGTTGTCAAGAGAGTTCGTCTCAAAGCGCACCTGGAAGTTTCCAAGCGGCGTATCAGAGAGGACCTTCTGAGGGAATACGACGGTAAATACTGAACCCTTGCCGTATTCGCTCTCAACGGTTATCGTACCGCCCATCATGTCGAGCAGGCGCTTGGATATCGTAAGACCTAAGCCTGTCCCTGCGACAGTGCTGTTGACCTCCATCTCGAGCCGCTCAAACTTCGTGAAGAGCTTGTCGATATCCTCCTTGCGGATACCGATACCCGTATCTTTTACTATCGCCTTGAGAAAGATCGTTCCGTCGTCCTGCTTCTTGCCTCTTAAAGTGAACTTGACCGAGCCTTTCTCGGTATATTTAACGGCATTGTTGAGAAGATTCGTGAGGATCTGCCTTACACGGACTTCATCACCGCAGAGTTCATCAGGCAGTGTCTCATCGATGTCGATCGAGAAATCGAGTTTCTTATCCTGAGCCTTGAACAGGATCATGTGATTCAGGTCGTTAAGAAGTGAACTGAGCTGATATGATGCTTCAACTATATCAAGATGACCGGATTCGATCTTGGAGTAGTCAAGGATATCATTGACCAGAGCAAGGAGGTTATGGCCGGCCTTATTAACGTCATCAGCATAAACGCCGATCGTATTCAGCGATTCACGCATTGACTTGGTATCGCCTTCTGCATAATCCCTGCTCTTGTGCTCTTCTCTTATGATCATCTCATTCATTCCGAGCACGGCGTTGATCGGTGTGCGGATCTCGTGTGACATGTTCGCAAGGAAATCGCTCTTCGCGTTATTGGCACTCTCGGCGCGCACCTTCTCTTCAAGAAGCTCCCCCTGTGCCTTAACGAAAGGCCTTACTGTCAGGAGTGCAAGAAGCGCAGCAACGATCTGGGAGATAACAAGGATTGTTATGTAACCTGCAACAGTGGACTTGGTCTGTGCGGAAAGCTGGCCTTCGAACCAGCCGACCGAAAAGTCCACAGCCACGATGCCTGCGACCTTGCCGGCCGAATCAAAGACAGGGCTGTATGCACTGTAGAACTCGCCCCAACGGTCAGTATAAGGGACCTCGTCGACCGCTGCAACGCCGTTGCCCGCGCTGTTGAGCGCATCAGTATATTCAACGCTGTCGCCGTAACTTGCAGGACTTACCTGGTCAAGGTCCATCGTGAAGATGAAATTATCGTTGCCGTCTTCCCTTATGGTGTAAACATATTCAAGTTCGACATTATCCCTGAATACCGCGAGAGTGTTATAGACATCGTTATATTCGTCGCTTCCGATCTTATCCTCGGTAAGTCCCTTCATGACGTCGCCGTTGACCGAACCTGAGGCGCAGTTAGCGATATCGAGCATTCGCTGCTGGATTGCCTTGCGGATGCCGACTCTGGATCTGTATATGGAAACCGAACAGAAAAGGATACTGGAGATGAGCAAAATGCCCTCTACCATCAGCAGGATCTTCGTGGATAGACTTCTTCTGGATACCATCAAGTGCCCCTCTCAATAGCTATTCTTCGTTACCCCCGGAGAGATTATAAAAGATGATTCACGCGCTTGTATATAAAAAATAAGCAGTATGAATCCCGTTCTTTTTATGCAATCTCGAGAATGTCCCTAAACCGGCTTATACCACTTAAACCTGCCGTAGGAACCGATGACTTCGCAGTGCGAGGTGACAAATTCATATACACCTTCCGGATTCTGCCATCCCTCAGTGGAATAATCGTCAGGCATGAGGATGATGGTATCCTGCCTGTTCAAGACTTCCTCAACATATTCCATGGGCTCTGTAAGGCCTGTATTTCCTTCCAGGAACATATCGAAAACAGGATCATAATCACTTCCGATGACCGAGACAAGAACTGATGAATAAGACAAAGTCTTAACGTCCATCCCCTCTGATTCATAAAGCTTATTCCTGTCTGACAGTTCCTTAAGGTCTGAAACAAGATATCTGTCTGCAAGAATACCCTTTAATTCAGGGATGCCGTCAACTGTCCCGTATCCAAGAATGCCGAATACGGTCATGATTACGGCAACAGCCGCAAACAGTGCGGAAGATGCGATCGACATGGATTTTTTAAGCTGGCTGCCGAAACGCTTTTCGAGATAAAAGATCACAGGGATCAGGAACCATATGCCGGCATAAGCGGTATGGATTCCGTCGGTAATCGGCACTGCGATCAGGAGAATTGAAATGCCAAGGAGCAAATGGAGCAGGCTCCTTATGCGGTCAGTCTTCATCATCAGAAGATCGCAGATTATGCCCGATAAAGCGATCGCAAGGCACGGAACAGCTTCGATCATGAACAGTGAATTGCCACTTCCGAAGGCAAAGAGCCCGAAGAAGCAATAATCCCAGAAAGACTTGAAAGAACCGGCTGCAAGAAGGTAAATGAGGAACAGCACGCAAGGGACTGCACCTCCTGCCAGATACATGAGCACATCCTTTACCCTGCGTCTGATGTTTGATCCTCCGCCCAAAGGACTTGCAAGAATTATGAGAACGGTAAGGATGAGTATGCCGCCGGAAGTCTGCCTGGAAAGCGCTGCGCACGCAGCGGATATGCCGGTCAGGAAGATCCGGGAAGAGGTATTCCCGCGCACGAGGAGAAGATAGATCACCAGCGCAAATATCATGAAGAGCGTGTTATATGAGACAGTGCCGGACAGCAATAAGCAGATCAATGTCACCGGCAGCGCGTAATACTCATTCGTTCTGGCCGCTATCGTTCTGAATACCAGCAGCATAAGCACTGAGAGCAATACCGAGCATGAGATCCTGTAAGCGGTCAATGTCCTGCTTATAAGAAGTGCGAACGCATTTATGAATGCAAACAGCGGAGTCTGGACCATGTTGAAATCACGGTATGGCTGCATTCCCATCACGATGCCTCTGCTCATGTTGTAGTTCCAGAGCTCGTCAAGATCGCCGAAGCTCCGGAACATGACCTTTATGAAGGCCAGTACAACGATTATGATGCAGGCAAGCGCCACGCCTTTTTTCTTATCCGCTAAGGTCATTTCTCCTTATGTGCCCATCATTTGCTTTTTGTATGGATTATTATTGCTCGCATCAAATCCCGGAAGCAAGTACTGATCCTTCATGTAGTCGTGAACATCGACATCAAGGAAGTAATTGCAGAACACGACCGCGCAGTATGTGATCTTCGTGTTGCCCGTGCCGTTCTCAGGTATCATCGCATAGACGAAGCCGTGGTATTCATCTGAATCCATCGCGACGATATCGTATCCTTCCGGCTCGCCTATAACTGTGTAGATGCCCTCATAGTCCTCAACACCGATCTCTTCAAGTCTTGCGATCTCCGCATCATACTCATCGCCGTAATCCAAAGTCATGTATACGATGTACTGTGGATCCCACGGGTTATAGTACGTGATCTGGAATTCATCAACAGGTGCATTGAGTGTCTCAGGGAAGATATCAAAGATCGGCTGTTTTCCCATCATGTATTCAGTATCGATCTCCCGACTGTGGATATAAGTGTTGTAATCAGCAGTATCGTTCGTGACCTTGACCTTCGCGCTGTAAATGCTCAATGCGAACAGGCCTACCACCAGAAAACCTCCGAGCACACAATGCGTTACCGCAACCAGAAGGATGATCGTCAATACCCTTATCAGTATTACGATCTTTCTGTGCTTACTTATCTTTTTAAGGATTCCTGTCACATACAATGTGAGAACCGACATTGCGGCAAAGGCCAGAAATGTCAGGAATATTCCCAATGATCTGTTCACATCAGGCTTGTAAACGTCATATCCCCTTATCTGCATGATAATAGCTAATAATGTGATCACTACTCCCGCTATTCCCGCTATCTGAACGCCTTTAAGCATGCGGTCCTTCTCATTGCCCGCATAGGTCGCCATCTTCTCAGCGACCTCTCTTGTTTCTTTATCCATCATCTCGCTTTTCCTTTCTCCGTCTATGATCTCTCTTACATCGACATCATAGAAATCGGCTATCTCGACCAGCAATGAGATATCAGGAAGATTGGATCCGGTCTCCCATCTTGAGACGGATCTGTTGCTGACATTGAACTGATTAGCCAGCTGTTCCTGGGTCAGTTTCTTCTCATTGCGCAAGGCCTTAAGAAATTGTCCGGTCTTTTTCTGATCCAAAGTCACTTGTGACCTCCTTTCAGGCAACGTCAGGATACGTCCGGCTTTGGAAAAAATACACGACACAAAGCGAGAAATGTCGTTTTTTGAACATTTAGACACGGTATGTCTAATCGATTCCGGCAGGATCCGCTAGTATTATATTATAAACGGCTGTTCTTGCGTTGAGTGTGGGGCTTATGTAAGTAACGTACGGGAAAGCTGTATTTTCAGCACACACGCCAACAAGGAGATTCATGCATGAAAGGTTACGAATTCATTGACAGCAAAGGCACGTTTAGATTAGAAGATCCCGATCTGTACAGCTACCTGTATTTCCCGGACGGCTCACCGAGCGGCATGATGGGATCACTTACACCGGAATTCGGAGGCGACCTCAAGACCTCCCAGAACACATTCATCTTAGAACCCGTGTCATCTGACAACCTTCACAACAACCGCTCGACCAGAAATTTCTGGCTGTACTTTGAAGACGGCACCCTGGTTTCCGCGACCGGCGCTTCCGCTTCTTCCAATGCTCGAAAATTCACCGCCTCCAAAGACAAAGTCACCCTCTATGGCGGCCTTCTCTGGCAGAAAGTTGTCCGTGATATAACAGGCACTTCCGTGAAGACCGAAGTCACCACTTTTGTGCCCGTCCTGACCTCCGACCGCGTGGAACTGACACTAGTGAAGATCACGAACACGGGATCATCCCCTGTCACTTTCACTCCCACGGCGGCAACGCCGGTCTACGGCCGCTCGGCCGATAATATCAGAGACCACAGGAACGTTACGTCGATGCTCAACCGCATGGCGGTAACTGAATATGGTGTTGTAAATAACCCCACCCTCACATTCGATGAGAGAGGCCACAGGAGAAACAAGGTGGTTTACGGTTTCTTCGCCGCAGAAGGCAACGGTAAAAAGCCTGCCGTCTTCTGCCCTGTCGCTGAGGACTTCATCGGCGAGGGCGGTGCCTTTGATAATCCGGTCTTCCCCGTAACCGGCAAACCCGCATCATTGCCCGGTGCGAGAGTTGACGGTTTTGAGGCCATGGGCGCCGCGATGTTCGACAAGAGAACACTGGAGCCGGGCGGATCTTTGGAGTATATTTTCGCGCTCGCAACAGATGACATAGATAATCCCTCCGATACTGAGGAAGATATCCTTTCCGCCGCAAAGGCGCTTCAGGATAAGGTCTTGCGGTATCTTTCAAGTGAGGTTTTCGAGGCCGGGCTAGCAAAAAACAAAGAATACTGGGATAAAAAGAACAACATCAGCTTCCACACGGGCGATCAGGCATTTGATAACTGGATGTACTGGGTCGGCGTGCAGCCGATGCTCCGCCGCATTTACGGCTGCTCGTTCCTGCCGCATCACGATTACGGCAAGGGCGGCAGAGGCTGGAGAGATCTCTGGCAGGACTGTCTGGCGCTCATCATTATGGATCCTTCTGACGTCAGAGGAATGCTCGTCGACAACTTCGGCGGCGTAAGATGCGACGGCACCAACGCCACCATAATCGGCAGCGGAAGCGGTGAATTCATCGCTGACAGGAACGGCATCACCAGAGTCTGGATGGATCACGCGATGTGGCCTTTCATGACCATGGACCTCTACATAAAACAGACAGGTGATCTTAAGATCTTAGACGAGAAGGCGCCCTACTTCATCGACCGCCAGGTCATGCGTGGCGAGGAGCTTCTGGATAAGAATACAGATCTTTCCGGCGTCCGTTCTGAAGGCACGGTGCTGGAGCACCTCCTGCTTCAGAATTTTGCCTCTTTCTTCGATGTAGGTGAGCACGGTCACATGAAGCTCAGGGGCGCCGACTGGAACGATGCTCTCGACATGGGCAAGGATAAGGGTGAGAGTGTGGCCTTCACGGCAGCTTATGCAGGCAACTATAAAAAGCTCGCTTCGATCCTCAGAGAGTACAAAAAGGCTTACGGCGTAGACTCTGTTGAGCTCTGCGAAGAGCTCGGCGGGCTCCTTGGGGTATTTGACGCAGACAAGCTTCAGAGCGTACTGCTGAGCTATTGTAACAGTGTTAAAACAGGTTTCTCAGGCGCTAAGAAGGTCTTTGACATCGACCTGCTCGCTTCCGACCTCGATAAGAAGGCAGACTGGATCACTTCCCACATCAGAGCCACCGAATGGTTCACGGATCCGGAAGGGTTTTCCCGTTATAACGGCTACTACGATAACGACGGCAACGCTCTCGAAAAGAACGGCGACAATCACGGCAGACCGGCCATGATGCTCACAGGCGAAGTCTTCACCATAATGTCTGGAGTCGCGACTGACGACCAGATTCCCGAAATCGTCAGGTCAGCAGACAAATACATCTACGACGCGTCTATCGGAGGCTACAAGCTCAACACCGACTTCCGTGAGGTCAAGACCAACATGGGCCGCATGTTCGGCTTCTCCTACGGCCAGAAGGAAAACGGCGCGGTCTTCTCCCACATGACTGTCATGTTCGGCAACGCCCTCTATACCAGAGGCTTTAAGGAAGAGGGCTGGAAGGTATTGGGCACACTTTACCGCCACGCCACAGACTTCGGTTCGAGCAGGATATACCCCGGCGTTCCTGAATATTTTGACCCTAAGGGCCGCGGTGTTTACCACTATCTCACGGGCGCGGCAAGCTGGCTCATGCTCACCGTCCTGACTGAGATGTTCGGAATCAAGGGTTCATTTGGAGATATGGTTTTCGAGCCCGGGTTATTACCGTCACAGTTCGATCCCGACGGCATGGCTTCGGTAAGCTTCGAATTCAACGGCAGACCCGTGAAGGTCGTATATAAGAATACCGGCGCCGCTTCTTCTGTCAGAAAGATCACGGTCGACGGCGTCCTTGTAAGTGAAGGCGCGGACGTGCTTCCCAAGGACAAGATCGGTGATGTGATCGAGGTTGAGCTGGCATAAACCACACCAGCCCCTTCCCGCTTACAACCACAAATAAACAACCCCGCGGAGCATTTCACTTCCGCGGGGTTTAATCTTAATCATCTGATGCAAAAGATCAATCGTCTATAGACTTGTCTGTTGCTCTTGCGTAGATTGCGTTGACTTCCTGATTGGGTGCCTTCGTAATAATAGTTACTAAAACTGCAACGATGAGACCGCAGATGAAGCCGGGGACAATCTCGTAAACGCCTGTGCTGGATACGATAGCAGGTATGATCGTATTTGTGAAGAAGAGAAGCCAACAGATGTCGGCAACTGCTCCTGCGATGATGCCTGCGACGGCGCCCTTGTAGTTAAAGCGCTTCCAGAACAGTGAGAGGATGACGACGGGACCGAAGGATGAACCGAAGAGTCCCCATGCGTTCTCAACCATTTTCATGATGTTGGAAGCCCATGACTTATCGTCGTCAAGACCGATGCGTGCAATGAAGAATGCAACGACTGCAACAACGAGAACAACGATACGACCGAGCCAGAGCATTTCCTTGTCGGAAGCTTTATTCTTGCGGATAAGGGGCTTATAGATGTCGCTCGTGAATGCGGAAGAAGCAACGAGGAGCTGGGAGTCAGCAGTAGACATTGCGGCAGCGATGATCGCTGAAAGCAGGATACCGGCGATGAAGCCCGGGAAAATGTCGCTGACGATTTCGATGAAGATCCTCTTTTCGTGACTTTCGGGGAGAAGGAATCCGGCAAGAGACTCGCCGTTGCTCATAATGTAAGTTCTTCCGAGGTAAGCGATAACTGCAGCTGCGCCCAGTGTGAGAACGACCCAGATGATAGCAACTGTAGCGGATTTCTTGATCTGCGAAGGCTTCTCGATGGACATGAAGCGGACAAGGATGTGAGGCATACCGAAGTAGCCGAGACCCCAGCCCAGACCAGTCACGATCTCCTGCCAGGGAGCTGTGAAAGGATTCGTGCCGAATGCAGTAACGCCATCGTCGAATGCGCTGTAATATGCCGTATCAAAGTGACCTACCGCGTTCATGACAATCGGTACTGCGAGGAGCGCGATGAGCATCATGAGGCCCTGGAAGAAGTCTGTCCAGCAAACGGCCTTATAACCGCCCAGAAATGTGTAGATGAGGATCAATACTGCAAAGATGATCATGGCGAGATGCTGGTGTTCAGCAAACCACGGCAGTACTGATGCGAAAACTGTTGTGCCTGCAACGAAAGCAGAAGCAACATAAACCGTAAAACTGATGAGGA
>JAEEGL014747626.1_pt1 | contig 17002 bp, 12 predicted proteins | sample 9134231 | NCBI WGS metagenome assembly JAEEGL01 (sample SAMN16246548, study PRJNA631951) | gut metagenome | biome: gut microbiome; feature: rumen; material: fiber-attached | host: Bos | place: Iran: Karaj | collected 2018-10
GTTTATATCATCAAATCTGCTCTGCATGACACTGATCTGGCCGGCTGCCTCGTCGGTAGCTGACTTTATCTCGCTCTGGACCTCGTCTGATTTGCCTGTGCTGGTGATGATGGCATCAAATGTTTCATACGCTTCATCAACGGTAGTAATACTGTTGCCGAGGCTCTCGATAGACTGTTTCATGCTCTCGGACATCTTAGTACTCTCCACGTCCACATTGGCGATGGATTTATTTACATCATCGATGAGGACCTTGATGCCGTCAGCAAGTTTTCTGACCTCCTCAGCAACTACGGCAAATCCTCTGCCCGCCTCGCCTGCTCTGGCAGCCTCTATGGATGCGTTTAGTGCCAGGAGATTTGTCTGGGACGCTATATTGACGATTTCCTGCATATATCCGGATATCTCATCTACTGAGCTCTTAAATTCCACAAAGCTTGATTCCATGTTTTTAAATGTCTCAAGGACTCCGTGGGAGTCATCTCTCATCTGGCCCAGTTTTGCTTCTGCAGCTTTTACGCTCACCGTGATGTCATCCTTTACATCGCCGAGCTTTAAGGTTGTTTCATTTACATTGGAGAAAACCTCACCAAAGGTTGCAATCTCGTTTTTAAGTGCCCGGTTTCCCTCGATCACTTCAGAGAAGGTCTCCGAGATCCTCTTTAGCTCCGTGAGGGAGTCAACCTCGTTGTGGACGAGATTATCTTTACAAAAAGCGATGGAATCAGAAATATATCCAAGAGCCTTTTTCTCTTCCTCGTTGTCATATACGACCGGCCTGGTCTCTACTACTTCATTCTGTATATTATTCTTTTTACCGAATCCAAACATATCACGCACCCCCTATTCAAATACAACGCATGTCATCGTCTGATTTACAAACTGACCATTATAATGCTCACCGTATCCGATGAGTCCGCATGAGGTACCAAGTGATGCTATGGAGCCAAGGTAATTGTTGAGCTCGCCTCTGTCGGTAAGGAGCAGATATCTGAACAGACAGTTAACGGAATAAATAGCCGATACTGATTTAAAATCATTTTTGATGGAACTAATCGTCTCCTTTGCAACCTCCATAGGGTCACGCATGGAGAGAAGTGTCAGGATATCAGAGTCATTGACCTGTCTGAAGCATGTAAGGCCGCTTCCCTCTACACCCTTTATGGATACGATACAGATATCATCGCCTATCATCTTGCCAAGGGGATTTACAAAAGTCTGGGACTCGATATCCTTCTCAGCACAGTTTGCGATTTCCATATATACCTGCTTGGCAGATCTGCCGTTTAATTCTCCGATATAATATTTTGACTTGTCTGTCTTGGACGCAAGGAGTGTCACATCCGTGGCAGGTGTATAGATATTTTCCTTATACGCCTTAACCTTGCCGTGATTGTTCTTGATAATGGCATAGGCCATTCCGTCCTCATAAATACAGCCGTTTACGGAAACCTTGCCTGCATCGCCGGTTGCACCCATGAGCTGAAGTTTGTATTTATCAAGAGCGAAACTAAGAGTATTCATTACTCCCGCATCATTTCCTGAGCAGAAGTCGATCACGGCAGTATCATCTTTACCCGGGTTAACCTTTTTAAGACTATCGAGGAAGCCCGATATACACTTGGCCGGCATCTTTGATACATTCTCAAGGGCACCTGTCACACATGTACAGCCCTCTGTAAATCCCGTAATGGTTACACCTTTTTCAAGTACATTTTTGTTGTATCCCATGGCTATACAGCCGATGCTCGGTACTCCGGGATACAGGCTCTCAAGATCCTCAACACACTTTTCAAAAAAATCAGCAGTTGCAGTCATAATGATCAGCTTTGGATCCTTAAGCCCGCTCACTGCTTCCTTTACATTTCCGGATGAACCGGTTCCGTAAAATACTTTCATAAACCACACCTCACTTTAACACTTTTAAAATAAATTCAAGTTGTAAAAATGATATCATTTTTGCCTCAATACCTACAATATAAATCAATTGTTACAGGGCCTTGAAAGCAGAAAAAATCAGGGCGACTATTTGTGCAAATTAACCAACTGGGTTAGTATGCAAATGAAATTTTTTTGACAGAATTGCATATATGTTAACAGTGCCTGACACCTCACTTATCACTGTCGTCATATAACACTTTGGAAGGATACTGATTTCTCATGGCTTTGATAAATCTTTCCGAAGGATTAAAATCTATCATTATATATTTGCCTTCAGTATTAAAGAACGCTTCGCAATAAACTCTTTTATCAGCATCAAGACCTTCTCCCGTAACATGAATATCTGTATATTTATTTGCCTTTGTCTTCTTGTACGCCTCACTGCAGTGAAACTTCCCGGTGGACGGTCCCATAACCTCCATCGAATCGCAGTCTGCAGAAAACACAAGTTTTTTCTCGCCTATTTTTCTGATTTTGAATATTTCCAAACGGCCGTTATTAAAAGTGTATTTGAAAATTGCGTTTTTCTCCAAAGCAAAATGTATAATCGCCAAAACACAAACCACAAAAGCGCCTGATGCTCCGGCAATGAGCGCCTCAGGTTTGAACATATGTATATGCTCACTGAATTTCAAAAAAACAAATATCAGACCTGATAAAAATACACAGACTATTATGCCTAATACAAAAAGAACTCCTGCTCCGTTACATTCTCTTACGGAATCCTCCACACTGCCATCAGCAGGATAAACAACTGTTGCCATAATCTGTCTCCTTTCAATTAACGAAACCTGACACTGTCTCGATTAAATGATTTATTTTATCCGGTGCGTCTGTGTTGGAATTATGCCCGGCGTCTTTAATCCACTCTATCGGTATTCCCGTATTTTTATGCCATGCTTTGTTATATCTGATGCATGATCCGGCTCTGTCTTTTTCACCACATATTAGCAGTGCCGGGCAGTCAATTTCATATGGAAGATCAGCTTCCATCGCTTCAGCCAGTATTCTATATCCATGGCCTGCTATCTTTGCATATCGTTCCTGGTCGCCGTCATATGTCATCATCATATCATGCATCAGAGCTCTTCCGTATTCTGACATTGCAACACCGTTTGATCCTGTTTTCAAAAGTGATTTCCATGGATATTTGCGATACACAGGTTCCATTCTTTTAAGAAGCCATATCTCCAATGCTGTTACATACTTACGCTGCAGAGGCGCTGAATCAATCGAAATAAATCCCTTTAACTTCCCGGGAAACAACTGGGCATACATCTGTCCAACATAACCGCCCATTGACTGTCCGACAATAACCGGCTGGTCAAATCCCTCGTTAACAAGAATTTCATCTACCCATCTTGCTTTATCCCGGAGGTTAAAGTCAAATTTAAAAGGCCACGATGAAGCATGGGCCGGTGCATCCCATACAAACAACGGATATTTTCCTTCAAAATATTCAATTTGTTTTTCAAACAGTCTGTGGTCCGCAGTCAGACCGGGTAAAAATACAAGCTGAACCGAACTATTCTCGGCTTCTTTATTTACCCAGTAATGAATATCCCCACATGGTGTAACGTAAATTTTTTCGTTCATATAATTGTGTCAAAAATTAAATTGTCGCTATCTTAATAAGATTTGTATTTCCGGAAGTTCCGTTAATCATACCGCCTGTGATTACCACGTTGTCGCCTTCCTTGAGGTTCATGATATCAACCGCAGTCTTCTGAGCATAGTAGAATAACACATCTGTTGAATCAAACTTCTCGCAGAGCACGGGAGTAACACCCCATGAAAGTGCAAGTCTTCTGTAGCTTCTCTCATTAACAGTGATACCGATAATATCAACGGGACATCTGAATCTTGAAACCATTCTGACTGTGATTCCCGAAATTGAACATACGGCAATTGCCTTTGCATCAACATCGATTGCCATACCGCATACGGCGTGGGATATACAGTCGACATTATTTTTCATCTCGAATGAGTAGTTATAAAATCTCTTATCATAATGAATCTCATTCTCTGTTGCCTCTGCGATGGATGCCATCATCTTAACTGCCTGCTCGGGATACTTACCTGCTGCTGTCTCTCCCGAAAGCATTACTGCTGATGTACCGTCATAAACGGCGTTGGCCACATCGGATACCTCAGCTCTTGTAGGTCTGGGCGATGTAATCATGGACTCAAGCATCTCTGTTGCAGTGATAACCCTCTTACCGAGGAGACGGCACTTTGTGATAAGGCTCTTCTGAACTGCAGGAAGTTTCTCAGGTGCAATCTCAACACCCATATCACCACGACCGATCATGATACCTGAGCAAAGCTCACATATCTCTTCGATATTATCAATACCGGGCTGATTTTCAATCTTTGCAATAAGTTCTATATCAGGTGATCCGTGGGCATCAAGGAAATCATGTACATCCTTTAAATCCTGAGCTCTTGATACAAATGAGCATGCGATGAAATCAACGCCTTCCTCAATACCAAAGAGAATGTCTTCCTTATCCGTCTCGCTGAGAAACTCTGTACTCATTATCTTGCCGGGGAAGTTCATGCTCTTTCTGTCTGAGAGAATACCGTCAGTAATTGTCTCGCAGATTACATCGGTACCTTTTATCTCTTTAACAACGAAATCCATAAGGCCGTTACATACAAGGATATGGTCTCCCGGCTTTACATCTTTTGAAAGTCCTTCGAAATTAACAGATACGCCTGTCTCATCTCCGATGGAATCTTTCTCTCTGAATGTAAATGTATCACCTGCCTTAAGTGTGATTTTTCCGTTTGCAAATGTCTTTATTCTAAACTCAGGTCCCTTTGTATCAAGCAAAATTGCAATGGGCAGATCAAGTTTTTTGCTTATCGCTCTGATATTCTCGATTCTTCTTTTGTGCTCCTCATGGGATCCGTGGGAAAAATTAAGTCTTGCTACGTTCATTCCGGCAAGACACAGTTTTTCCAGCATCTCGGGGCTCTCACTCGCCGGTCCTATCGTACATACAATCTTTGTTTTTCTCATTTTCTCTTTTCCTTTCCTGTTCGCATATTCACCTCATTATAGCAAAAAATAAACGGAACGGCACCTAAGCACCTTTCCGTTTGTGTTCATCATATTATTTATACATTTTATTCTCCGGCCGTATATGTTCCCGTTATGGTACCAAACGCCAGAATATTTCCTGATTCAACGTCATCATTCATATCGCAGTCGAATTTATGATCATCAAAGAATATATTAGCCTTATCAAAATCACCATTTACACTTGATACCGGCTGCTTTAATGCAATTACATATATCTCGTACTCATGTGTTCCTGACGGAGGATATGGACCTACATACTCACTTTCGTCTGCCCATCCCTGAGGAAGTTCTGTTTCAGTAACATTATTTGATATCCAGTGAAGCCAGCCGCTTGCTGTATTATCAACCATATAAATTACATACGACTCGGCGCCTTCAACCGCTTCCCATGAAAGCTGCGGCGATACATTTGCACCATTAGTTGTCTTGGTAATAGTGGTATCCCATACACCATCATGTAAATCATCAGAAGTTACTTCAAAGGTTGCTACACTTGCTTCATCAAATTTCACTTTTTCAGGAGAAGGAGCCTCCTCTGCGTCATCTGCTTCGACATCATCAGTTACCTCTTCCTGTGTATCTTCTTCTGTTACAGTTGTTTCCGTTGTCTGATTCTTTGTGTCACTAACATTATTGTCACCACAGGCACAGAGACATAATGCAGTTATGGCAAGCATTGCAACCAGTAATCTTTTCTTCATAAATTCTCCCTCGTTCACATTTAGTTAACAGTGCCAGGCCCCATTCCGGTAATTATAAATTACATATAGTCTCTTACATTAAACAATTCATTTGAAGCTGTCTCTTCATCCATGATTCCGGGTACAAGCTCTGTAATGTTGGCTCTGCCTGTCTCAGGATCTATGTAGTAGCGTGTCTCAGCTGCTGTATATGATCTGTAAAGAACAACTATCTGCCCTTCATCATTTGTTGTCACTTCAAAGAATATTGTGTAATCGCCCGAATTCATCATATCCTCAAGCTCAGGATCTTCTGAAAACCAGTAATTCTTAATTGCTGCGAGAGCCTGCTCCTCTGTTATTAAATCAGTTGCTGCATCCTCATCTGCATCATCTGCTTCTTCATTATCGGCATCGGCTTCCTCATTTTCCTGAGCAGCATCAGCCTCTGCGTCAGCATCAAATTCTATGACTTCGTTCTCATTTACATCTGCCTCATTTCCCCCCTGTACATCAGAGCCACAGCCCATTAAACCTACAACAAGACAACATACAAGTAATACAATTATCTTTTTCATAATAAACTTCCTTTTCTCTTTACGATGTAAAACATCAAATATATTATTCCTCAAACAGCGGAGTTGAGAAATATCTCTCAGCTGTATCAGGTAGAATAGTAACAACAGTCTTTCCGGGGCCAAGCTTCTTCGCAAGTTTTAAAGCTGCAAACACGTTGGTTCCGCTTGATATACCACACATCAGGCCTTCTTTAATTGCAAGATCTTTTGCAGTCTGAATGGCGTCTTTATCAGTAACTATGCATATATCCGAGTAAATATCCTGATTAAGATTATCGGGTACAATTCCATCGCCGATACCCATCTGAAGATGCGTACCTATATTACCACCTGCAAGAATAGCTGCATTTTCCGGCTCAACTGCCCATATTGTAATATCAGGATTCTGAGCCTTTAATGTTTCGCCGATGCCAGAAATAGTACCGCCTGTACCAACACCGCTGCAAAAACCGTCAATTGGTCCTCCAACCTGCTCAAGAATCTCAAGGGCTGTGTGATGCTTATGAGCTTTGTTGTTGGCAGGATTAGAAAACTGCTGGGGAACATATACCTTAGGGTTCTCATTCTGCATTCTAAGTGCAGTCTGCAGACACTCATCGATACATTTTCCTATATCACCATCATCGTGAATTAATATAACTTCTGCCCCGTAGTGCTTAACGAGTTTTCTTCTCTCCTCACTTACAGAGTCAGGCATTATGATTATTGTCTTATACCCTTTAACTGCGCCAACTAATGCAAGTCCAATGCCCTGGTTTCCGCTTGTCGGCTCAACAATAATGGAATCAGGACCTATAAGTCCTTTTTTCTCAGCATCTATAATCATGTTATAGGCTGTTCTTGTCTTTATCGAACCGCCTACATTAAGGCCTTCATACTTAACCAGTACCTCGGCGCTTCCCTCTTGGACCATGTTGTTTAATCTGATCATCGGGGTATGCCCCATGGCTTCCAGTACGTTATTATATATCATCGGAATCAACTGCCTCCTATAAATATTCCCAAACAATTTGCCTTTAGTTATTACCAAAACTTATAACCTTATACATATTGCACTAATTTGTATATTATTTCAAGTTTTTGTATAATCTTGTTCATAATTTGTTCACGGTGCCTGACACCCAAAAGTAAATCTGTCGAACTCTGCAATTATACCTGGTTCATCGGATATAAACTCGAAATACACGGCGTGTTTTCCTGTGATATCTGATGCAAGGTTTATTTTTATCTCATCGCTATCTGATACACCGTCACACTCAATCGATGCCACTATGTCCCCCTGATATGAATCAAGTCTGACATTTATCTTTAGTTCCTTGTGTTCATTAAGCTTTACGATAACTGATTTCGGTGAAGTACTACCAAACTGAAGATATTTGAAACCAACAGTCGAACCTGATGATATTCCTGCCACAGGTGCTGAAGCATCGTCCTGCTTATCATATACAGGCCTTACATACATTCGGGTTGTGCCACCATATAAATGGCACGCATATCCGGCCGATATCCATTTATATGCATCAAGACCATCGGTATGTGGTCCCTGAGAGGTCATTTCCACAGGCTTTGATGAAACGGGTTTCCCATCTTTATATATAATGTCTCCAATATAAAGCTTTCCATCTTTGCCAAGTGCCACATCTACAGGTTCAAGCATTGCCTGTCTGGAGAATTCATTTTCTCCCGTCTGCCTGTGATAAAAGACGTACCATTTCCCATTTATCTCAGCAAGGGAACCGTGGTTATTACCCCACTGGTATGTCATGATACCGTTGCCGTTTTCATCTTTGAGTATCTCACCACCGTTAAAAGAAATATCTCCACCATCACGAAATGGTCCGAAAGGGGTATCGGCAATCTGATATGAGAGAAAACCGTTATTGGGTTCGTATACGCCAAGTTCCGGTACAGGCTCATCATAACGCTTTGAGTAAACAAATACATATTTACCCATTATCTTTCTCGGGCTTGATGCCTCAAAAAATCCGTCTTTATGATTTATGTGACCGTCATCTACAGGGTCCCACGGACACTCGCTGTGGCCTATCGGATTATCGACCTGCGTCTCTTTAATGATTGTCGTCATATCATCAGAAAGCTGTGCTATATGACAGGGATTTGCTGCGCCTCCCCAATAGGCATACACTTTTCCGTCATCGTCTATAAGTATCCCCGGATCAAAGCCCAGCTCCGTTTTCTTTGGATTCTCAAAAGGTCCCCATGGTGTTTTTGAAGTCGCAACGCATATAAGGCTTCCCCATTTTTCCGCAGCAAATAAATAATAGGTATCGCCTTTCTTTACTACATCAGGGGCAAACAGTTCGCCTTCATAATGTCTCTCATATGAAACGCCATGATACTTCCAGTCTGTCAGATCATCTACAGGAGCCGACCAGACCACATAGTCATGACCACAGTATTTATCCCTGCATGTATCGTGAGAACCGTATACATACACCCTCGTCTCGCCTTCATGTGTAAACACTCTTGGCTCTCCGTCAGGGACATGCTCCCACAGAGGCATATATGGATTTGCAGATTTTATAAATTCTCTTTTGTTCATATTTTGTTAACGGTGCCTGACACCTATCGTCCTCTTCTCCTGTCGTGAGTCTTATAGTACTCGCTCTTGTTTTCGTACATCAGGTTGTCGATTACGCCAAGGAAATCACGATTGTCCGATATTTCAAATGAATCGCCGCCGATTGCAGCCGACAGCTGATACGGTTTTCCGGATGTCTTGTTGTAGTTGTCGATTGCTTCATTTATGCAGCCTATATACTCTTCCAGTTCTTCTTTATCACATTCATTTATAAGAACGATAAATTCATCTCCCGCAAACCTGATGACATTTCCTTCATTTGTAACGACGGACATCAGAATCTTCACAAGATTGCAGAGAGCCTCGTCACCCTCTTTGTGAGAATAATCATCGTTAATTGCCTTAAAGTCATTCATATCCAGCATGATTGCGGCAAATCTGTTCATATGTCTCTTTTTATAATACTGCAATATCTTCTCAAGCTCATATCTGTTATATGCACCGGTAAGCTTATCAATATAAAGATTTTCCTTTTGCAGACATATAACTATGCTTCCGAATGCCACTGCAAAACATACAGGCTGAAGGGATATTCCATAGAAGAACATCTGGATAATTACACCGAGCAGAATCGGAATCAGAAACTCCCATACAGGGAAATATCTGAGGGAACCGTCACGAAGTCTGGCTGATATATAGATAATCAGACAGTATCCCACAAGGTAAGCTGCCGCAATCAGATACACAATGTAGAAAGGCTGTCTTGCATAAACATTATTCTCATCGAGAGAAAAGACAACCGGCTCAAATATGTTAATAACAAGCAGAAGTGTCTCCATTATTACAAGCACCCATGCCGTTATATACTGACTCTTTGAAATTTTCTTGTTGATGTGTTTTGCTACAAGGGCCAGAATGCCCGAACCTACAATAAGGTTATAAACATAGAGAAGGGAATTGCCCCCTATTGATATAATACGGATTACCTTACCCGGCTTTCCGTCTGCATACGAAACAAATGCATCAAGTACGCAGTCAATAAGCGATGCCAGTAACAGCACAAAAAGAATACGGCTCTCATTTCTTCTGCCGGGAATATCCCATCCCTTTACCAGTAGTATGAGAAGCAGGATCAATACGCCAATAAAATCGGCAACATATACTGCTGTCATGTTGATACCTGATACCATATTTCTCCCCTTTTATACCAACCAACTCTTTTATGATACCAACAATACTGATTTACTATTTAGTATAACAAAAAAGCGTGCCTATTGACACGCTTTTTTGTTCACAATTTGTTAACGGTGCCTGACACCTATCTGAAGTACTCTACACCTGACTCGAATATCTTAAGGTCCTGGTCGCCATAGATGTTGGATGCGACGTAGTCATCGCGGCGCTCTGCATGAGCCATCTTACCAAATACGCGACCGTCAGGAGATGTGATACCTTCGATGGAAGCGTAAGAACCGTTGATGTTCCACTCTTCATCCATTGAGATATTGCCGTCAAAGTCAGCGTACTGGGTAGCAACCTGACCGTTTGCAAAGAGCTTATCTATCCACTCCTTAGGAGCTACGAAACGGCCTTCTCCGTGGGATGCAGGTGATGTATATGTCTTGCCAAGTTCAGCATTCTTGAGCCATGGAGACTTGTCAGATACAACCTTGGTGTAAACCATCTTGGAGATATGTCTGTTGATTGTATTGTATGTAAGTGTAGGTGAATCCTCTTTCTGACCTACTATCTCGCCGTAAGGGAGGAGGCCGAGTTTGATAAGTGCCTGGAATCCGTTACAGATACCAAGAGCCAGACCGTCTCTCTCGTTAAGGAGCTTCATAACAGCTTCCTTAAGCTTCTCATTCTGGAATGCGGTAGCGAAGAACTTAGCCGATCCGTCAGGCTCATCACCGGCTGAAAATCCTCCGGGGAACATGATAATCTGGGACTGGGAAATTGCCTTTGCAAATTCGTCTACCGACTCTCTGATATCATCTGCAGTAAGATTTCTGAATACTCTCGTCTCAACCTTGGCGCCGACCTTCATGAACGCTCTTGCTGTATCATACTCACAGTTAGTACCGGGCATGACAGGAATAAATACCTGAGGTCTTACTACAGGGCTCTTGCAGATATGAATATCTTTAGCCTTGTAAACACCTGTATCAACCTTACTTGTATCCTTAACAGCCTTTGTAGGGAATACCTTCTCAAGAGGCTTCTTCCATGCGTTTAATGCCTCAGCTGAATCAACTGTGACATCACCGAATACAAAATCTTTATCGATTACTTCACCGATTTCTGTATGATCGTAATCAATTGAAGCTGCTGTATCTTCATCTACTTCAACGATGATTGCACCGAGCTGGTTATCAAAGAGTTCTTCTGTCTCAAGCTCGTTATCAAACTTAACGCCGAGTCCGTTACCAAATGACATATGAGCTGCAGCTGCCGCAACACCCTTTGAGTCGCATACATATGCTGCCTTTACCTTGCCCTCTGTAATGAGACCTGATACATAATCATACATCTCCATTACATCTTTATATACAGGTACATCAAACTCATCACGGCTGATATTAAACATTACGAGTTTATCACCGACTGTCTTAAGCTCCGGTGTAATGATGTTGTCATCCTGAGCCACATTTACAGCAAATGAAACAAGTGTGGGAGGTACATCGATATTGTTGAATGTACCTGACATTGAATCCTTACCACCGATAGATGCAAGTCCGAATCCTACCTGGGCATCAAATGCACCAAGAAGTGCTGTGAAAGGCTGGCTCCATCTTGCAGGATCTTCTGTCATTCGTCTGAAGTATTCCTGGAATGTGAAATGTACTTTCTTGTAATCGCCGCCTGTAGCCACAATCTTGGAGAGTGACTCAAGTACTGCATAAATAGCACCATGGTAAGGTGACCATGATGAAAGATATGGATCAAATCCGTAGCTCATGATAGATACGGCCTTTGATTTGTTAAGACCTGTCATGGGAAGCTTTGCAACCATTGACTGAGTCTGAGTAAGCTGATATTTACCACCGTAAGGCATGGTCACTGTAGCTGCGCCGATTGATGAGTCAAACATCTCAACGAGGCCCTTCTGTGAGCATACATTAAGGTCTGATAAAAGTGCGATAAATGCTTTCTTTACATCACCTTCTTCAAGAGCTGATGCAACATTCTTAACAGCAATCTTATCAAGATAATTCTCTGACTCAACAGGAGCTTCAACCTTTACAGTTGTCTCCTGATGCGCACCGTTTGTATCAAGGAATGCTCTTGAGATATTTACGATGTCCTCGCCTCTCCACTTAAGGACAAGTCTGGGCTCTTTTGTAACAGTTGCTACAGGTACAGCCTCGAGGTTTTCCTCGTTGGCATACTTAAGGAATTTATCTACGTCTGCAGCATCAACTACTACTGCCATTCTCTCCTGGGACTCTGAGATTGCAAGCTCTGTTCCGTCAAGACCTGCGTACTTCTTGGGTACTTTATCAAGGTCTACTGTAAGACCGTCTGCAAGCTCGCCGATGGCAACTGATACACCGCCGGCACCAAAGTCATTACACTTTCTGATAAGTGATGAAACCTCAGGATTTCTAAAGAGTCTCTGAAGCTTACGCTCAGTAGGTGCATTACCCTTCTGAACTTCAGCACCGCAAAGGTCGATGGATTTCTCTGTATGTACTTTCGATGATCCTGTTGCACCACCGCATCCGTCACGGCCTGTACGACCGCCAAGGAGGATGATTACATTTCCGGGATCTGATGTTAATCTCTTAACATTCTTTCTGGGAGCGGCACCCATAACGGCACCGATTTCCATACGCTTTGCAACGTAGTTGGGATGATAAATCTCTTTTACAAAACCTGTGGCAAGACCAATCTGGTTTCCGTATGATGAATATCCTGCTGCTGCGCCTCTTACAAGTTTCTTCTGAGAGAGCTTACCCTTAAGTGTCTCTGATACGGGAACTGTAGGATCAGCCGCACCTGTAATACGCATAGCCTGATATACGTAGCTTCTTCCTGAGAGTGGATCTCTTATAGCACCGCCAAGACATGTTGCGGCACCACCGAAAGGCTCAATCTCAGTAGGATGGTTGTGTGTCTCATTCTTAAATGACACAAGCCACTCTTCTGTATATTTCTCTCCGCCGTCGCCGGGATCAATCTCAACGGGAACAACGATGGAGCAAGCATTAATCTCATCTGATTCCTCAAGGTCAGCAAGAAGTCCGTTTTTCTTAAGCTTCTTCATACCTACAAGGGCAAGGTCCATAAGACAGATAAACTTATCGTCTCTGCCTGCATAAAGTTCTTCTCTTGTATCGAGATAGCTCATGTAAGTTGTCTCGATAGGAGTCTTGTAATATCCCTCCTCAAACTCTATATCCTTAAGTTCTGTAGAGAATGTTGTATGACGGCAGTGATCAGACCAGTAAGTATCAAGTACTCTGATCTCTGTCATTGAAGGATCACGCTTTTCCTCATTTGTGAAATAATTCTTGATGTGAAGGAAATCATTGAAAGTCATTGCAAGAGAAAGTGACTCATAGAGTTCCTTGAGTGCTGCTTCATCCATGGAGATGAATCCGTCAAATATCTTAACGGGTGCAGGCTCTTCAAACTCTGTCACGAGAGTATCAGGCTTCTTAAGTCCTGTCTCTCTTGAGTCAACAGGGTTGATGCAATGATTTTTAATCTTGTCAAAATCATCATCGGAAATATCTCCGATAACCATATATGTAACCGCAGTCTTAATAATAGGCTGCTGGTTCTCATCCAAAAACTGAACGCACTGAACTGCTGAATCAGCTCTCTGATCGTACTGACCGGGAAGATACTCTACTGAAAATACTCTTGCTCCGGCAGGTATATCTATGTTTTCAAGATAGAAATCATCTACAGGCGGCTCTGAGAAAATAAGATGGCATGCTCTGTCAAAGATTTCATCCGAGATATTCATTACATCATATCTGATGAATACTCTGATGTCCTTAACTGCTATGCCGAGGTAACCGATTATCTCTTCTTTTAACTCGGCAGCCTTTACAGCAAATTCCTTTTTCTTTTCAACGTAGATTCGTTTGACGTCGTCGCTCATTTGTTTAATTTTTTCCTCCAAAAATAAAATGGTAATACGAGTTTAATTATACTATTTTCACTGTTGCTTTGGCAATATGGGAGCCAGCAGCTCTGATATTCTGGCATTTACCATCTGCTCAGACAGTGTCATACATCTTGATAAGACTCTCATGCCTTCGAGAGATATCATCACCGATATAGCAAAATCAGCCGGGTCCTCACAGTTTACATCGCTTAGCTCATTGCCCTTCTTAATAAGAGCCGTCAGGAATGACACACTCTTGTCAAACTGAGACGCAATAAGTGTAGGCTCTTCGCTTCCTTCCTCGCAGTTCTTCTCAAAGGAATACTCATACATGGCCGAGAGCAGACTGTCGCCGCCCCTTAAAATATCTCTCTTCTGCTCATGGAAGAAAAGCTTCAGGTAATCGATGGTTCCGGGGTTGCTCGGCATCATTCCGATAATATCGGGATCGCCCTTTTTGCTCTCTGATTCAATTACTGCTTTAAATACAGCTTCAACACAGTCAAAATAAAGATAAAGACCACCCCTTGATATGCCGCAGGCTTCCACAAGGTCTTTCATGGTGACGGCCCTGTATCCCTTTGTAGCAAATACGTCCCGGGATTTGTCCACTATCAGCTGTTTTTTCTTTAATGCTTTATCACTCATATGTAACCCCCTTTATCTCTACATCGGCACGGTCCAAAACTCAACCAGTTCCTTCATCTTGCTGACAAGGGCGCAGTAAACACCTGCCTCCATGCCCTCTGACCATACAGAACCTTTTGTCATGCCTTTTATCACATACTTTGATAATATATCTCCGAGCTTTTGCATATCCATTATCTGGGCACGCTCTATAAACTTAAGCTCATCTGCCGCCGTCTTTATCCGATATGTCGAATAAGTATATACATAATTACGGTTTATAAACGATGTAGTCCTGGCAGTCTTTATAAATGCAAGGAGCGTCGAATCATAGACAGGCACTTTCATGGAAAGTTCAGAACCGTTTTCGTCGGGATTGATATTGTTTTTAAGATTCTTTTTATCATTCTGCTCAAGCCATGGGAGATATTTTACAAGCTTCTCCACATCACCTCTGTACTTTGTAATTAATTCCTGAATACCCTCTTTTCTAGCGTCCATTTTGTCCTCCTTTTATACAAGCAACTGCCTGATGAGTTCACTTGCCTTGTCATACTCAAACTCATTTATCTCATGCTTAATATCAATAAGCTGTTTTCTGATTCCCGCATCGAGAGGATATGTCAGCAGATTGTCAGTCTTTCTCGCTGCCTCACCCTGCTCAAGAAGCTCTATGGATCCCTGTAGCGAATGAAGCATGTCGCAGAACTCCTTCCATGTGAGCTCCTCTTCTCTGATCTCCTGAATATCGTCTCTGATGTATCCCGTATCAGTCAGCACTCTCTTAATCTCATCCAGTATCTCAGCGTACTGCTCAACCACATACGATGACTCTTTCTTTATGATATCGATGTTGCCATCTCTTCCGGCATACTCCTGAATTCTGGCAAACTCAGCAAGCTGCTTGGCACCAATGCCTGACATAAGGCCTTTAAGTGAGTGGACCTCATATACATACTCCCTGTAATGCTCGCCTTCAAGATAATCCTTGATGCGCTGAAGATGCATTGGGCCGTCATCATAGATAAACTTAAGTATCTGGAGATACTTGGCCTTGTCATTACCGTAATTGGCCAGACCATCAGCCACATCAACGCCCCGCATATGGATATCAGCATCGCTGTAATCCGTATCATCATTGTTTTTCTCAACATAATGAATGATATCCTCAGGCAGAAATCTCTTTAATACCGCCTCGACAGATGTGAGGTTCACAGGCTTTGATATATACTCCTGAAATCCGTTTGATAAAAACATCTCTCTTGTGCCACTGATGGCATTGGCGGTGAGGGCTATGATCGTCAGGTTTCTGACCTTGGGATCGTTGTCGAGCCTGATCAGCTTGGCCGTCTCTATACCGTCCATCTCAGGCATCATCTGGTCAAGGAATATCATGTGGTAATTATTCTTATGAACCTTCTCTATACACTCTGCACCGGAGAGAGCTGTATCGACTCTGACCTGATACATGGACAGGATACCCTGGGCAACCTTGATATTTGTGATATTATCATCAACCACGAGTACCTTAGCAAGAGGAGCTAAGAGCGTCATCTCGGGCTCCATGTCTCCGGGGAGTTCGAGCGTATCATAATTGCCAAGAGGAGATGCGTCAGCCACCTCCTGAATGATATGAAATGAAAATACGGATCCGATACCGTATGTACTCTTTACTCCTATCTCGCCACCCATTGATTCAACAAGGCGCTTGCAGATGGCAAGTCCGAGTCCCGTACCCTCTATTGTACGGTTCTTGATCATGTCGGCTCTCTGGAATGAATCAAAGAGCGTATTAATTGATTCAGGCTTAATACCACAGCCGGTATCCTCTATGGATACTTTAATGAGGACATTGCCGTGATCAGTCGGTATAGGCTCGCAGTCCACATTCATTCTGATGTAACCACGCTTTGTATACTTAACGGCATTTGTCAGAATGTTTGTAAATATCTGGCGGACATGGGTCTCGTCACCTATGAGCACCGATGGAATATTTTCTTTCACATGAACAATAAGCTCGACGTTTTTGTCGATAAGCTTAAGGTTAATCATGTTCTGAATATCATGAATAAGCACACCGAGATTGTAGTTGTTAGTCACAATCTCTTCCTTGCCGTTCTCAATCTTTGAGAAGTCAAGGATACTGTTAATAATCGAGAGCAGGGTGTTTGAAGCCGACTTTATGTTTCGGGCATTCTCCTCAACCTTGGCATTAATGTTGTCATGAAGTATCATCTCCGTCATACCCATAATGGCATTAAGAGGTGTACGGATTTCATGGGACATGTTTGCCAGGAATACGGACTTGGCACGGTTTGCATTTTCCGCTTCTTCCTTAAGCTCTATAAGTCGCTTTGTAGCGTTATACTCTTCCGTTCTGTCGTTAATCCAGATTGTCTGGCCTTTGTATGTCTTTTTATCAAA
>JAEEGL015848407.1_pt1 | contig 17002 bp, 12 predicted proteins | sample 9134231 | NCBI WGS metagenome assembly JAEEGL01 (sample SAMN16246548, study PRJNA631951) | gut metagenome | biome: gut microbiome; feature: rumen; material: fiber-attached | host: Bos | place: Iran: Karaj | collected 2018-10
CAACACCATGGGTTACGATCCTTGTTTCTGGCTTGACCACAATTCATGCTGGGGCACAGAGAGTGAATTGCGCAACATGATTTCTACTTTCAAACGCAAAGGACCAGGCATCATCGAAGATGTTGTTATAACCCATAAAAATGGTTTTGGCAGCTGGGTATATTTCCCTAACGAGAGCGTCACAGGAACGGTAACAAACAAAACCTATTCGTTAACGTGGGACAACACCAACTACACACAGATATGCAGCAACGACGAGGCCAACACCAATGCCGCATCTGGTGTTAAAGGCAAGATAAAAGGTAATGCTGATACAGGCGACAACTTCGACGGCTATCGTGACCTCGACCACACCAATGCCACAACACAGGCTAATGTGAACACCTACCTTGATTACTTGCTTAACGAACTTGGTTATGCGGGATTTCGCTACGATATGGTGAAAGGTTTCAGTGCATCATACGTAGGGCAATATAACAAGCAGGCAAATCCTACCTTCTCTGTAGGCGAATATTGGGATGGAAACAAATCAAAAGTCGTAAGCTGGATTAATGGCACAAAGAAAGACAATATCATCCAGAGTGCAGCCTTCGACTTCCCAATGAAATACAATATCAATGATGCATTCAATAATGGCAAATGGAGCAGCCTTAACAACGATTGTCTGTCAAACGACAACAACTATTCAAGATACAGTGTTTCTTTTGTTGACAATCACGACACAGGTCGTTACAACGACAATGGCAAAGCACCTGTATATGGTTATGTAGAAGCAGCCAACGCCTATATACTTGCCATGCCTGGCACACCATGCGTATGGATGTATCACTGGCAGAAACACAAGGCTGCAATAAAGAAGCTCATCCTTGCACGTAAGGCAGCTGGCATTACCAACCAAAGCAACATCATAAATAGTCAGGCACAAACCAACGGTTTCATTCTGCAGGTGCAAGGCAGCAACGGCAATGTGTTGCTTCTTCTCGGTTCAACAACAGGTGCCGACACCAACGGCTACAAACTGGCTGTAGAGGGCGAAGGATTTAAATACTATGTCAGCAACTCGGTTGACCTATCAGCCCTTAGCACCATCACCGACCAGCAATACACCTTCACAATGCCTGCATTCTGCACAGTAAACAGTGGTGAGCGCTGTGCCTTCTTTGAAGTACCGGCATCATGGAATGCAACAAACATATACTGCTGGAATTGGGACAAAACAACCAACTACACCACAGGCACATGGCCAGGCAAGCAATGCACTCTCGTAGGCACAAACAACGGCAACAAGGTGTATAAGTGGACAATGGCAGCTGCCGACACCCACTCATCATCGGGCACCAACTCTGGCATTATCTTCAATGCAGGCAACAACAAGCCACAAACCGGAGACATGCCATTCTTCAACGGTGGCTACTACACTCTCGAAGGTGTGCAGTCAACCTCATTTGTACCAACAGGAATCAATAAGCCAAAGATCACTTCTACCCTCTCCAACTCCGCCACCTACAACCTCTCTGGCCAGAGAGTAGGTAAAAACTACCGCGGAATAGTCATAAGCAACGGAAAGAAGAGGATCCTACCCGACCTCCCTTGAAAGGGAGGAGTACTAAATCTCGAACGCATCTCGAAGGCATCTCGAAGGCTCGATAAAGTCAGTGGCATCTCGAATGCGCCCCTCTTTTTACCATCACAGGTGCAAAGATACAAAGAATATTCATTGCCACTTTTACGTACAAAACCATTTGAAAACATTACGTTTCCAGACGACTTAAGGGAAAATATCACAGTAAATATAGTAGATACGAATGAAATCTGGATGGAGTTGGAAATACGTTGAAAGTTGAATAATGGGTGATAATTAATGTTGATTTTTATTTAGATGCACCGGCAAGATGACAGTATCCGTTCTATCAGTGACCTACGATCCAACGTTCCACGTTTATTGTTCTTCTTTTGAGTTAAATAACTAAAATATAGTTAATTTAAATTAAATACAAGAAGTTTGTGAGGTATGGTTATTTTTCTCATAAATAAAATATGTACCTTTGCAGTCCGATTGTGAGGTGATACTTAGTAACCTTGCAGCTACAGTTGTGTTAATAGTCATTTCTTTGGCCGGACTTGACAGTTAGTGAATCGGCTGTGGCATCAGAGAGAATGCTGTGGATGGTCTCTTTTAGACTGGAGGCGCCGCGAGGTCTCTGTTATCATAATAATGTATAATTAAGTTTTTTAGTAGTAAATTAAAAATTTAAAATGAACACTTTAAGTTACAAGACTATTTCCGCAAACAAGGAAACAGCTAAGAAGGAGTGGGTTGTAGTTGATGCTACCGATCAGGTTGTAGGTCGCCTCTGCTCTAAAGTTGCTAAGTTGATCCGCGGAAAGTACAAACCAAACTTCACACCTAATGTAGATTGTGGAGACAACGTAATCATTATCAACGCCGAGAAGGTAGTCTTCACTGGTAAGAAGGAGACTGATAAGGTTTACACACGTTATACTGGTTACCCAGGTGGTCAGCGTTTCAACACACCAGCTGAGCTTCGTACTCGCAAGGACGGTGTTGACAAGATTATTCGTCACGCTGTAAAGGGTATGCTCCCTAAGGGTCGTCTGGGCCGTAAGCTCATGACTAACCTCTATGTATTTGAAGGTGCAGAGCACGATAAGGCAGCTCAGCAGCCAAAGACAATTGATATTAACCAGTATAAGTAATTAGAAGATGGAATTAATTAATGCAATTGGTCGCCGCAAGAGCGCTGTAGCTCGTGTTTACCTTTCAGAGGGTACAGGCAAGATCACAATCAACAAGAAAGATATTGAGACATATTTCCCATCAGCAATTCTGCAGTATGTTGTTAAGCAGCCTCTGCAGTTGCTCGAAGCTGAGGGCAAGTATGATATTAAGGTAAACCTCGACGGTGGTGGTTACACAGGTCAGAGCCAGGCTCTTCGCCTTGCTATTGCTCGTGCACTCGTTAAGGTTAATGCTGATGACAAGAAGGTGCTGAAGGATGCAGGCTTCCTCACACGTGACAGCCGTGCTGTTGAGCGTAAGAAGCCAGGTCAGCCAAAGGCTCGTCGTCGCTTCCAGTTCAGTAAGCGTTAATATCTGGCGCAAGCTGATTAGTTTAGTATCTAAACTGGCAAGACCCACCATGTGGTTACTTGCCAGCTGATTCAAACAAACACGGTTGCGGTTGTGTAAGCAATCGCAGCTATAGAATTAAAAAGAAAGTAAACAATTAAAAAAAGAAAAAAAATGGCAAGAACAAATTTTGACCAGTTACTTCAGGCAGGTTGCCACTTCGGTCACCTCAAGCGTAAATGGAACCCAGCAATGGCTCCTTATATCTTCATGGAGCGCAATGGTATTCACATCATTGACCTTAACAAGACTGTAGCTAAGATTGACGAGGCTGCTGAAGCTCTTAAGGGTATTGCTAAGTCAGGCAAGAAGGTATTGTTTGTCGCTACTAAAAAACAGGCCAAGGAAGTTGTAGCTGAGAAGGCTGCTTCTGTAAATATGCCTTATGTTAACGAGCGTTGGGCTGGTGGTATGTTGACCAACTTCCCTACTATCCGTAAGGCTGTTAAGAAAATGACAAACATCGACAAGCTGATGAATGATGGTACATTCTCTAACCTTTCAAAGCGCGAGCTGCTTCAGATCAGCCGTCAGCGTGCTAAGTTGGAGAAGAACCTTGGTTCTATCGCTGACTTGACACGTCTTCCAAGCGCACTCTTCGTTGTTGACGTAATGAAGGAGCACATCGCTGTTAAGGAGGCTGTTCGTCTTGGTATTCCAGTATTCGGTATCGTTGATACAAACTCTGATCCAAAGAACGTTGACTACATCATCCCAGCTAACGATGATGCTAAGGACTCTGTAGAGGCTATCCTCTCAGCTGTTTGCGGCGCTATCGCTGAGGGTCTTGAGGAGCGTAAGGCAGAGAAGGCTGACGAGAAGGCTGCTGCTGAGCAGAAGGAAGAGGCTACTGAGAAGCCAAAGCGTGCTCGTAAGGCTCGCAAGGACGAGGAAGCTGCTCCTGCAGAGGAGGCACCAGCTGCTGAGTAATCATTAGAAATCATAAGTGGGATTTCGTGAGAACTCATTCAGTATGAGGTCCCACGCAATCCCATTCTTTTATTTATAATATCCAAATAAAAAAAATAAAAAATGGCTGTTTCAATTGAAGATATCAAGAAACTGCGCGCTATGACCGGTGCTGGTCTCGCAGATGTAAAGAAAGCTCTCACAGAGGCTGAAGGTGATTTCGATAAGGCTAAGGACTTGCTCCGCGAGCGTGGTCTGGCTATCGCTGCTAAGCGTTCTGACCGTGAGACTTCTAATGGTTGTGTACTCGTTAAGAAGGAAGGTAACTTCGCTGCTATGGTTGCAGTTAAGTGTGAGACTGACTTCGTTGCTAACGGTGCCGACTTCATCGCTATGGTTCAGCAGATTCTCGACGCAGCTGTTGCTGCTAAGGCTCAGAGCCTCGACGAGGTTAAGGCTTTGAAGATTGGTGATCAGGATGCTGCTGCTGTTGTAACACAGCGTTCAGGTATCACTGGTGAGAAGATGGAAATCGATGGTTACAACTTCATCGAGGGTGAGAACGTAGAGGTTTACGACCACATGAACAAGCACACCTTGGCTACTATGGTTCAGCTCAACCAGAACAACGCTGAGGCAGGTCACAAGGTTGCTATGCAGGTAGCTGCTATGAAGCCAGTAGCTCTTAACGAGGAGTCTGTATCTCAGGCTACTAAGGACGAGGAGCTCAAAGTTGCTATCGAGAAGACCAAGGAGGAGCAGATTGCTCGTCAGGTAAACGTAGCTTTGAAGAAGGCTGGTATCAACCCTGCACACGTAGATTCTGAGGATCATATCGAGTCTAACACTAAGAAGGGCTGGCTCACAGAGGAGCAGGCTGCTCAGGCTCGCGAGATCATCAAGACTGAAGGTGAGAAGGCTGCAGCTAACTTGAAGGACCAGATGATTCAGAACATCGCTAAGGGTCGTATGGCTAAGTTCTTCAAGGAGAACTGTCTCGTTGACCAGGAATTCCAGTTCTCAGACGGTGACAAGATCAGCGTTAAGGATTGGTTGAAGGCTCAGGACAAGGATCTCGCTATTGTAGCTTACAAGCGTTTCACTCTTGTTGCTGACTAATTAAGAATTATCTAAATTCTAAAATAGAAGCGTCTGTTTTTCTAAAGAAACAGACGCTTTTTTGATTAAAATAATCAGAGAATTCCACGTAATCGGAAAAATCAGAGTAATCGGAATGTTCTGAATAATCTGAGTAATCAGAATAATCAGAGAATTCTGAATAATCAGAGTAATTATAATAATCTGTTATATGAAGATATTTGCTGTTGGTATGAACTACTCGGAGCACAATAAAGCGCTTCATGGTACGTTATCTAAAACAGAAGAACCTGTTATTTTCACTAAAGCAGACTCTGCTCTGCTGAAGGATCATAAACCTTTCTTCATTCCTGACCACATGGGAAGGATTGAATACGAAACAGAACTCGTAGTGCGCATATGTAAATTAGGAAAGACTATTCCTCAACGCTTTGCTCATCGTTACTATGACGCTGTTACCGTAGGTATTGACTTTACTGCTCGCGAATTGCAGTCTAAGTTAAAAGCAGCAGGACGCCCTTGGGAATTGGCAAAGGGCTTTGATGGTTCTGCTGCTATTGGCGAATGGGTGGATATTCACAAGTTCCGCGATATTCAAGCCATACACTTCCATCTTGATATAAACGGCAAGACTGTTCAAGAAGGCTGTTCAAGTGCTATGCTGTATAAGGTGGATGAATTAATTAGCTATATCAGTCAGTATTTCACTCTGAAAACAGGTGATTTGCTTTACACTGGTTGCCCAACTGGATGTGGTCCAGTAAGCATTGACGATCATCTGGAAGGTTATCTGGAAGAAAGAAAAGTGCTCGATTTTAACTGTAAATAAGTATGACAAGAAACAGAATACTATTTCCACTTGTATTGCTTATGTTGCTTTTACCGTTCAAGGTGAAAGCAGCAGAAAGGTTCTTTAACCTTACTTACGAACAGGTGAAGATAGATTCTGTATTGCCAAACTTTTCTTATAATATTCCGTTGTCGGGAAACTATCAGGACTCTATTTATACTGTTACACTACTTTATCCTGAGTTTATTGATATGTCGAAAAATGACATTACCCGATATAACGAACTATCAGGTACTGCCCTACCGAAATTACCTGCCGTTTCACAGAAAATCATATTAAATAGAAAACAGCCCTCATTACAAGTAAGCTTTATGCCGTTGGTGTTTCGCGACGGCAAATACAAGGTTCTTGTAAGCTTTATGCTGAAAGTAGAATCGAAGGCACTGAAGCACTCACAAATTCATTCACGTGCTTCAACACGTGTGGCATCAAACGAGCGTTATACACGTAATTCGATACTCGCACAAGGCAGATGGGCAAAGATAAGAGTTTCGTCTTCTGGCGTATATGAATTGACAGAATCTCTTATTAAAAAGGCAGGCTTTACTGACGTGAGCAAAGTAAAGGTGTATGGCTATGGAGGAAACCTGCAAAACGAGGAACTTGTTGCAGAAGAGCTAATAAAATATGATGATTTAAAAGAGTTGGCTACCTGCAACATTAATGGTCGCCGACTTTTCTATGCTCGTGGACCTGTGTCGTGGGAGTCGAACTCGGCTTACGTTCGCACGCGAAATCCTTATTCTGATTATGGTTATTATCTGATTACTCAGGATGATAGTGAACCAACATTTGTTGACTCTACCACATTCATAAACTCGTTCTATCCCAGTTTAGATGACTATCACTCTTTATATGAGGTTGATGGATATAGCTGGTTTAATGGTGGCCGTAATCTTTTTGACCCTGAGGCTATAAATGCAGGCAGTAGCAAAACAATTATATTGAAGCATCCTGCGGGCGCTACAGAGGGGAAACTATATGTGAGCGTAACGGCTGGGACAAACAGTGAAGCCGAAGTATACTTAAATAATAATCTACTTAGTACACAGAGCATAACGCTACGTGATGAATACGACAAGGCTAATATAAGTAACAAGGTTTATGCTTTTAACTCTACTCTATTAGCTGACACCATAAGAATAGCCACTAAGACAGGCGGGCCTATACGCCTTGATTATGTGTCTATAGCTTGGAACAAGCCTTTTGCTGCTCCAGACTTAAAAGAAGGCATATTTGATAGTCCAGAATATGTATATAATATAACTAATCAAAACCATCATGCCGACCCACAGGCTGATATGGTGATAATTATTCCTACGAGTTTGAAACTACGTGAACAGGCAGAACGCCTGAAAAAACATCATGAGCAGCACGACTCTTTAAGAGTGAATATTGTTCCTGCCGACGAACTGTATAATGAGTTTGCAAGCGGAACTCCTGATGCTAATGCCTATCGCCGCTACATGAAGATGCTATATGACCGCGCTTCAGATAGCAACGATATGCCTAAGTATCTCTTGTTGATGGGCGATTGCGTGTGGGACAATAGAATGTTGACACTGAACTGCAGAAGCTTTAATCCTGACGATTATCTTTTGTGCTTCGAGAGTGATGACTCTTTCAACAAAACAAAATGTTATGTTGACGATGGATTCTTTGGACTGTTAGACGATGGCGAAGGTTTAAGACCAAAGACTAATGATCAACTTGATTTGGCTATAGGTAGATTCCCTGTTACTACTGCTGCAGAGGCAAAGATAATGGTTGATAAGACTATCAACTATGCCAAGAACGACAATGTGGGGACATGGCAAAACACACTTATGTTCATGGGTGATGACGGTAATCAGAATCTGCATATGGAGGACGCAGACGATGCTGCAGAGCAGACAATGAGTATGCATCCTGGATATGTGGTTAAGAAGGTTATATGGGACTCATATGAGAGAATAAGCACTTCAACGGGAAACACCTATCCTGAGGTAACAAACATTATAAAACAGCAACAGAATGCTGGCGCTCTTGTGATGGACTATGCTGGACATGGTGCAGAGACTCAGTTGTCACACGAAACAATATTACGTCTAAGCGACTATGCTGAGTTCAATAATAAAAACCTACCGTTATGGATCACTGCATCGTGTGACATTATGCCTTTTGATGGTACAGCACCTACTATTGGCGAAACTGCAGTACTAAACAGTAAGGGAGGTGCTGTAGCATTCTTTGGCACTACACGAACTGTGTATGCTAACTATAATAAGGTGCTTAATATGGCTTTCTTGCGTCATGTACTTAATGTTGAGGACGGAAAGGCAATAACTATTGGTGAAGCACAACGAAGAGCTAAGAACGAAATGATTACCACAGGTAGTGACTTGAGTACAAACAAACTGCAATATTCGCTGCTTGGTGACCCTGCCCTTGCATTACATCTGCCTGAGCTTAAACTTGAAATAGATTCTATTAATGGTATCTCCGTTTCGGAAGAAAAACTTCCAGAACTGCATGCTGGCTCAATAGCTCGTTTTGTTGGGCATGTTGTTGATAATCCCAATTTTACCGGTACGATAACGGCTATAGTAAGAGACTCGCGCGAGCTTATAGTGTGTAAGCATAACGATAAGACAGAAACCGACAAACCATTTGAATATTACGACCGAACAAAGAAACTGTTCTCTGGAACTGACAGCATACGTAATGGTAAGTTTGCCTTTACCTTTGCTGTTCCTAAAGACCTTAACTATTCTAACGGCACAGGCTTGGTAAATGTGTTTGCTGTAAACAGCGAACATACACTTTCTGCTCATGGTGCATCAGAACATTTCACAGTTGGAGGTTCTGATATTATGAGCAATGATTCTATTGGCCCATCAATATATTGCTATTTGAACAGTCCGTCGTTTGCTAACGGTGGCGATGTTAATACAACCCCATTCTTTGTAGCACAGATATCTGACAAGGATGGTATAAATGCTTCTGGTAGTGGTATTGGACACAATATGCAACTTGTCATTGATGGACGAACAGACATGACATATAATCTGAATGATAACTTCAGCTATGACTTTGGTAGTTATACTTCGGGTTATACATACTATAGTTTGCCTGCACTATCAGAAGGTAAACATAAGCTGTTATTCCGTGCCTGGGACATTCAGAATAATTCTTCAACAACAGTGCTTGATTTCAATGTTGTCAGATCGCTTGAACCTACACTATTTAGTGTTGATGTTTCAAGAAATCCAGCAAAGACCACCACTACATTTATCATAAACCACGATCGCACCGGAAGCAATATGGATGTGATTATTGAGGTATATGACACAAGTGGACGAATTCTATGGAAGCACTCAGAAAGTGGAGTTTCTACATCAAATGCATATACCGTTGACTGGGATCTAACATCAAACAACGGCAATAGACTTGAAACAGGTGTCTATATCTATAGGGTAAAGATTGCGTGTGATGGCAGTAATCAGGCAAGCATGGCTAAGAAACTTATTGTTGTTAGCAATAAATAAGGGCAAATCTCGTTTTCTAAATGAAAACGATTATTCCTCAAATAAAAAAGAATGAAGAAGCGAATCTATATCATATTGTTATTGTTGCTTGTGCTGACACCATATACTCTGTTGGCACAAGACAAAGCAAGTATGTTTAATCCTATAAGGAATTCGGTCACCTCGCAGACAATAGCTCCTGATGCACGTGCTGCTGGTATGGGAGATGTTGGTGCTGCCACCGACCCAGATGTGAACTCACAATATTGGAATCCTGCAAAATATCCGTTTGCTGTTAGTCGTGCAGGTGTGTCACTAAACTACACTCCTTGGCTTCGCCAGTTGGTAAACGATATGGATTTGGCATATATGTCGGGCTATTATCGCATAGGTGATTATAGTGCTGTTTCTGCTTCATTGCGTTATTTCTCTTTAGGTGAAGTGATTACCAATAGCGGTGAGTCTAACGACAACACAATGACAATAAAGCCTTATGAGATGTCGCTTGATGTTGCTTACTCATTAATGTTAAGCGAGAAATTCTCTATTGCTGCTGCTTTAAGATGGATTTATTCTGATCTTACTTATGACTACACAGAAGACACATCGCCAGGTAGTGCTTTCGCTGCTGACATTGCTGCATACTATCAGAACTATGTAACGTTAGGCCAACGTGAGTGTCAGTTGGGCTTTGGTTTGAACATCTCAAATATAGGTAGTAAAATTAGTTTTGGAGGTGATGAGCATAGCGAGTTTATCCCAACAAACTTACGTCTTGGAGGTTCGCTGATGATTCCTATTGATGAGTTCAGCAAGTTCACTATTGCCGCTGATGCAAATAAACTTCTTGTGCCTACCTATCCAAAGCAACGTGCGGACGAATCGTCTGAAGACTATAACACCCGAGTGCAAAAAGAATACTACGATATTTCAAGTATCAGCGGTATATTCAAGAGTTTTTCGGATGCACCTAACGGTTTTAAGGAAGAACTTGAAGAAATACAATGGAGTGTAGGTGGAGAATACACATATAATGATAAGTTCTCTATCAGAGCTGGTTACCATCATGAAAGCGAAAACAAGGGAAACAGAAAGTATTTCACTGTTGGTGCTGGTTTTAAGATGAATGTTTTTTCTCTTGATGCCGGATATGTAATTGCAACAGCCAAGAGCAATCCACTTGATCAGACTTTGCGTGTGTCGCTCACCTTTGATATGGACGGAATAAAAGATTTGTTTAACAGAAGATAAGTATAGGATATGAATATTAGAGTTGGAATGGGTTACGATGTTCATAAACTTGTTGAAGGTCGTGACCTATGGCTTGGAGGAATAAAGATAGAACATTGTCTTGGTTTATTGGGACATAGCGATGCCGATGTGCTTATACATGCTATTTGTGATGCACTTCTTGGTGCTGCTAACATGCGTGATATAGGTTATCATTTCCCTGATACTGCAGCTGAAACACTTGATGTGGATTCAAAAATTCTTTTAAAGAAAACTATCGACCTTATTGCTACTAAAGGTTATAAGGTAGGTAATATAGATGCAACTGTTTGTGCAGAACGTCCAAAGCTTAATCCTCATGTGCCAGCCATGAAGGCTTGTCTTGCACAGGTTATTGGTTGTGATGAGGATACTATCAGCATTAAGGCTACAACAACTGAGAAGCTTGGCTTTACAGGACGCGAGGAAGGTATTTCTGCCTATGCAGTTTGTTTGATAGAGAAGCAACCTGTGTAATATGAGTATTCTGAGTGATTAAAGTACTCTAACTGTTTTTGTATGATTTCGTGTATTTCTTTTCCGTTTGCATGTCATCATCGTATTTTTTTTAAACGTTACTTTTTAGCGTGCGGATGTATTTAGTATTTTTGTGGCACAGAGATTATCTAACCTAATTAAAATACTTAATATAACCAGTTATGCATTCTAAAAAACATTTCCTTAAACTTTTGTTTGTGTACCTATGCTTACAGGTGCTTTGTGTTTTACCATCCAATGCTGATGATTGGATTAAAAACATTGATGATAATGTATATGTCAGTCAGGTGTCTATTCCTGGCACTCACGACTCTGGAACTGGACACGGTTTCTCAGGTCTTACTGGTATCATTGCAGATTATTTCGGTACAACACAGGAGAAGACCATCACTGAACAATGGAATAGTGGTATTCGTTGCTTTGACTTGCGTCCTGCCGTAGATGGCTCTACACTTGAAATTTATCATGGTATAGCAAAAACAAATATAGGACTTTCTGAGGCACTAAGAACACTTTGCAATCTTCTCGATAGTCACCCAAAGGAGTTTGCTATTGCAATTATTCGCCATGAAAGAGAGGCCGACGAAAATGACAGCAGTTGGAAAAACAAGTTTATTTCGTTGGTAACAAGTAATCCAGTGAAGAGTCATGCTATAAATTTCTCCCCTATGCTGAAGGTTAAGAATGCTCGTGGTAAGCTTCTTATTATCAGTCGTGATATTTATCAGTCAACACCTGTTGGCGGTTATCTCTATGACTGGAATGATTTTACTGAAAATGCAAAGATAAAATACAGCAGTAATGAAGCACCTTGCAGCATTCAAGACTACTATGATTGTACTGGCAGCAGTGGTAAGTCAACAAAGAGTAGCAAGATTAAGGATATGCTTGACAAGAGTATGAATAAGAACACCGATCCTAATCGGTGGTTTATCAATCATACCTCTGGCTATTCAAAGACTGTTAATGTTGTTGGAAAAACAATTGTTACAAGTGATGGTTATCGTGAAAATGCTGCCTACCAAAACTCTATGGTTGTTGATTATCTATCGTCACATTATGGTTCTACAGGTATTGTAGTGATGGACTATGCTGGTATAGATAAATCTGGTGATTATCAAACGAAAGGTCAAAAACTGATTAATGCCGTTATAAACAATAACTTTAAAGACGGTACTAATACTACTTATTTCAATGCTCTTAGTTCTATAGAGGCTGGTGCAAAATACCGTATTTACACTAAGGTGAATGGAACGAAATATTATATGGAAGCTAATGGATCGCTGACAAGTAAGTCTTCAAAAGCAGGTACTTTCACTTTCTCAAGAGCAGAAGCCAGCAATACTGAGTATAAATATGGTTTTAACCTGTTGGATGCCTATTTCACTAATCCTTCTTTGAGTGGAAATAATATTGTTAACAACGGACAAATAAATACAGATAAAGTTTCTAAGCGCAAGGATTGGGAAGCTCAGGTGTTCTTCTTAAAATCAGGTAAGTTTGCTATCCGTGCTACTAATGCAAAGGGAGGCAACAGCGGATGGGCTCTTGCAGCAAAGACCTTTTGGTCTGTTGACACAAGTTCTTCAAGTCCTAAACCAAAATACACTTTCACGCAGGATTATATCTGGCAGTTAGAAATGGTCAGCGGTACGACAAGAGCTTCTTCTTTAGAGATGAGTACTGCTGGTATATCTGATGTTTCAAAGACGAATAATGCGCAACCAAAAGATAATCAAATATATGATTTGATGGGACGTCGTGTAAACAAACCTGGAAAGGGAATATATATTATTAATAGTCGTAAAGTGGTAAAATAAAAGAAAGGTTGATTTGTTAAATTGAAAAAACGCTGGAGCTCTCAACGAGTTCCAGCGCTTTATAATGTTTAACTAATTTCTTCTTAACAAATGAAAACTTCACAGTCTTCATTGTTACCTGTTAAACAATCTACCAAATTTACCTTAAACCTAATAACTAAAAACCTAAATCTATTATTACTACTAACCTAAACAATCAATTTTGATATTGCAAAGGTAGAATATTTTCAACTATACTGCAAGATATTGAATATCATTTGGTTAAATAACATGTGCTTTTTTGATTTATATCAATACATTGTGTGCGCACACAATGGGTAAATGCGGAATGTGGAGAGTGTAATGTGGAATCGTTAATATTGAAAAAATGAAATAATGAAAAATGGAAATATTAAAGTGCTTTGCACTTCATTATTCATCTCATGAAGTGCGAATAATTCCACATTACTTCCCTCGTTTTTACGCTTGCACCGGCAAGCCGACAGCAAGCACTCGGTCAGTGATTACGAATTCATAATTCAAAATTCGTAATTCCAAATTCTTTTTGTATCTTTGCCTAAAATAAAACCAAAAAGATGCGTGTACTAATCGTAAACACAAGTGAGAAAACAGGTGGAGCGGCCTTAGCTGCTAACCGATTGAAAGATGCTCTTAACAATAATGGAGTAAAAACAAAGATGTTAGTACGAGATAAGGAGAGTGACAATATTACTATTGTTGCTCTACCTAAATCGCCTGCTCGCAAATGGCATTTTCTTTGGGAACGCTGGTGCATCTTCTGGCATCTACGTTTTAAGAAACAACACCTATGGGAGTTGGATTCTGCCTGCTGTGGAACAGACATCACATCATTGCCAGAATTCAAAGAAGCAGACATTATTCATCTCTCGTGGATAAACCAAGGCATGCTATCTTTGAAAAACATAAAAAAGATTCTTGAAAGCGGCAAACCTGTGGTATGGACAATGCATGATATATGGCCAGCCACTTCTATATGTCACCTCACATTAGGTTGTGAGCAATTCAAGACAGAATGCAAACATTGCAAGTATCTACCTGGCGAAGGTTCTGAAAATGATTTTTCAACAAAGGTTTGGAATAAGAAGAAAGCTATTCTAAACCAGCATAATATTTCGTTTGTAGCTTGCAGCCATTGGCTGGAGAGCGAAGCTAAACAAAGCAGTTTACTTACAGGGCAACGAGTTACCAGCATTCCAAACCCTATTGACACTCATGTTTTCCGCCAAAAGAACAAGCAAGAAGCTCGTTTGAGTCTTTCTCTACCTACAAATAAACGTTTGATACTTTTTGTTTCTCAACGTGTCACAAACGTAAACAAAGGTATGAACTATTTAATTGAGGCCATAAATAAACTTGCTATAGCAAAACCTGAAATGCAGCAGAATACAGGTGTTGTAATTCTTGGTGGACATGCTGAAGAGGTTGCAGACAAGTTCTCTTTGCCTGTTTTCCCTATGGGATATGTAAGCGATGCAAAAAAAATAGTCAACATCTATAATGCAAGTGATCTATTTGTATTACCTTCATTGTCGGAAAATCTACCAAACACCATTATGGAAGCTATGGCTTGTGGAGTGCCATGTATAGGTTTCAACGTAGGTGGCATACCTGAGGAGATTGATCACAAGGTGAATGGCTATGTAGCAGAATATAAGAACGCAAATGACCTTGCCAAAGGTATTCATTGGGTACTTGATGAAGCAGACTATCATCAATTGAGTAAGGAAGCAGAAAATAAAGTTTCCCGTTGCTACTCACAACAGGCTGTTGCCATGAAATATTTAGAAGTTTATGAGCAGGCATTAGCCGAAAGAAATAAATATTGATTTCAATATGATAACATTTACAATTATAACATGCACATATAATGCAGCATCTGTTTTGCAACGCACTCTTGATAGCGTTTTAAAACAAACATATCAAGATGTGGAACATATTATTCTTGATGGAAAGTCAACGGATAATACATTACACATCGCTGACAAATATAAACAGGAGTCTGATGCTGTTGAAGACACACGCCATCAGGTTATCGTTGTATCAGAACCAGACAAAGGTCTTTACGATGCAATGAACAAAGGTATAGATAAGGCAACAGGCAGTTATATTGTATTTTTGAATGCTGGTGATGTGTTCCCTTCAGAAGATACATTGGAGACAATAGCAAACTCTGTTGGTGAGGGAGAGGAACTGCCGGGTGTGCTGTATGGAGAGACGGATATTGTTGATGAAAATGGAACATTCATCAGACATCGTAGATTAAAAGCACCTGAGAAGCTATCATGGCGTTCGTTTAAAAGGGGTATGCTCGTGTGTCATCAGGCTTTTTATGCTCGTACAGATATCGCACGGGAGAACCATTACAACCTTAATTATCGTCTTTCTGCAGATGTTGACTGGTGCATAAGAGTAATGAAGACTGCCAAAGAGAAACAACTTCCCTTGTGTAATGTAAATGCCGTTATAGTAAACTTCCTTGACGGTGGTATGAGCATACAGAATCACAAAGCATCCCTAAAAGAACGTTTTAGAATAATGAGTTGTCATTACGGACTTGTTCAAACCTCTTTGATGCATCTTTGGTTTATAATAAGATCACTATTAAAAAAATAATTATGTTGAAACTATCAACTATTCATTCTTTAATATCTCGCTTCTTTTTACTTGGAACGATTCTTCTGTCTTGTAATATAACTGCTCATTGTCAGACTATACTGAAAAGTGAGTTCGTGTATAAAGATGTTCTAGGTCTTGTGTCATGTCATGCAGCAACGATTGTCGAATTGCAGAATGGTGATTTGGTAGCTGCATGGTTTGCTGGCAACGAATATGAGGGAAAGCCAGACGTATGTATTTGGAGCAGTAGAAAGCCAAAAGGCTCTGATAAATGGACTACTCCAGAACTTGCTGCTGATGGTGTTTTTCAGTTAGGTACTCATGATGCAGAATTAGGAGGAGTCAATGACACAATAGACAAAGCATCTATCGGACCTATAAAGCAAAGAGTAAAGAATAAGTTTACTGTTCCTGAAAGTGAACTGTATCGTAAGGCTTGTTATAATCCTGTTCTCTTTGAAATGCCAAATGGCGAACTTCTGCTTTTCTTCAAGATTGGCAAGTTTGTACAAGATTGGACAGGCTGGCTTGTACGCTCTTATGATGGAGGTAAGACATGGACAGATCGTGAGGCTCTGCCTCAAGGTTTCTTAGGTCCTATCAAAAATAAACCAGAACTTATTGGCAATCGTCTTATCTGCCCTTCGAGTACAGAGAAAGGCGGTTGGCGTATTCACTTTGAAATATATGATCTTACAACAAAAGAATGGAAGCGTGTAGGACCTATTGATACAGAGCTGAAGATAAGAACAGCTGATATGCTGAAGAAAGATGCTAAACCAACGTTTATTGGTTGCATACAGCCATCTATTCTTAAATTGGCTGATGGTCGTTTGCAAGTGTTATGCCGTTCACAGAATGGTAAGGTAGCAACAAGTTTTAGTAGTGATAATGGTGATAGTTGGACAAAGGTAACTTTATTGGATGTTCCAAATAATCAGTCTGGACTTGATGCTGTTACACTTCGTGATGGTCGTCATGCGCTTATCTACAACAATATAGCAACAAAGCCAGGAGAGGAAACAGGTCCTCGTACTCCGCTGTCAATAGCTCTTTCTGATGACGGTACTCATTGGCATCATGCTTTGACACTTGAAGACAGTAAGATAGGAGAGTATTCTTATCCCGCTATTATTCAAGGCAAGGACGGTAACCTGCATTGTATCTATACCTGGCGACGCCAGCTCATTGCATATAAACTTATCAACCTATCAGAGATAAAGATTTGCAATTCTCAAAAATAATATGTAGTTTTGCAAGAACA
>JAEEGL010572631.1_pt1 | contig 17000 bp, 6 predicted proteins | sample 9134231 | NCBI WGS metagenome assembly JAEEGL01 (sample SAMN16246548, study PRJNA631951) | gut metagenome | biome: gut microbiome; feature: rumen; material: fiber-attached | host: Bos | place: Iran: Karaj | collected 2018-10
AATTAAACAATTTTGGTAATAATTACCAAAATTATAGTTCAAAAACATATTCAAAAGTTTATAAAAAAAATTATAATAATAATAATTATATAGATAATCAAGATGAATTTAATAATGACAACATTAATAATGATTTTAATAATGATAATAGATCAACAACAACTCAATATTCTAATACTTATAACAATAGAAGTTATAAAAAAAAAAAGTATTAATTTAATTAAATTATGATATAAATTTATTTATTCTTTATTTATTATTTATTAAATATATATTTATTATGAAAAAAATAAATTATTTATTTATAAAAAAATAATAATAAAAATATTTATATTATTAATTATTATTCATTTAATAAATTTTTAATTTGAACATCACATAATTCATAAATTTTTTGTTCTGAAAAAGTTTTATCTTTTTTTCTTTTTAATTTATTATAGTAATTAAAAAATGATTCAATTTCTTCATTATTCATTTCAATAGTTTTTATATTTGTAATATTTATACTACTTTTTAAATTTTTATTAATTTTAATAAAAGAAATTGCAGGTTTAGATAAAAATTGAATAGTTCTATTTTCATCATCATTTAATAAAATATAATTTAATAAATCAATTTGTTGTGATTTTTTTAAAAAATTTAAAATATCAATGTGCCTTATAAGAATTTTTAATAATTTACTTAATATTTTTTGTTTTGAATTAATTTGTTTTGCTTTAAAACATGGACAAAATAAAATAATTATTAATTCAAAAATATTTAATTTTATATTTATATTTTTATCTAAACGTTTTTTTGTATTAGTTTGTAAACTTATTAATATTTCTTTATTAGAAACAACCACTGATTTACATTTAGATGTTTTGTGATTATTTTTATTATTTAAAAAATTATTATTTTTTAATTCAAAAACATTTGATTTATAATGTGCAAGTTTAATAAAAGATTCCTCTTTTTTAAATGAAACATTTCCATTATTATTTAAAAAAAAATTTGTATTAAATTCATTTATTGTTTTATTTTTTCGGTAGGTTATTTTTTCTTTTTCTACATTAAATTTGTTTATGTTATTATTTAAAGTATTATTTTTAAAATGAAAAATTTTCCCTATTAATGAACAATAACAAAAATATTTATTTATATAAGTCATAAATAAATAAAAAAGGGCAAATAATGAACTAAACATTGAAGTAGATTCTGCAATAAATTCAGGTAATTTTTGATATTTTCTTTGAATAATAAAATTTTTAGTTGCAGTTCTTAAAATTAATTTATAAAAATAATTAAATTCTTTTGGTTTGTCTATAAATCTTCCGTATCCTTTTTCTAAATTATTAATATCATATTCATCAAAAATAATTGATTTATGAGATTTAAAATTGTCAAATAATATATTTTCATCATTTTGAAAAGTTTGTATTTTATAAAAGTAATTTGATTTTTTATATTTAGTAAATTCTAATATATTATATCGATCAATAATTGTTCTTTGAATTGGATTTTTATAATTATGAACATCAATAAATGTTTTTAATTCAGAAAAATGTAATTTACATTCAAAATTATTTAAAATATATTCTAAAATATCATAATAATTCATTTCTTCATCATTTTCTTTTATTTTTAATAATATTTCAAAATATGTAAAAACATCATCATTAAATGTTCCTTTTAAATAATAATTTTTTGTAGAAGGACAGTAAGCTGTAGATAAATTATATAAATCAAATAAATTATTAAAACTATTATAAAAATTATGATGTTGGCATAATTTTTTATTTAATCTAGTTTTATTTTTAATTTTTTTATCTAAAGTTTTATTATAATTATATTCAACAAAATAAAATTCAAATTCAAAAAAATCATTAATTGTATTATTATCTAAATTATCACATGTTATGTGAGAAGAAAATGTAAAATTATAATCATCAAAATTAAATATTTCTGTATTATTTAAATGTTGATCATAAACTAATAAATTTAAATTATTTCTATAAATAAAAGAATGAATATTTATCATTATATATGAAATTAAAAATACTAATAATAGAAAAAAAATTATTCCTCCTGTTATTGATTGATATTTTTGATGCTTTTCATCATATTGAAAATAAATTATTATTCCAAAAAAATCTAATTGTTTAAAAAATTGAGAATAATATTTCATTAATAATTAATATTTTTAATATTTATTAATTTAATAATATATAATACAATATTATTATATATCATTTTATTTTTTTAAATATTGAAATTTGTTTTATAAAATTAAATTTTTAAATAAAAACCTTAATAATAAATTTAATAAATAATAAATAATAAATTAATAATTTGCCACTTTAAAATCTTGGAAATATTTTCCTTGATATTTTTTATCAATTCCTTCAGGAAGTTCAACTAACATAATTTCTCTACTAGCACCTTCCTTAATAGATAAAGGTGCTCCACTTCCTCCCATATCTGTTTTTACCCATCCAGGATGAACAGAATAAACCCCAATTTCATTTTTATTTATTACATCATATTCACTTACAACTTTAGCATACATTTTAATTAATAATTTTGATATACCATAAATTCCATTTCCCCAACCTTCATTTGTTTTATTTTTTATAGAATTTCCAAATTGTTCTGCAAATTTTAATATTTCATCTTTTGATTTAACATTTAATACTTTATTTCTTAATGTTTCATTACTTATTTGAGAAGAATAACCCATTTGACTTGAAAGAATAATAATTTTACCTTTGTTTTTTATTAAATCTTTTTCTATAAATTTTTCGGTTATATTTACTGTTCCAAAAACATTTACAGCAAATATTTTAGTATAATTTTCATATGCATTTGATTTATTATAATTAGATCCTGCATTATTAATTAAAATATCAATTTTATTAAAAGTTGATTGAACATATTTTACTAAATTATCAATACTTTTTTCATCGGATAGGTCTAATTGATGAGTAAAAATATTTGCATTTGGGAATTTAGATAATAATTTATTTTTTGAATTATTTGCTTGTTCTTCAGAACGAGATGTTAATATATAAGAAAAATTATGTTTTTTTTCTAATAAACCTTCAATTATTCCATAACCAATTCCTCTATTACTTCCTGTAACTAAGATAATTTTATTATTTTTATCCATTTTATTCTAGAAAAAATAATATTTTTTTTTAATTATATAGATTTATTTATATAATAAAATCGCATTTAATAATAAAAAAAGTTTATAAATTTAAAATAAAATTAAAATATTATTATTTTTTTTTTATTTTATATATATATTAATTTTTTATTCAGGAGGATTATTTTTTAACCAATCTGATATTAATTTTTCACCATAAGAAGGAGAATACATATTAATAACTTCTTGTGAGAAGTTTTCATTAATTTTATCAATTGCTTGACTAACTTCTGGCGTGCATTGAGGAGAACATTTTAATTCTTGTAAATATTTCAATCCACCTGACACAAAATCTCTCTTAAAATCTTTATCATCTTTCAAATATTTTCTAAATTGCTCTAAAACATTACATAAAATATCCGGAGGGGTTGTTTGATTCATAAGAGGTTCAAGAGCCTTCAAATCTCTACAATTTAATATTATTTTTTGAAGTGCACTTTTAGCTTTTTTATTTAAATCACTTTGAGGTTCTAATTTAACATTATATAACAATAAACCTAATACTTGATTTTCAGCCACTTTTCCTGCATGTTTAGGTGCATGTTTACCAATTTGACCTAAAGCATAACATGCTGCTCCTTTTATTTCATCGGATTTTTCCGTTTCTAAAGCATCTTTTAAATAAATTATAGCATTGGCATCTATTGCAGCTTCTGCTAACTTCTCATCATGAGCTGCAATAAATCCTAAGGCATTAATACCATATCTTCTTGGCTCTCCTCTCACATTTGCTATGAAATCAACTAAAACACCTAAACCATGAATATCTACGAATTTTTGAGCATTACTTTGACCTTTATTTACTATTTCGCATATACAAAAAGATGCATTTCTTTTTATTATTTGATCAGGGTCCATCAAACTACCTAATAATATTTTAGGATCTGTTAAGGAATTCCATACCTGTAAACTAAGATCCAAACTATGTTTAGCTATATTACCTAATAATAAACATATATTTCTTCTTAATTGAGTATCATTATATGTTAAATAATGAGATATGATATCTATTCCATTTTGAGCTACTTTTTCAGCTAATTCTTCACTATGATCTGAAATAAAACTTAATGTTTGAACACTCGCTCTTTTTAAACTAACTTCAGGTTCTTGTAAACATAATATTAAATTTTCTATGGCTCCAGCTTCAACAACTTGACTAGATAGTTCCTTATTATGTTTTGCTATATATCCTAAAGCCCAAACAGCTGCTTCTTTAACTTGATAGTCCAAATCACTTAAATTATGTATTAAAGGGGGTAATGCTCCTGATCTTACTATATCTTCTGCTAATTCGGCACTGTGTTTTGCAACTGCTCTTAAGACATAACATGAACTTTTTTTATAGAATCTATTTTGATTTGATAATGAATATATTAATTGAGATATGATGTCGTTTTGAACGACTGATTCGGCTATGTTTTCACTAAAATTAGCTAAACGTCCTATTGCTAAGGCTGCTGTTGTTTGAATGGATTGAACTGGGTCTAATAATAATGAACGTAATAATGGCATTACTCCTGCACTATTTAAAACCATAATATTTTCACTTCTTTGGGCTAAATCTGCTATTGATTTTGCAAATGTTGCTCGAGCTTGTTCATATATTTGAAAAGGTAATAAAATTGAACGATTAAATGACATCTTAAAATTAATTTATTTTTTTTATAACAAATTAAATTTATATTTAATAATATATTTAATTTTATATTGTTTTGAATTTTAATATAAAATTATTTTTTAATTCAAATAAATTATCATCTATTTAAAAAAATTAATAATAAATATTATTTGAATATATTAAGAATTTATAAAAAAATATAATTAAAATATTAATTTATTATTTTATTATTTGATTATTTTTTATTTTTAATTTGATTATAATTATCAAATATTTTTCATTAATATATTTTTTTTTAATTATTAATTTTTTATCTTTAATTTTAATTTTATCATTTTAAAATAAAAATATAAAAATTAATATATTTTATAATATATTAAATAAATTTTTTCTTTTATAGTGAATAATAAAAGAATAATTTTAATATTAAAAATAAATTTACAATATTATATATTAGATTTGAATTATTTAAATTATAATATATAGAAAAAACATATTAATATAATTTATAGAATAACATTAATAATTCTTTATATTTATTCAAATTTCTGGTAATAAAAAACAAATTAATAAAAGCTATAATAACTAAACTTATTAATAGAGAATAAGATATTATAATTTCCTCAGTTTTAACTAAATAATAAATATCATGTATATCATTTAAAATATTATATTCATAAGTTCTAAATACATTAATAAAAATTGAATCAAAATTTTGTTCCATTCTTATTAATGAAGTATTATTCATAAAATTCACACAATCAATAATGTTATTTTCATGTTTTTTAGAAAATTCACTATAAATATTTGATAATTCTTGATAAATAAAATTAAATTCAGTTTGCAATCCATTTTCATTTGTTTTGTTACTTTTTTTTAAACAATAAGCAGTAATATTATTAACTGTTTCATAAAATTCGAAAATATTTGTCAATGAATTTAAATTTTCTAATATTGAACCATAAGCTGCATTTTCGCATAATTTATTATCAATATTAAATAAAATTTCCCATTTTTTTAAACTTTTTAAATATTTTGTTCCATCTCCCAAAAATTTTAAAATATTTTCTTCGACTAATTTTCCTTCATTAAATAAATTACTATAAAACGAATCAATTAAAGCATAAATTTGAGTATTATTTTTAAATGAATCTTTAATATCATAATAATTTAAAAAATTTTCAAAATAATTATCAAGTTCATCTCTGTTATCAGTATTTTTTGATATATAATTAGACATAATGAAAGTAATATTATTATAAATAACAGAAACTTCGCTATAAAAAATTAATTCTAAAGCATTTGGAATTCTTTCTAAAAAATTCATTGCTATTGTTATACAAAAAATAAAAGAATTTTTTGAATTATATGAATACCAAACATTAAGTATGCTTATACATAAAATTAAAGCAAAAAATAAAAATAATAATATATACGATAAAATTATACTATTTGGTAAAAGAATATTTAAATCATCTGGATTAAAATTATCTTCTTTATTTTCTAAATTATTTTTATTATTATTATTGTTATTATTATTATTTTGATTATTATTTTTATTTCTATTTTTACTTTTTTTAGTTTCACTTTTTAATAATTTTTTTTTTCTTTTTTTTGTTTTTTTTTTCTTTAATTGATTATTTGCAAATTCATTTGTTAATTCGACATCTAAAGTTGTAGTACATTCAGTTTTTATATCAACTGTATTTAAATCTTCATAATTAATAATTGTATTTAAATTAAAATCCATAATCATTTTTCTAAGTAAATAAATTTGATTTTCAAATGATTCTTGATTTTCATTTACAATTTCTCTTAATAAATTAAGTTCTTCTTTTGATTTAATTTCACAATTTAATGTATCACTAATATTATTATTTGTATTATTATTAGAAATTAAATTAGTATTTAAATTATTTTTATTATTATTAATAGTATTATTATTTAATTTTTCTTCGATGTTGCTTGTTTTTATTATTACTTCAATTCCAAAAAATAATTTTTTTAATAAATATTTTATTTCTTCTTTATCGGAATTTAATCTGTAAAACATAATAATAAAACTTAGTAAAAAAACGAGATTTATTATTATATAATATAATATTATAAATGAAAAAAAATCTTTATAATAATTTAATAAAATTTTTAAAGAATCAGAAATAATTCTTTCAAAAATTCCCTTAAATTTTTGTAATGTATTGTAAGATGTATAAAAAAATAGTAATTCTAATGGTTGAGGACTACTTATTTCTTGATTAATAAAATTTAAAAAATTTTGTTCATAAAAATGAGTAATATTACAAGAATTATTTTCAAAATAAAAATTTTTATTTAAAGTATATTGAAATAAATTAATTTCTTCTAAAACATTAGAATTTCTTTTAGAAATTTCCCAATTTTGTAATAAAATATCAAAACTATTTTCTTCATACAACAATTGAAAAACATTTTTCATTTTATCATTATTAGTAAAAGTTTTAATATATTCATTAAGAAAACTCATATGATCTCTAAAATTATCAGCTCTAGATTTAAATTTATTTAAATAAGATGGATCAGAAAAACAAGCAATTAAACTATCTAATGAACTTAAATAAATATCAGTTTTAACAATTTCAATATAAATATTAAAATCAAATAAATTTTGATGTGTTTTGATTCTTGAATTTTTACTTATAACAAAAATTAAACAAAGTAAAATTATAATAAAATATAATAAAATTATTATTTTAAAAAGAATATTTTTAAAATAATTTAATTTTTCTGGATTATAATTTGGATTTAATTTTTTTTCTATTCCATCATTAGTTAAATTTGAAGTATTATAAAATATATTATTTTTATTATTATTAGAAACTAATTTATTACTAATTGAATTTAAAAAATCTGAAGTGTGAGTAAAAAAAGCATTTATACTACTATTATTATTATTTATATTTTGAGAATCGACAAATGAAGATAAAGCAGCATTTGTTGTAGAAACATTATTAATATTACTTGTTAATGTAATTGCTTCATTTACATTGTTTGTTGAATTATAGTCTTTTTTATCTACGAATAATAAATTTCCATTACTAAATTTTGAACGTTTTTTTGATATTTTTTTATCTGTTCCTTCATCTAATTCATATGTGATTTTTTTTTGAATACTACTTTTTTTCAATATATTTTTACCTAATAAACTTCCTTTTGAATTATCATAAATATTTGAAATACTTAAATTAAAATTTGCATTTACATTTTCAGATGATTTATTTTTTGAACAAACTCTATTATCTATAGAATTATTTAAATTATTTTTAGAATCAGTTGTCATTGTAAATTCATTTTTTAGATTATTTTTTAATAAAACATTTTTTAAATTTTCATTATTTTCATAAATTTCTTTAATATTTCCTATTTCTACCATATTAACAACATAAAAATATTTTGAAATTATTTGTTTTAAACTAAATTGAATCATTAAATAATCAGATTTTTCTTTATTATAATTACTTTGACATTGAAATTTTAATCTTTCACCTAAACATTTAACTCTATTGTACCATTCAATATCTAATCCAATATCTTCAATTGTTTTATATAAAATTGATAATGATTTTATTACATCATTTTTTTTAATTGCATCTGAATAAGTATAATGTGGTTTCATTAATTGATTTATTGATGTTTTTTCTTTTCTTAATATGAACATTTTTTCATTTGAAACTGTATTAAATATTGATAATGCTTTGTCTTCTTCTCCTATTGGTGTGTAATCTAAATAATTATTTGAATTTGTATCATTATAATAAAATTTAATATTTGTTTGTGTTTTTTTAAAATCATCTTCTAATTTTTTAATTGTAGATTTTTTTTTTTTTAAATTATGTTGAATTTTTTTTTCTAATTTTGTTTTATTTATTCCAAAAAAATCACAAAAATTAATTTTTAAAATATCAAACATTTTTAAATCAAATAAAAATAAATCTTCAAAATTTTTACTAATATTTGAAATTTTAAAATTTTTATTTAAAAATAAATTATATTTTATTTTATAATCATTTTCATCATCTAAAATTTTAATATCAACAATAATATTAAAAACATTATAAATTGAAGGCAAAGTTTTACATTTAATATCAACACTAATTAAGTAATTATTATTATCTAAAATAAAAGTATTTTTTTTATAAAAAGTTGAATTTGGAACAAATAAAAATTGTTTCATTAAAAAATTATGTTCTTTTTTTATATCAAAAGGAATTAAATCATTAAAATTATAAAATTTTATTTTTTCTTTGCTAAAATTTAAAATTTCACATAAAATTGAATTGATAAAAGTTATTTGAAAAATATCATTTTTTGTTAAATTTAAAATCATTGGATAATAAAGATCAAATTCAGAATAATCAAATTCTAAAGAATTTTGAATAGAAACGTAATGTTTTTTTATTTCGAATTTATGTTTTAATTTACGTGGAATTGATTTATGAATTAAAAGATAATAATTAGTTAAAATATAAGATAATTCTAAATTACAAATTTTTTTATTATTATTTTTTTCAAAAATATATTTTTCTATTATTTTTGTTATTTTTGAATCATTATTTTTAACAAGTTTGCAAGATTTTAAAAATTTATAGAAAATTTTTGAATTTAAATTTTTTAATTTCGAATTTCTTTTCATTTCTTTTCTAAAAGATAAAACTAACGATAAATTAAATAAATTTTCACTAATTAATTGTTCAATAATTTGCGAAAAATATGAAAAATTAAGAAATTTTTTAAATTCTAAATATTTTTCAATATTTTCAATATTATGAAAATATTGTTTATTAATTTTTTCTTTTTCAAACATAATATTACAATTTCTATATCGTTTTTTAAATTTTAATTCATTATAAATTTGTTTTTTAATTTCATATAAAAAATATCTCGTTCGAAAAGACAATTTTAATTGCGAATTCATATACATTGAACAAATATACAAAGCAAAAAAATATTTTTTTCCAATTGCATAAACATATTGAACATGTAAAATAATTAAATCATCAAATTCTTTAGAAAATTTTTTAAATTTAAATAGATAATAAATTCTATTCACAATTTCTTGCTCGCCTATTATTACATAATCTTCTTTTGTTAATGCTTCTTTGTGAATTATTGAATTATCTGAAATTTTATTAAAAATTTCATTACAAACGCAATTTGGTAAAATACATGAATTTTTATGTTTATTTAATATTGAAAATAAATTATGATAATTATCATTATTATTTCTATATTCTATAAAATATTTTATGTAAATAAAAATTTCTCCAAAATTTCTTTTTTTTTCTTCTGTTCTAAATAAATTTTTTATTAAATTTTTTTCAAAAAAATTCGTATTTATTTTTAATAAAATCGATGTTAAACAATACGAACAAGCAAATTCACTAAATAAAATAAATAAAACGTTTTTTTCATTTATTTTCGATTCATCTTTTATTGTAAAATAAATAACAGTTTCAATAATAGAAGAATAAAAACAAAAATTAAAAATATAAAAAATAAATTTCGCAACTGGAGCATCATAATAAAATAAATAATTTTTATAATTATTTAAAATAAATATAAGCGAAATTAAAAAAACAACAAAATTTAAAAATAAACGAATTTTTTGTCTTTCATCTTCACTATATAAATTAGTAAATCCATAAAAAGGTTGAAATAAACTAACAATTAAAATTAGAACATTTATTAAATTTGTATTATATAATGAAACACCTTCAAATGAAAATAAACTTTTTGAATCATTAATTAATATAAAAAAAAAACAATGACAAATTATTATCATTATTGTTATAATATTAATTATCATTATTATTTTTTGATTTATAAATAAATTATCATAATAACTATTAAAATATTTTTGATTTTTAATAATATTAAAATTTGAACTTCCATTTTTTAATTTATTTTCGAAAAATGAAGAAATTGTTCCAAACATTAAATATTCTATTATATGTTGACTAAAAAATAATAAAAATAATAAAAAATAACACATTATTTTTATTATTAAATAATGTAATTTTTTATTAAAAAGATATTTTTCAGTTTTTAATTCGAAAATATTATTTTTTTTATAAATGTTTTTGAATTTTAGTAAATAAAAAATTATCATGATGTTTATTATTAAAAATAAAATAAATATAACTATACAAATTGATTGATAATTATATTGAATTAAACCAAAATCTCTTTCAAATAATGTTAAATGTGATAAAATAGAAGAAACTGAAATTGTAATATTATTTGAATATTTTTCAAATCCGCGAATGTTTCTTGAACATAAAATAAATCCTATAAATTTTAATAGAAAAAATACACAATAAAATAATTTATTTTTAAAAATATTCATTTTTATTATATTTATTAATTTAATTTCATATCTTCTTTCCATTTTTAATTTATAAATTAAATTTATTTTTGAAAATATTCTTATTAATATAATAATATTAAAAATAAATAAAAAATATTTAAATATAAATTAAAATTTATTAAATAAATTTTTTCATTAAAAAATTTAAATATTATTTATATAAATTAAAATAATTAAAAATTTTTAATTAAATAATTTTTTGTGAAAAATCAGGAAAAAATAAAATATTATTTTTTTCATCTTTTATATAAAAAGTAAAATTTAAATTTGTTTCTTCATTCAAAATAAAAATTTCAATTTCAAAATTTTTTTCATTTAAATATTCAAAATTCTTAATTTTATCATATAAAACTCCAGAATAAAAAATATTTTCATTTTCATCATTTATAAAAATATTATTATTATTAAATGTATAAAATAAATAATTTATTATTAAATTTTCATAAACAAATTTTTTTGTTAAATGTTTAATATTAAATATTAAATTATATTTAAAATCATTTTTATTAATTTTTAAATCAAAATCAAACAATTTTTCATTTAAAAATTTATGAAATTCATATTTAAAAATTTCTTTAAAATTGATTTTTCCTTTAATTTCATTAAAAAAAAATTCAATACAATTTTTTGAAAAATCTTCTTCATCATTTAAAAATGAATAAATTTCTTGATTTGATAAATTATAATTATTACTAAATTTAATAATATCTTCTTTTAAAATTTGTTCATTTTTTTTTAAATCAAAAATAAATTTATTTTCAATTTTTGATTTTAATCCTAAAATAAAATTATAAAATTTTATTTTTGAAATAATTTTATAATTAAAATTCGATAAATTATTAATTTTAATAATTTTTTCAAAAATTTGAAAATTTGTTAAAATTGAAATTATTTTTAAATTTGTAAAATTTAAAATTTTTTTTGTTTTTATTTTTTTTATATAATTTATATAATAAATTTCATTTAAATTTTCAGAATAAAAATTAAATTTAAATTCAATTTTAATAAAAATTTTTTTATGATTATAATTAAAATCAAATTTAATTGGAAATTTAATTTCATTTAAAACAAAATTTTTAATTTCAATTTTATATTCTTCTTTTTTATAACCAAAAATTTCAATCACAATTTTATTAATTTTATTTAAATTTTTATTATTATTATTTAAAATTTCAAAATTAAATATTTTCTCTTCATATTCAAATAAATCAATAATATTTAAATTTTTAATTTCATTATTTAAACATATTATTTTTAATTCAGGAATTTCTGAATAAATATTAATATTATTTAAATAATTATTTTTATCACAATTAAAAAAAAATAAACCATTTCCATAATTATCAATAAATTGATTAAATAAAATTGAATTAATTTCATAATTTATTCCTTTAATATTAATAAAATTATTATTATTATTATTATTATTTTTAGGTAAAATTTTAAATGCAAATTCTATTTCATTTTCTCCTTTATAAATTGTATAATTTGTATTATAATATAATAAAGAATAATTAAAATTTTGCTCATTATTATAAATTAAATTCAAATTTTTAATTTCAATATCGAAATTAAAATTATTTATAAAAAATAATTTTAATTTAATTTTTGAATTTTCTGTCCAAAAATAATTTTTTTCTTTTTTTTCCCAAGGATTATAAATAAAAATATTATTTTTATTTTTTTTTTGATTTTTATTATTTTTTATTATAATTTTAATTTTACTTTCTTTTGGTAGAATTTTTTTTAATATTGGAAAATTAATAAGATTTGCATTTAAAATTTTATTTTGTAAAAATTTATTTTTTTCTATTAAATTATTATTAATACTTTTTTGTTCAGAAATTATTAAATAATTATTTAATAATTGAATCATTTCAATTTGATTTTTTATTATATTTTCGATATTATTAATTGAATTATAATAATTTAAAATATCTTCATAAAAAAAATGTTCAATTGAATTCCATTTATTAAAAAATAATTTTCTTTTAATTGAATTATTTAAATTATTTTTAACATATAAAAAATAATTTTTATCAATTCTTTTATTAAAATTTTCTTCTAAATTTTTATTTAAATTATTATTTAAATTATTATTATCGTTAATTAAATCTTTTTTTATTGAAAAAAAAGAAATTGGTTTAAAATTATAAAAAAATAATTTTTTATGAATTAAATTAAAATTTTCATATGAAAAAATATTATTTTCATTTTCTAAATCATAAAATTTTTTATTAAATTCTTTAAATAAAATAGGTAAAATATTTTTCATTGATTTATCTTCAAAACAACATTTAATAGCACAGTAAAAAAATAAATTAGATTTTCTTTTATAATTTTTAAATTTTAAAATATTAGATAAAATAATATAATTTTTATATTTATTAGCAGGAATTGATTTTAAAGATTCTTTATAAAATTTTTGAATATTTTCAAAAAAAATTTCTTCAAAATTTTCATTATTAAATTCTTCAAAATAAATATTATAAAATTCTAATAAATTTTTTTTAGTTTTTAAAAAAAAAGATAAAATTGTAATTAATCTAATAATTGATTCTATTAATAAAGGAGTTTGTTTTAATTTTTTATAATTTTGAATTATAATTTGATAATTTGAATAAATTTCTTCATTATAAATAATTTTTTCTTTTTTTTTCTTTTTTTCTTCGAAATTTTCAATAAATTCAGTTATAATTTTAAATTCTTTAAATTTATTATTTTCGCTTGGAATTTTTATTATATTTTCTAAAATATTAAAAATTTTTAAAACTTTTTGAAATTCTTTTATTTGTAAATATTCTTCACAATGTGATTTAATTTCTAGTAAATTTTTTTCATCGATGTTATTATTTTTTATTAAATTTTCTTTTGATTTTATTAATTTTATGTAAATATTTAAATTATGTTCAATAATTTCTTTTAAAAAATTATTAATTTTATTTTCTGAAATTTTAAATATTTTTTTTTCATAATCATTTTCATTATTTTCAATATTATTTTTATAAATATAAATTAATTTTGATAAATTTTTATTATATTCAGTATAAAAATTGTAATTTTCAAATATGCTTTTATATTTATTTTCATTTATTTCTATTTCATTTTCAATATCAAATATTACAATAAATAAAATAAATGTTGAATTTCCATTTAAAATTAACATATTTTCATTAAAAATTTGTTCTTGTTCAAAAAATTTTAAATAATAATTTTCATTATTTATTACAATTTCACTCAAATTATTTTTTAAATTAAATTTCAATTTTTCACATTCATTAAAATTAACATTTTTATTCAAAAATTTCAATTCAATTCTAATTTTAATAAAATCAAATAAAATATTAAAATTTTCCATTTAAATAAAAATAATAATTATCAATAAAAAAAAAATATAAATAAAATATAAATAATAATTTTAATATAAAATAAAATTAAAAAATTATTTAAAACACACTTTTTCTCATTGGTTTATATTCTCTAAAATCAGTTCTTTTTCTATTCATATAATAAATTTTAGTCATTTTTCCATTAATTTCTTTTTCTTCTTGCAATTCTTTAGGCACAGAATTAGTATCCATATCTTTCATTTTCCAATAATGTGTCGGACCAGGTGTAAAATCAGGATGTTGTTCTTTATTTAATTTATATTGATCAGTATTAGCATAATCATATGGTTTATGAATAGTTAGAGGATACCTTCCTCTATTTCTAATTGCATCATATGATCTCATAACATCTATATTAAGATCTTTATCAGTTAAATTTTTAGCTGATTTTAAATTATCAATTTTTTGGTTATATAATTCTTGTTTAGCTTTCATATTATCTGTTGGTAATTTAGTTGGACTTTTACTTTGAAAGGCCCATTTTGGTGAACTTTTAAATTGAGATGTTTTTTCTTTGTCTGGGTAAAAAATATATTTAGGATTTTTTTCTTTTTCTTTCGGAGAAGTTTTATAAAATGGAATTGTTTCACCTACAAATTCAGCATCACTTAATATACCTACTCTTTCACATCTAGGCCATAATGGTTTATCTTTAGTATATTTTTCTCTATCTTTTTCCCATTGAGTTTTTTGTTTTGCTTTGGCTTCATCTATATTTTTTTGAGCCGTTTCTACTGCATTTTGTTTCCATTCCGGAATTTTAGCTAAAGAAGCCATTTTTTCTTTACGTTCCTTTTCCCAAGATAAAAATTTATCTCTCATGTTCATTTGTTGTTTTGGTTCAGGAACTTTAAATGTTCCTCGGGATTCTAAACTAGCTTTTAATTCTTCGGATCTTTTTGGGTCATTGAAAGATTTTGCCCATTTTATTTGTTCGTCGATGAAATTAATTCGAATTGGTGGAACTTGTTTGCCTGTTTCTTTATCAGTGGGCCAATTTTGGGGAGGCCATTTACTTTTGTGACCATCTATTATTTTTTTTCGTTCTTGGTACCATTTAACTTGATGATAGTCATAATATTGACGAGGTACTTCATATCCCTCTATTCCGAAACTTCCTGTGTCATGATTTGCGTTCCACATATCTTGAGGAGTTAAGTTATATTTTCCGGCTTGAATGAGCTTTTCAGATTTAAAATCGGTTGATTTTGAAACAGTTGCCATTTAAGTTAATTTTATTATTATTATTATTATTATCAAAATAAAATTTTATTATTATTATATTTAAATTAAAATTAAAGAATTTAGAATAATAGAATAATATATTTAATATTAGAATTAATTGAAAATATTAAAATAAAGTAAAAAAAAATATGTTTTTTGAAAAAGAAATTACTAAAGAACAAATTGAATATAAATCAAAAATTTGGTATGGAAATCCTGAAAATGAAATAATAGAAGGAACAATAAAAGGATTTGAAACAAAATATTATATAAATAAAAAACCAATTGAAATTTATTCATATGAGAATTTAGAATTAATTAAACAATTTATTTGGGATTTTAATTTAGAAAATTCATATATAAAATCTAATAAATTATGTTGCATTAATATGAAAAATAAATTTTCTATTAATGAATTTATTCAAACAATTAATACATATTTAAATTATATTCAAATTATTAAAATATTTAAATCTCCTAAAGCAAATATTTATTATATTTATTTAGAATTTTTAAATATTGAATATTGTAATATTTTTTATAATACTTATAATTATTCAAAAATCAATCCAATTGAAGAAGAATTTTTAATATTTTATGAAATAAATGAATTTATTTTCGATGAAATTTATTCAACTAAAAGAAAATCATCAATAGGCGATAAAAATGAAATAGATACTAATAATAGTAGTAATATAAACAAAAAAATTAAATTATCTGAATGTAAAACATGCACAATTTGTTTAGAAGATTTTAAAAATGAAGGTCAAATATTTTTTTTATGTGGTCATAATTTTCATATAAAATGTGCTATTAATATTGGAGAAGATATATGTCCTTTATGTAGATATTATATAAGCCCTACTAATATATCTAATTGCGAAAGATGCTTAAATGAAAAAGATTTATGGATTTGTTTAGTTTGTGGTGTTATAAGTTGTGGAGAAGAAGGAGGGTGTTATAATCATAGAGTAGATCATTATAAAAATACAGGACATATATATGCTCAAGGTTTAGGAGAGAAACATAAAATTATTTTTGATTTTACGAAAAATTGCCCTGTTAATATTTGGATTCAAAGATCGATTTTAAATGGGATTGGAAGTAATTATAATAATGATAATAATAATAATCATAATAATGATAATAATAATAATAATAATAATGATAAAAATAATA
>JAEEGL012103240.1_pt1 | contig 17000 bp, 7 predicted proteins | sample 9134231 | NCBI WGS metagenome assembly JAEEGL01 (sample SAMN16246548, study PRJNA631951) | gut metagenome | biome: gut microbiome; feature: rumen; material: fiber-attached | host: Bos | place: Iran: Karaj | collected 2018-10
GGACACGCACTGAAAGGCGAGATTACGCCACAGGGAGCCAAGAACGAGGCTCTGCAGGTGATATGCGCCACGCTGCTGACCAGCGAGGAGGTGACGATAAGCAACATACCTGACATCCTTGACGTAAACAACCTCATACAGCTATTGAAAGACATAGGTGTGAAGGTGGGCAACCCTGAGAAAGGTACGTTTACATTCAAGGCCGACGAACTGGACCTTGACTACCTGTCAAGCGACGAGTTCGTAAACAAGTGCGCACAACTGCGCGGCTCGGTGCTGATGATCGGTCCGTTGCTGGGCAGGTTCGGCAAGGCTACCGTGGCAAAGCCCGGCGGCGACAAGATCGGCAGACGACGCCTCGACACCCACTTCCTGGGATTTCACAAGCTCGGCGCCACATACCACCGCATTACAGGACGCGACGTATATGAACTGCGTGCCGACAAGTTGAAAGGATGCTACATGCTGCTCGACGAGGCTTCGGTTACCGGCACTGCCAACATCATCATGGCTGCCGTCATGGCTGATGGCGCCACTACGATATATAACGCTGCCTGCGAACCTTACATCCAGCAGTTGTGCAACATGCTGAACCGCATGGGCGCTAAGATTACCGGCATAGGCAGCAACCTGCTCAACATCGAGGGTGTGAAGGAGCTGAAAGGCACTGACCACCGCTTGTTGCCAGACATGATTGAGGTCGGTTCGTTCATAGCCATGGCTGCCATGGTGGGCGACGGAATAAGGATTAAGAACGTATCGATAAAGAACCTCGGCATCATCCCTGATGCCTTCAGAAGACTCGGCGTTCAGATTATAGAGGAAAACGACGACCTCTTCATTCCACGCCACACACATTACCAGATAGACTCATTCATCGACGGAACGATAATGACGCTGAGCGACGCTCCATGGCCGGGACTGACGCCTGACCTGCTGAGTGTACTGCTTGTCGTAGCCACACAGGCACAGGGCTCTGTGCTCATTCACCAGAAGATGTTTGAGAGTCGTCTGTTCTTCGTCGATAAGCTCATCGACATGGGTGCGCAGATAATCCTGTGTGACCCTCACCGCGCCGTCGTGGTGGGCCATGACCATAAGATACGTCTACGCGCCGGACGTATGTCGAGTCCTGACATCCGTGCTGGCATCGCACTGCTCATTGCTGCATTGTCAGCCGATGGTACATCACAAATCAACAACATCGCCCAGATAGACCGCGGCTACGAGAACATCGAAGGCCGCCTGAACGCTCTGGGAGCCAAGATCAGAAGGCAATGATAAGGAAAGAGGATGTTTACAAGATAGGTAAGTTAGGGAAGACTCACGGCATCAAGGGTGAGATATCCATGCAGGTTGACGACGACGTGTTCGACCGTGTGGATGCAGACTACCTGGTGCTTGAGCTTGACGGTATCATGGTACCCTTCTTTATGGAGGAATACCGTTTCAAGACTGACGAGACGGCACTCGTAAAGTTTGAGGGCATCGACACGCAGGAGCGTGCCCGCGAACTTACCGGTACAGAGGTATTCTTCCCACGCGAACTGGCAGAGAGCGACGACAACGACGAACTGTCATACGCGCAGCTCGTGGGCTACACCGTGGTTAATGCCAACACTGGCAAGGAAGTCGGCAAGATAGAGTATGTTGACGAACAAACCATCAACATAATGTTTGAACTGACCGACGGCACACTGATACCTGCCTCCGAGGAACTGATAGCCGGCATCGACACCGAGGCGCAGATCATCACCATGAACATCCCTGAAGGATTACTATGAGAAAAGCCCCTGATGTGAAATATGAAAAGTGAAAAATGATTTCTAAATAAAATCGTTTTTGTCCTATCCTGCACCCCGTTTTAAGTCAAAATAGAGGGCTGTTTTTTGAAAAAGTTTACGGTCGGTCGGTTTTACGGGCATTCTCAGCGAGTTGTAACTCGCTGATTTTCAACAAGGGCATAAAAAAAGACAGTGTAATATGATAGCTTTTATGGTGAAAAAGCTATCATATTACACTGTAAAAGGTGCCTGATTACACTGTAAAAGCATACATATTACGATGTAAAAGCTATGCTTTTATGTCAAAAAGCGTTTTTTAGTGCTTCAGAAGGGCGTTTTGAATGTTCCGAGAACATCTGTTTCGCTCTATTTTGAATTTTTTTGCGAACTTTTTTCAGAACTTGAAATATCAAAAATGTCCTATAAAAAGAAGTTTTTGTTTTCGTGAAAATCCGATTAATCAGTGCCATCTGTGGTCGTGAAAACGAGATAATGCAGGCTGTGGTCGGTTCATTTTCCGAAGTTCTTGTGCTGTATGGTAAACCCTTCATAGCCGGTAAGGTTGCCATTGATAAACACATCTTCGTTCTCCAGTATGCCTTTCAACTGCCAGTCGAGCCATGAGCGAAGCATACGTGCGTTTGCACCACCATTAGGCTGTTCATAGGTGCCACCATGTCCGCTCTTCGTATTGTCGGCAAGAACCACAGGGTTTTTCTTGATAGCCTTATAGTCCATCTGCGCATTAGCCCATGCCACGTCACTTTCTCCACCAACAAGATACAGTATAGGTCCGTGAAGTTCCTTCAACGACTTGGCATCGGCATCAGCCATCGTCATCTTGCCCATACCGGCATTCAATATAACATAAGTCTTCAGTCTTGAATCAGCAGCATTAGCCAATACCTGGGCACCACCACATGAATGTCCTGCAGCGGCAATACGGTCTGTGTCTATCTTATTATAATAAGTAGAACCAGGGGTTGATGCCTGCTGACATATCCAGTTGAGCGCCTTCTGTACCATCGACGATGGCGTGTGCTGGTCTTTCTCATGCTGGGCATACATCTGCAGTTCGCCTATAGCCACGACAACGTAGCCGTAGGAAGCCACGTCGGCAAGCATGTTCTCGTAGCCTATGCTGGTGTCCATACAACCGCCATTACAGAATATCAGCACAGGCAGTTTCTCTTTTTCCGGCATACCAGTAGCAAACATGCCACGGTGTCCCTTCACCATGGCGGCATCCATATTAACAGGACGATAGACAACGAAATCGGTCAGCGATTTCTCACGCACGGCTACCGACTTATGCGGACCGCTGCCGCCATAATCAGGTACTTTCATTTGCTCAAATGATACTGAAGCGTCATCATGCTTTAGATAGCGGGCATAGAAAGCATCCATAGCCGGGCGGGTAAACTCCAGTTGCTGGTCAAAAGCCACGCCATGATTGCCATGCACCTTGACATAGTCCACCGTTGCCCCAGCCTTCTGCATCTTACCTACCCAGTCTTCCGTCAGATTGGGTTTTACTATTGGGTCCTCTCCACCTTGCAACACGAGGAAAGGAGTGTTGCACTGTCCTATATAGCCTATAGGCCACCACTCGGGATGCTGTGCCCAAGGTATGCCAGGGTTTCCTATCTCCGTAGGAGGGGCACCGCCAGCGGCACATGCCACGTCACACGAAAACTGCTTATAGGGGTCAGCATCATCATTGAAAGACTTGCTGTTGGCCGATACGCCTGCCATCAGCGACAGATGTCCGCCGGCAGAATGACCGTATGTGCCGATGCGTGCAGGGTCAATGCCCAATTCCTGTGCATGGGCCTTCATCCAACGAATGGCGCAACGGACGTCCTCGATACAAGCCGGCATAGGAGCCTCCTGCACAAGACGGTAGTTCATGTTGGCAACGACATATCCCTTCATTGCATAGTCAATCATCAGCGTGCGATATACCATGTCGTTCTTAGAACCAGCGCTCCATCCTCCACCATGAATGATGAGGATGGCAGGACGGTCTTTCTGCGGTCCGAACATAGGTTGCGCCAGGTCAAGCAATGTGTTTGGCCCTACATCCGTTCTGTATGCAACATTCTCAGTTACCATAATCTGGTGTTCTGCCCATGCGGGTGTCGTAAGTAACAGCACCAGCATAATCATAGTCAGTAGTCTTTTCATTTTTCGTCTCATTATATATGTATCCGTTATTTATGGGTTAGTCTGAAGATTAAATTCTTCCATGATACTATTTCTTATATACAACCTCACACTTTGGTGCATCAAAACGCATGGTTGCCTCTGTAGCAGGAGTGAATACCGGCCATTTTGGCAATCCCTTTGCATTCGGATTGCCTGTACGGGCAAAGTTAAGCAAAGCGTCGCTCATCTTTTCGCCGAGAGCTATGCCCTCTTTTGTGGCTCCTGTCATTGAAGCACTCTTCAACACATTATTGAAGAAAAAAGGAATGTCACTATTATGGCAGGCATGATTCTTACCATCAAGAACCGGCACCTGATAAGCCGAAAGATATACATATACAGGCGCATCACCAGGCTGACAACGGAGTGTGGCTTGCTGAATGACAGCTGGACGCACCATGTCGTCAATCTTAGGTGTTGCAAACTCGTTGAGCGTTGAACCTATCAGCAACGGCACTTTGCAACTGATGCGCTCGCTGCCATTCTCAAAAATGCCTGGCATGACACTGCCGTCATTAACAGGTCCCCATCCTAACCGTATGCCGTGACCGACATGCTTGCCGGCATTACGCTGACTTATCTCACGAGAAGCCTTGGCAGAAGCCTCAAGCAAGCGCTCGTAAGGTATATGCTGGATGCTGTCAATGGTCTGTGTGGTCAGTCCCAGATACCATGCAGTGAGCTTGCCTATTTCACGGGCCTCGTCCTGAGGAGTGCTGCCGAGGAACGAGCCGCTCATCACCATCGCCCTATGGAACAATCCTTGTGCTGACGGCATACAGAGAAGTGTGGAAACCTTACCGCCGCCGCCGGACTGTCCGAAGATTGTCACACAGTCAGGGTCACCACCGAAATTTGCTATGTTTTCCTTCACCCAACGCAATGCCGCAACTATATCAGTCATACCGATATTGGCGGATTCCTTATATTTCTCACCAAAAGAAGACAAGTCAAGAAAACCAAGCACGTTAAGACGATGGTTGATGGTCACGACAACCACGTCGCCTTTATCTGCGAGGTTACGGCCGTCGTAACCAGGATGTTCCTGTCCGTTACCGGTAGTATAGCCGCCACCATGCAGCCAAAACAGCACAGGACGGCGTTTTCCGTCAGCTATGCCCTTGGTCCAGATGTTCAGTCGGAGACAGTCTTCATCCTGATAGCCGTCATTCCACTGATAGAAGAAAGCAGAACCATCACTTCGCCAACCCTTGTTTACCGGTTGAGGACACACTGGGCCCCAATGACGTGATGAGCGAACGCCTTCCCACGCCTTGGGTTCCTTGGCTGGCATAAAACGCTCTGCCTGAGCATAGGGAATACCCTTGTACGTGTAAACACCTCGTTCGATATAGCCAGATACGTTGCCATACTTCGTACATGCCTTAGTCTTTTCCGTAGAACTTTCAAATACCTGCGCTGAAGCCGTTATACAACAAACCATCAGCATTAATGATAGAAATTGTTTAAGTTTCATTGTTGATATAAGTAAACATTTAGTAATGCATTGAATATGCCATAAAAGCGAGGAGGTACAGACCCCCCTGTGCTACAGGTTCTTTATATACTCCGTAGGCGTGGTGCCAAACTCCTCCTTGAAGCAGTTGCGGAAATACGAGATATTGCCGAAACCACTCTCGTAAGCCGCCTCCGACACGTTATGATGGCACTCCGTCATCAGGTAAAGACAGTGATGAAGACGTACCTTGCGGATATACTCATTGCCGGAAAGTCCTGTCAGGGCCTTTATCTTCCTGTAAAGCGTAGAGTGACTCATGTTGACGTGCTTTCCCACCATCGCCATGGTCAGGTTTACGTCACTCGCGTTCTCCTTGATATACGCCGTGACCTCGTCAAGGAACCTGCGGTCTATCAGGCTCAGTTTGTATGTCTCAGAATCTTGTTCCTGCACCGGCTTCATATCCTTTATATAATCCAGGTGGGCAGCAAGACGCTTGCGCGCAGCCAGCAGGTTAGCCATGCGCGAGCGCAGCATGGAGAAACTGAAAGGCTTGGTGAGATATGAATCTGCACCGGCATCGTAGCCTTCCTGCTGGTCGCTGTGCGTGTCCTTGGCAGTAAGCATGATGACGGGGATATGGCTTGTGCGGACATCCTGCTTCAGGCGCTTGCACATCTCAGTGCCATCCATCACCGGCATCATGATGTCAGTGATGATAAGGTCGGGGATATACTCAAAGGCCTTCTCGCAACCAACCTTGCCGTCGTTAGCCTTTACCACCTGATAGTCTTCAGACAGGGAGTCGGCGATATAGTGCCTAATCTCCAGATTGTCCTCAACAACCAGTACGACGGGCCGCTGGTCATTGGTCTCGACGTGTTCCTCGGTCAGTTGCTCGCCTTGTTTGTTGCCCTCGCTGTTCTCTTTATGAAGGGCATTAGGATAAGTGTTTGACTTCTTGAAGGTAAGCGTAAACGTCGCGCCATGGTCTTCTACGCTATGCACGTCGATGTCTGCCTCATGCAACACGCAGAGCGACTTGACGAGTGCAAGTCCGATGCCCGTCCCCGAAGCCTGATGTGCGCCCTTGGCCTGATAGTAACGGTCGAAGATACGTGGCAGTGCCTCCTGCGATATGCCATAGCCGGTGTCGCGAACCTTGACGACTGCATTATCATCATAGCTTGTCAAAGACAGTTCTATCTCTCCCTTCGGAGTATATTTGACGGCATTGCTCATGAGGTTATTGAGGATGGTGGTCACCACGTTCTCATCATAATACATTTCGACAGGCTGGTCGCCCACGTTGATGATATAACGCAACTGCGAATTGGTGTTAAGTTCGCTGAAGTTACGTCCTATCTTGCGGACCGTCTGGGCAAGGTCCTGACGCATCACCACGAGCTGACGGTTGTGAGTTTCAGTCTTGCGGAACTCCAGCAACTGCGTGATGAGTTTCTTCAACTGGTATGAGCTGCGGTGTATTATTGATATCCGGTCCTTCGTCTTGGCAGGCAAACTGGTGTCCTGCATCAGTTCCTCCAACGGACCGAGAATCAGCGTCAGCGGAGTGCGCAGTTCATGGGTGATGTTGGTAAAGAACTGCAGGCGTTCGGTGTTACGTTCCTGTTCGTCAAGATTCTTCTGACGCTCAAGTTCCAATGCGTTCTTCAGTTCAAAACGATGCTTATATCGGCGGAACAGCCCCCAGCCAAGTACTGCTATACATATTATATATATAAGGTAAGCCCACCATGACTGCCAGAAAGGAGGACATACATGCACCCTTGCCTCTATCTCCTTAGCCTGCGACCAAGGTTGCCCCTTAAGGCGGGCACGAATGACGATGGTGTAGTGGCCGGAAGACAGATGACGGAAGGTAATAGCCGTCTCGCTGAGCGGAGTCCACTCATCATCCTTATCTTTTATCCTGTACTGATACTCGGCCTGACGACTCTGGGCATAATCCTTCAATCCGAAGACTATGCGGAAGGAGTTCTGGTTATAAGGAAAATGGAACACGCCGTCATCATCGGGCATGACGATAGAAGCAGAGTGGTCACCCTTAAACTGCGTGCTGCCAAGGTTCGTAACATTGAAAATCTGAATATCAGACATCTCACGGTAGGCAATCAGATTACCTGGATCGAAATAACACAAGCCGTCCAACGACGTAAAGTACAGTTTACCGTTACACTCCACGGCGCCACCCGTAAAGTTATTGGTAGGTATGCCATCATACTTGTTGAAATTCACGAAAGTCTGGTCGGACTTTCTCAGAAGACTGATGCCGTTGCTCGTACTTACCCACGTATTACCCTTGGCATCCTCCTGTATGGCACAGATGTAAGACTCATTCAATCCCTGCTGATAGCCGAACGTCTCACATTTCTCCGGATGGCTGGTATCATGTATGTAGCCCATTCCGTCAGGCGTTGACATCCATATACCCTCATTAGGATCAACATGCAGATGCTGTATGGAATTGGACAACAGGCCGCTTTTCCTGTCAAGATGCCGCACGAGACGCTTCTGACTGTCGAAAAGGTATATGCCATTCTCGTATGTTCCGACCCATAGCTTACCCTGGCGGTCGCGACGTATTCCATGTATGGACTGACGTGCGAGCGTGCTGTTCAACTTCTCGTCACGTATCACCTTGCCATGACGCATGCTGTATATGCCATCGCAAGCCGTTATCCATAGCGTACTGTCGCGGTCCTTGTAGAACGTCAGCGAAGGTACAGGCTTCTCACCATCAAGCAGGATTTCCCTGTATGCCCCGCTGTGCTTGTCAACCTGAAGCAGATGGTCGGAGTATGACACCATCAGGTGCCCTTGGTCATCACTGTTGACAGAGAGAGTAGTGCCTTTGTCAACACCTTCTACATGCAGGGCAATCTCGCGTACCTTCACGCTGTCTCTGAAGCAAAGGAGACCATCAGCGGTTCCAACCCAGACCTCGTCGCCATCACGATATATGCCCCACACGCTTTGCTTGCACAGACGGAAGAACATAGGTGCCTCATGACTCAAGAAGTCTATGCCGTTACCCATGCTGCCCAGCCATATATTACCGAAACTGTCTTGGAAAATCTTCCTGATAGCAGGCGAAAGTACACCATCTTCAGCAGAATCAGAGATACTATGTGCAGACCAGTCAGACAAATCGACTTTCCACAAACCGTTGCTTGTCGATGCCCATATCTCACCGCCGTCTATGAGTTCTATGCCCTTGATGTTTGAGACATTGAGCGGAGTGAACTTCTCCAGCGTCTCGGTCTCTGGTGTATAATACCACAAACCAGAATCGGTAGCCATCCATATACGGTTATGGTTGTCTTTTACGAAATCATATACAGTCTCGGTGTTTATCAAAGAGGCAGCATGAGTCAGCCGACTCATCTTTCCTGTCTTTGTATCAAGCTGACTGACGCCGCCAAGATAGTGGCCTAAAAGCAGAACGTCGTCATTTACATTTATCATGCTTCTGAAGAAGCCCTGCTCGTTATCGCTGTTGACAACCCGAAGCGAATCGCCCATCCAGCACATGATACTTGTTTGGCTTACCATCCACATATCACCATTGTGCAGTCCAACGATGTTCATGATATTGTTTGCATACTTGCACTCCCCACCTATATATTTAATCTGACAAGTAGCAACATCCATAACACAAACGCCATTACCCTTCGTTCCGATCCACAGCTTACCCGATTTTCTATCCAACCACAGAGTGTTTACCATGTTGGAGTTAAGATTGCTGTTGAATGTATTAAAGCAATGAAACTCATATCCATCATAACAATACAGACCAGATTCTGTACCTATCCACATACGGCCGCTTTCATCCTGAATAATGTCAGTGATATAGTTATTCGCCAATCCATCATTAATCAGCAAATGCTCCGTCACCCTTAACTGACCATTGGACAAAAGAAAGTGTAACGGTAATAATAAAAGGAGTATGTTCTTAAGTGTTGTCACATCAAATAATTTCATGGTTGCAAATTTACGACTTTTTTCCGAATTATTCTTTCAAGCCTTGCATTTTGTTGAATCATATTTTATTCAAATAAGATACAGAAATCCGTCATGACCGGTTTGTGTGTCCTTTTGAACGGCCTAGTATCTACGTTTTTAAGCAAATTTAATTAATTTTGCGTCACTAACGAAATATATCATGTAAAAGAAAAAAACTAACGTAAATAATAAACGTAAACAAAATATATCTAACAGTTTTTAAAATTAACCAAACATGAAAAAAAGAATTTATTTATGGCTTACGCTCCTGTTTTTTGGAGTGATGAGCGCAAGTGCCCAACAGCAAATTCTGAAGGGTAAAGTTCTTGACAATCGAGGCGAGCCCCTTATCGGCGTCTCAGTAAAGGAAAAAGGTAGCAACAACGGCGGCATTACCGATTTTGAAGGAAACTTCTCCATTAACGTAGAGAATGGCAAGACCGTGGTGTTCTCCTACATTGGCTACAATTCCCAGGAAATCATTGCAGGCAACAAAAACAACGTGACAATCACACTAGAAGAAGATGCAGCTTCACTTGACGAAGTCGTTGTGGTAGGTTACGGTTCCATGCGCAAGAAAGACCTTACTGGTTCTGTAGTGCAAATCAACCCAGGCAAACTTGCAGACCAGAACCCAGCCAGCGTACAAGACTTGCTTCGCGGAACACCGGGCCTGCAGATCGGTTTCGATTCGTCAGCAAAAGGCGCAGGAGCATCAATACAGTTGCGCGGACAGAATTCCCTATACACATCAAACTCACACAATGCACCGCTCATCATACTTGACGGTATGCCATTCGCGGGTGAACTTTCAGAAATAAATCCGGACAACATTGCCCAGATCGACGTTCTCAAAGACGCATCATCTGCAGCTATATATGGTGCGAAAGCTGCCAGCGGCGTAATCATCATCACTACTAAGAAAGGTAATGAGGGAAAGCCGGTCATCAACCTCAGCATGAATCTGGCCGCCAATACCAAGGCAGCGTATCGCAAGATGTTCACGCCTGGTGAATACATGAAATATCGCGAAGACTGGTTCAAGGCACAGACCTACGGCTACGATGAAAATGGCAACTGGGGCTATTACGGCAAAGACAGCGGCATTCCTGTAGGATACTATGACAACTACGACAACATAGGCAGATATGGAATAACGCAAGAACAGTGGGCTTCCAACGGACCTAAGACGCTGCAGTCAGGCGAATCATTGCTCGGACTCTATGCACGCCGTATGGGATTCGATGCAGACGCAGCATTAGTAATGCAGAACTTCATGGCAGGAAAGACCTATGATTGGGAGGATGCAACCTTCCGCACAGGTTTCAACCAAGACTACAATGCAAGCATATCAGGTGCTACGAAGAACGTAAACTATTACCTCGGATTTGGCTATCTGAAGAATCAAGGAGCCATTCAGGGAGATGACTATCGTGCTTATCGCGCCAACATGAAGCTCAATGCCAACATAACGAACTGGCTTGAAGTAGGAGCCAACGTGAATTTCCAGGACCGCAGCGACACGTCGTCACCTGTTCCTATGGGTGCCAACTATTGGGATGACAACCAGCTACGCGAATCACCTTACTCACAGCGTTTCAACGAAGACGGCAGCGAGAATCAATACCCTCGCACGGGTAATCCTACCAACGGAGGCTATAACTATCACTTCCAACAGCAGTATATAGACTTGGAGAAGGGTTACACCGTACTGAACACCATCTTCAATGCGAAAGTAAAACTGCCATACGGATTTACATACCAGTTTAACATTGCTCCTCGCTACCAATGGTTCTATGACCGCTATTGGATGTCGGCAGAGTTACCAAACAGCGATCCTTCTACAAGAGGTGCAAACCGTAATTCTTCAAAGACCTTCAACTTGAGTCTGAACAACACCCTGACTTGGGACAGGACATTTGCTGACGACCATCACTTCACGGTGACACTCGTGCAGGAATCAGAAGAAAACCGTTTCTGGAGTGACAATATCTCTGCACGCAACATCACACCTACCGATGTGCTCGGCTTCCATTATATAGCCAGCGCAAACAAGGAGCAGAGTTCATTCTCTACAAACGACACACACTACACTGCTGCAGCATACCTCGGACGTCTGTTCTATGGATACAAAGACCGCTATATGATGACAGCTACGTTCCGTCGTGATGGTTATTCTGCATTTGGCCAGAACAACCCTTGGGCAAGTTTCTGGTCACTCGGTGCCAGCTGGGTTATTTCAGAAGAGAAATTTGCCAAAGACCTCGAGTGGCTCGACATGGCAAAGTTGCGTGTGTCTTATGGTACCAACGGTAACCGTTCACTCGCAGACACCTACCTGGCTCTTTCAAACCTTGCTAACGGAGGTCCCTATGCATACTATCAGAATGGTTCTACAAAGCAAGAGGTGTTGAATGCACTTAGCGTAAACCGTCTGGGTAATCCTAACCTTGAATGGGAGAAGACATCTGCATGGAACTTCGGACTTGACTTTGCTATATTAAAGAAACGTCTGTCTGGTAGCATCGACATCTACCACAAACGCACCCATGACATGATCATGGCACAGCGTCTGCCTATCTTCACAGGTTTCAACAGCATCACCACGAACCTTGGCGAAGTAACCAACAGCGGTTTCGAGATTACCTTAAACTCAAGAAACATTGAGACAAAGGACTTTAAGTGGGGTACTTCTTTCGGATTCTCTTACAACAAGAACAAAATCAAGCATCTCTACTACGAGTATGACAAGAACGGATCAGAAATCAACGATATTACCAACAACTGGTTCATAGACAAGCCAATCGGTGAGATATGGTATTGGGAAACAGATGGTATATGGCAGGCACACGAGGCAGCACAGGCAGCTTTGGTAAATCAGAAGCCTGGTGACCCGAAGGTCATCAATCATTACACTGAAGACGACAAGATCTTGGCAGATGGCACACGCGTTCCTGTTTACAACGACAAGGACAGGGTATATCAAGGCACCACGCAGCCACCGGTATATTGGAACCTGCGCAATGATTTTGAATACAAGGACTTCACGTTCTCATTCTCCATGTATTCTTACATGGGCCACAAGAGCCGCGCGGGATATTGGCTCAACAACGACAATTCCGGTTCTATGTTTACGCAGACATGTAACACCTATGCCAAAGAATACTGGACTCCAGAGAATCCGACAAACGAATACGGCCGTCTGAATGCCGTAGGCCCATCTGGTGTTACAGGCATCGAGAAGGTATATAACCGTAGTTTCGTACGTCTTGACAACATCACTTTCGGTTACACCCTTCCACGTGATCTGACCAAGAAGATTGGCATACGGCGCGTACATGTAAGCGCCGGCATCAACAATGTATTCACCATTGACAGCTGGGAATATGGTGATCCTGAGACAGGTGGATTCTCTAACCGCCAGTTCCAGTTTGGACTTAATGTAATACTTTAACAAAAGAAGAATTGTATGAGAATTAACAATAAAACTATATTCCGCAACGGACTCATGTTAGTCCTCGCGGGAACATTGACCGGTTGTACGTCTGACTTCCTGGAGCAGGACCCGCTGTCTTTCTATGAACCGGCAACGACATATAAAACAGAAGCTGGTCTGCAGGCCGCCATGACACAGTGCGACAAGCAGTTGAAGACATACCGCATTGACGGTAACTGGAACAATGTGGGCATATTCACCAACTATCTCATGTCTGACGTGGGCATGTATGCCAAGACTGATATGGGTGGCGGATTCCAGGATAATTTTGACGCAAAACTCACTCCGACATCCGGAATGGCAAACGGCGGTGATGCCAATTACATGCAACGTTTCTGGGATGAAGGTTTCAATATGGTAAAGTATGCTAACACCATACTTTCATATATTGACGACGTGAAGGGACTCAACGATGCGACACGCAACGCATACAAAGGCCGCGCTTATTTCCACCGTGCCTATGCTTACTACAACCTTGCACTGCAGTTTGGCGACATTCCACTGGTGACGAAGCTCATCAGCGTACCAAAGCTAAACTACACATCTGCCAGCAAGGAGGCTATCTTCAAGATGTTGGTTCACGATCTTGAATTTGCCGTTGACAATGTGCCAAGTCAGCGCGATATGGCTTACGTAGGTCAGGTTAACAAGGAAGGCTGCATGCATCTGCTCGTCAAGTGCTATCTTGCCGTCGGCGAGTATGCCAAGGCAGAGAGCATGGCCACCAGACTCATTGAAGAACAGGGACTGAAGCTTATGACTGAGACATTCGGCACATGGCAGCCCTCTGGTGCGGAAAAGACATGGAAGGTGACACGTAACGTTCTGTGGGACCTGCATCGCACACCGAACATTGCTGACCCTGCCAACAAGGAGACCATCATGATGATATCCAACTCAAACGACCAGGACTTCACCGTTTACAATGTGATGCGTGCTTGTTTCGTGCATTGGAGCAACAGCGTAATACGCGACCCTCATGGTATGGCAACGCCTGGCAACAACATCGCTCGCAGCAACAGCAACTATAACGAGACACTCGACTGGGTACGTGCTGCTGGACGTGGTATTGCCGTAAACCGCACGTCGTATTTCTTCAATAAGACCATATGGAACTATGACGGCGAGACCGACTGGCAAGACCTGCGTCACAACCGAGAAGTGGGCAACTGGATGGAGATGGAGGACTTCAAGTATAACAACCCAAATTCTGAATGCTACGGACAGAACTACCAGTTATATGCCACTGAAGACCATATAGGCACTGATGGCAAGGTGATAGTACACAAGGGCGACATACTTTGTTCTGACACCATCCGCAGCTGGTATCCTACACCTCTTTATCAGTTATATATCCTGGACACTCCTAACGAGAACGAAAAGGGAGCCAACCAGTTCCAAGGTGCATCAGGCAAGGGCGCCAATGGCGACATGTATCTCTTCCGCTTGGCAGAGACATACCTCCTCCGCGCAGAGGCACGCCTTTACCAAGGCAATGCCACAGGAGCTGCGGAAGACGTGAACGCCATACGCCAGCGTGCCAACGCAAAGAAGATGTTTACCACCGTCAATATTGGCGACATCATGGCAGAGCGCGCTCGTGAGCTCTATCTCGAAGAGTTCCGTCAGGCTGAAATGGTGCGTGTAAGCTGGTGCCTTGCACGTAGCGGCGTTGCCGACGAATGGGGAAATACCTATAACCTGAACACATGGGACAAACAGGATGGTACAGACCTTGAAGGTGGCAGCTACTGGTACCGCAGATGCGTAAATTACAATGTCTTCAATCGTGAATATGGTAAAGGACAGCAGGGTAACCAGACCTTTGAATACAAAATCAACAAGCATAATCTCTTCTGGCCTGTTCCTAATTCTGCCATCACGGCAAACAGCAAAGCCCCATTGCGTCAGAACTACGGTTATGACGGCTATGATGAAACTGTTCCGATGTGGAATAACTGGGAAGATGCGGTAAGAGATGAAATGAGTGCTAATTAAACATTGCATACAATAATAACACACCTTAGTACATAAAATTTTGATTAGTTAGTAATGAGACGTCGTATAATACGACTATTTTAAAAGGCATAGCAGTGATGCTATGTCTTTTTTTCATTCCTGTTATTCAGCAACCTTTCCATCACAAGTGGGACTACCATTCTTTTGTCAACAATCGATTTTGTCCTATCGCACACCCTTTTTTAAGTCGAAATAGAGGGCTGTTTTTCAAAAAAGTTTACGGTCGGTGGGTTTTACGGGCATTCTCAGCGAGTTGTAACTCGTTGATTTTCAACAGAGGCATGAAAAAAGACAGTGTAATATGATAGCTTTTATGGTGAAAAAGCTATCATATTACACTGTAAAAGGTGCCTGATTACACTGTAAAAGCTAATTTATAGAACCCACCTAAAAAAAGAATAGTACATAGGCACCCTCTTTGGCCCGCCTGTTTTATTTGTTTTATATGAGCCGGTTTTTTAGGTCCTGATTTCAAAATATTCAATAAAAGGAAGTATATTCGTTTGCTATTTCAACTTTTCTTTGTAACTTTGCACTCTGGAAATCGTTTTGGGCGAATGCAAGACTGCTTTGCAGACTATCGCCTTTCCTTTTGTAAGAAGAACTTAGCAAACTATATGAAGAAACAACAGATATGCATACTTGGCAGCACAGGCTCGATAGGCACACAGGCCCTCGAGGTCATTGCCGAGCATAGCGACCGTTTTGAAGCCTATTGCCTTACGGCCAACAACAAGGTGGAAATGCTTGCCGAACAGGCGCGCAAGTTCAAGCCTGCGGCTGTGGTGATTGCCAACGAGGAGAAATATGACACACTGGTGGAACTGCTTGAGGACTGTCCCGACATAAAGGTGTATGCCGGTGCACAGGCTTTGTGCGAGATTGTTGAGGCAGAACCAATCGACATGGTGCTTACCGCCATGGTGGGATTCTCTGGTTTGGCACCTACCATACATGCAATAAAGGCGCACAAGAAGATATGTCTTGCCAACAAAGAGACTTTGGTGGTAGCCGGCGAACTGATATGCGAACTGGCGCAGCAGTATCGTGCCCCAATCCTGCCTGTTGACTCAGAACACTCAGCCATCTTCCAGAGCATCGTGGGCGAAGGCAATAACGAGGTGGAGAAGATACTGCTCACTGCCAGCGGTGGTCCGTTCCGTCTGAAGACTCTTGACGAAATGCGCTCCATGACAGCTGCCGATGCCCTGAAACATCCTACATGGGATATGGGTGCGAAGATAACCATAGACTCTGCCTCAATGATGAACAAGGGCTTTGAGGTTATTGAGGCAAAGTGGTTGTTTGGCGTTGAGGCAGACAAGATACAGGTGTTGGTTCACCCGCAGTCTATAGTACACAGTGCGGTGCAGTTCCGCGACGGTGCGGTGAAGGCGCAGCTTGGCGTGCCTGATATGCGATTGCCCATACAGTATGCCTTTACATATCCCGACCGCCTGCCAATGACGGGCGAGCGTCTTGACTTGTTCAAGCACTCGTTGGAGTTCTTTGAGCCAGACATGAATAAGTTCAAGTGCCTGGCTTTGGCATTCGAGGCCATCAAGCGAGGCGGCAATGCCTGCTGTGTGGTCAACGCTGCCAACGAGATAGTGAACCTTGCCTTCCGCGAAGGCCGCATTGGTTTCCTCGACATGGGCGACATCATAGAGCGCACACTCGACAAGGCCACTGTCATAAAGAAGCCAACATACGAAGACTATATCAATTCTGACGCAGAGGCAAGGAAACTCGCTTCTCAACTAATAGGATAAATCTTAATTCTTAACTCTTAATTTCTTAGTTCTTAACTCTTAATTCTTAATTCATATTGTGGAAGTATTTCTCATCAGAACATTACAATTTATTCTTGCAATAACAATCCTCGTAGCACTGCACGAGGGCGGACATTTCTTTTTTTCAAAGCTCTTTGGCGTAAGGGTCAATAAGTTCTACATCTTCTTTGACTGGAAATTCTCTCTTTTCTCCACCAAGTTTAACTGGTGGCGCA
>JAEEGL012563689.1_pt1 | contig 17000 bp, 15 predicted proteins | sample 9134231 | NCBI WGS metagenome assembly JAEEGL01 (sample SAMN16246548, study PRJNA631951) | gut metagenome | biome: gut microbiome; feature: rumen; material: fiber-attached | host: Bos | place: Iran: Karaj | collected 2018-10
CTCCTACCACATGATAGAAACACATTCCTGTACAAAGTTAGCGCAGTAGCAGTTAAACTTAACACGAGGTGATTTATCATCCTTAGTGTAGCACTTTCTGAATACTTCCTTTACCTCGCCTGTGTAATAATCGTACTGTGTCTCAACATATGTGAAACCGTTGATACGAGAAATGATCTGAGCTGCGTCTTTTCCAAGACCGTTAAGAAGAACTGTGAGGGGTGTCTGACGAACCGTGGTAGCCGTCGCAGCGATACCGATAGGACCCTCAGCAGCAGCGAAGGACTCGTGACCTGCAAGGAATGCGAAGCACTCTGTATCCTCTTCAAGAAGCATCTTACCAAGGTTACCGTGTCCAAGACCAACCTTACGTCTGTCTGCTACGGAACCAGGAATACAAAATGCCTGAAGACCGATACCGATAGCTGCAGCAGCGTCTGCTGCTCTTCTGCAGCCCTTCTTTATAGCTATAGCAGCACCTACTGTGTAAGCCCACTTAGCGTTCTCGAAGCAGATAGGCTGGATGCCCTCGATGAGGTGATATACATCGATGCCTGCTGCGTCTGTAATTTCTTTACACTCTTCGATTGATGAGATGCCATACTCCTTAAGTGCAGCAAGGATCTGAGGCTCTCTTCTCTCATATGATTCAAATAATGCCATATTTAATATCCTCCTTAATCCTTACTCTTTTCTTGGGTCAACAAGTCTTACAGCATCTGCAACACGTCCATACTGACCAGAAGCCTTATCAACAGCTGTCTTAGGATCGTCACCAGCCTTGATGAAGTCCATCATCTTACCAAAGTTGATGTACTTGTAACCGATGATCTCATCATTCTCATCAAGAGCGATGTGTGTGATGTAACCATCTGTAAGCTCAAGGTAACGAGGTCCCTTATCAAGTGTACCGTATGTTGTACCAACCATTGAACGAGCGCCCTTACCAAGATCCTCAAGACCTGCACCGATCTGAAGACCATCCTCTGAGAATGCACTCTGAGTTCTTCCGTATACTATCTGAAGGAAGAGCTCTCTCATAGCTGTATTTATAGCATCACAAACAAGGTCAGTATTGAGTGCCTCAAGTACTGTAAGTCCCGGAAGGATCTCAGCTGCCATAGCAGCAGAATGTGTCATTCCTGAACAACCAATTGTCTCTACAAGAGCTTCCTGGATGATTCCGTCCTTAACGTTGAGGGAAAGCTTGCAGCATCCCTGCTGAGGTGCGCACCAGCCGATACCATGTGTATAGCCGGAAATATCCTCAACCTTCTTTGCCTGTACCCACTTTGCTTCTTCCGGAATCGGAGCAGCGCCATGATGTACTCCCTGATGAACAGGGCACATGTTCTTAACTTCTGTTGAGTAGATCATATAATCCTCCTTGATTTATATTATAAAATCATATATCATGAGCAGCCCAAAAAGGCGCTTATAATAGCTGTTTAATATAATAGCAGAAAATACTTTGAAAAAATAGTATTTTTTATAATAATTTTGTAACATTTACGTGCAATTATTTCGCTCTGAGTCTTGTAATAAAGCTCTGTATCCTTGAAATAGCCTCGCGCAGCTCGTCGATCGAGTACGCATAAGATATTCTCACGAAGCCCTCTCCGCAGTCGCCGAAGGCCGTGCCCGGAACCACCGCAAGCTTCTCTTCCATAAGGAGTCTTGTACAGAACTCATCGCTGGTCATGCCGAACTCCTGAATACTTGGAAATACATAGAATGCCCCGTAAGGCTCGAAGCAAGGAAGCCCCATGATCTCAAACTGTCTCATAAGGAACTTTCTTCTCATATCATAGGATTCGCGCATCTTCGCGATGTCCTTGTCGCCTTCCTTAACCGCGCTTATAGCGGCATACTGGCTTGTTGTCGGAGCGCACATTATCGCAAACTGGTGGATCTTCGTCATCTGCTCAGCGATCAGCTTCGGAGCAAGTGCATAGCCCAGTCTCCAGCCCGTCATCGCGTAAGCCTTTGAGAAGCCGTTGACAACTATAGTTCTTTCAAGCATTCCCGGCAGCGCTGCAATTGAGAAGTGAGCAGCCTCACCATAGGTCAGCTCCGAATATATTTCATCGGAAATAACGATAAGATCCTTCTCTACCGCAATCTTCGCGATAGGGATCAGGTCTTCCTTCGTCATGATCGCACCTGTCGGATTGTTCGGGAAGGAAAGTATAAGTATTTTCGTCTTGTCCGTAATTGCACTGAGCAGCTCATCCGGAGTCAGGCGGAATTCGTTTTCATTTTTTAGGCTGATAGTAACCGGCTTTCCACCCGCAAGCAGAGTGCACGGTACGTAAGAAACATAACAAGGTTCAGGGATGATGACCTCATCTCCCGGATTGATGAGCGCACGAAGTGCAAGGTCGATTCCCTCACTTCCGCCGACGGTTATGAGGCATTCGCCCTTCGGCTCGTATTTGCAGCCGTATTTTCGCTCATACATATCGCAGATTTCGGTTCGGAGCTCGAGAAGACCCGAATTCGAGGTGTAGAAGGTCTTGCCCTTCTCCAGCGAATAGATACCCTCGTCGCAGATATGCCACGGCGTATCGAAATCCGGCTCGCCAACACCCAGAGAGATAGCATCCGGCATCTCACTGACTATATCGAAGAATTTTCTGATACCTGACGGTTTAAGTCCGACAACTGTATTACTCAGAGGATTTCTCATGGCATTATCTGTATCCTTTCATCATTTTCCTTCTCTGACTGGAAGATCACATTGTGGTCCTTATATTTCTTCAGTACAAAGTAAGTTGCTGTTGAAACGACCGACTCCATCGGAGCGATCTTCTCATATACAAAATGCGAGATGTCCTTCATGCTTGTACCCTCGATAGTAAGGATGAGGTCCGATGTAGAACCTGACATAAGATGAACGGAATCCACCTCTTCAAATCTGCTGATCCTTGTAGCAATCCTGTCGAAGCCCTCGCCTCTGACCGGTGAGATCTTTACGCCGATCATGGCTGTAACCTTATCGCTTCCCTCAAATGCATCCCAGTTAATTACTGTATGATAACCGCAGATGACCTTAGCCTTTTCCAGCGCAGTTATCTCGTCTGCAACCTCCTGCTCGTCCTTGCCCATCATGGCTGCGATGTCGGCCGCCGAAAGACGGCTGTTCTTCTCGATTATGCCGAGTAATTCTTCTCTCTCAGAAATTGTCATAATTTGTCACCTCCTAATGTTTATAACGGACGCCTCGCATCTGGCACGTGCCTCTCTCGACTCATCTCTCGAACGGTTTGGGCACCCCTAGCGGACGCTAAGCTCTCACATCGCCAAAAAACAGGCTCGTGAATCGCTAAGCGCCGAGACCCAAAACGGTCTCGATAGGCACATGTCAGCCTGCTCGGCTGATTACAATCAATACTATTATATCTATTTATGTTTATTTAAACATTTCGTCTCCATCCGGCATATCTAACTTACGATTTATAAGGTATATATCAGAAACGATGCATTTCAGTTTCTCGCGAGTAAACTCTCCGGCGTCATAAGCGAGAAGACCGGTGTGGGCCTTGATGGAGTTCACGACGGAGTCGGTACGGTCGGGGGAGGCGGCGATGACGAGTGCTCCTGTGTTGCATAGAAGATATGGATTAAGTCCGAGACGTTCACATATCTCGATCGTTTCCTGCTTTATCGGAATGCACTCATGCTTTACACGGGCACCAAGTCCTGCCGCTTCTGCTATCTGATAGATGGCAGCATATATGCCTCCGAAGGAAGCATCATGCACCCTCTTGGCTCCGGCTTTAAATGCCGCTTCCGCTGCCTTCTCTATAGTCAGAACCGACTTATCATTTATCCTTATTCTGTCGAGGTAGCTTTCCGGCAATCTGTCCTTCAGTTCCTCTTTATGTCTTTCCCGGAGAACTGCCGCTCCGTAGAGCCCTGCATCTCCTGCGACTATCAGCCTGTCGCCCGGCAGGATTTTTGTGCTGCAGGGATTTCCTGTGTTTGAAAACGCCGTCACAGCTACAGTGTATTCATCCTCCTTCATCGCTTCGGAGATCTTTGTATCTCCTCCAATGATGAATATCCCTTGTGAAGAAGTAAGCTCTGTCAGGTCGTTCATCATCTTCCTGACAATACCCTCTTTAACCTTTGTACCAAGCGTCAGCCTTACTGAAATAAAGTTCGGCTTTCCTCCCACAGCATAAAGGTTATTGCAGGCTCTGATGTAAGCCATCTCCAGACAGCTAAGCCCTGAGACCACGTCATTATCCTTCGGAAGCTCTGCGCTGTCACAATAGCCTTCAGCTACAGTCAGGTGAGCATCCTCCCTAATATCAAGCAGAGCGGCGTCATATCCTGCAGCCGCTCCACCATCAGTTATTTTTTTATTTTTCGCGATATGCTTAACAACGCTTCTGTTAAGCACCATTTCCGAAATACTACCTGTATTCATCCATCTACTCTTTTTTATATTTTCCTCAGTTCTGCTATACTCACAGAAACATCCGGATACTCACACAAGGATCACTCAGTTTTCACCGCATCTGTAGGACTTGCCACCGTCTCTGTCGTAGCCTCGGTAGTCTTCTCTGTCGAAGCGCCTTCAGCTGTATTTGCCTCTGTGCTTCCCTGCTCAGTCTTGTCCTTATCTTTATCCTTGTCTTTATCCTTGTCCTTGTCTTTGTCCTTGTCTTTGTCCTTATCCTTGTCGTCCGGCTCCTTAGGATTTCTTGAAATATGCTTAGCCGCCGGCGAATAAGTACTTGTATTTATAAGAACCTTATCAACAAGCTCGCCATCCTCGTAAACAAACTTCCAGAGCTCGGTATTGTAGCCCTCTCTGGCCTCCTGAGTAACCTTCTCCTCGCCCGGCTCCAGTGTCTCATCATCCGTGATAACTTCCTTGCCCGGCTGAAGAACCTCAGTTATGTAAGACTCGAACTCGATAGTCCTGTTTGACGGTCTGGTCTCCTTGCCGTAAATATTAAATGTAATATAACAGCCATCGCAGATTGCCTCGATGTAAATAGGCGTGCTGTTGCTGTTTGTAAATATAAGATCCAGATAACCACCGGCTATAGCCGCGTCATAAGACAGATCCACATAGTGAACCGGCTGACCGTGGTTGCTTCTCTCATCTATCTGAAGCTCCGCGCGAAGAAGCGCGTTGTACAGTGTCGTTGAAACCTGGCAGACTCCTCCGCCGTAGTCCTCGCCCGTTCCGTCACCGATAAATACAGTTGCCTTGTAGAAGCCATTCTCTGCATTGATCGGGCTGATGGTCCAGTAGAAGGACAGCTGCTCGCCCGGATACATGATGGTTCCGTCGAGTATTTCCGCTGCTCTCTCAACATTTTTCATACGATCCTCTGCACTATCGTAATCGGTAGTGTAGGTACCGAGAAGAGTTGTGATCTCAGCCAGTGCATCGGCTGAATTGTCGTTATTCTGTGAAACGACAAGCTCTGCCTCCATATCGGATATACCGTTCTCAGACTCAAGCTTTGTATTTATAGCGTCGGTCACAGTCTTGTAATCAACGGACATCTTGATGTTTGATGCAGTTACCTTTACGGTTCCGTCATCCTTCTTGATGAGTGTGGTCTCTGCGCCTTCGTTGATCCTGCTGCCGATAGCCGCATTTACTACCGAGCTGAGCTTTTCCTGATTGACAGTCTTCTTGCTGGTGTAGCTTACGCCCTTTCCGTTTTCGATATTTTTATTTTCCTTATATCTCTTGAAAATATCTCCGGAATTGCCAACGCTCTCAGCCTCACTGATAACCTCGTCGTAATCGACACTGAGTCCGATATCGCCGAGGGTTGTCTCAACGTTGCCGTAGGTGTCATTCTTCAGAACAACCTTGGTCTCGCCAAGCGCCTCAACCTTCTCGCTGATCTTCGCCTTCGCCTCATCCCTTGTGAGTCCGCCGACGTCAACTCCGTCGATGGTCACTCCGTTACGGATGGCAGTTTCCTCTGCGTAAACCTCAGGTACATCGCCTGTAGAAGATGCAAGGTTTCCGGCAAGCGGAAGGCACATCATAAATGCAGTAAGAATATACAGTTTTTTAAAAGTACCGTTTATTCTACGTTTCATATTTTCACTTCCAGATTATAATGCTGATACGAGCATACCAATAACAAATCCAAGCACGAGTACTGCGCAGATCGCAATGGCAACTACTTTTCTCTTCTTTGAATTTCTTTTACTGAAATCAACCATTTTTCATACTCCTTCTAGGGTGTCTATTTTGTCTACAGAACAATCTAACACTATTTACGTGATTTTACAAACATTATTTGATAAAAATTAGGTCTCATTACCGGCGAACTGGGTCATGTAAAGCTTATGATAGCTGCCCTTTTTCCGGAGCAGTTCGTCGTGCGTACCCTGCTCAATGATGTGCCCCTTATCCATAACCACTATCGTGTCTGCATCGCGGATGGTTGAAAGCCTGTGAGCGATGATGAGGCTGGTTCTGTTCTTCATGAGTCTCACCATGGCATTCTGGATATGCTGCTCGGTTCTTGTATCCACGCTGGACGTCGCTTCGTCAAGTATCAGTATCTTAGGATATGACAGAAATGCACGGCCTATTGTTATCATCTGCCTCTGGCCCTGGGAGAGGTTTGCACCCGCCGAGCTGAGGAAGGTGTCATAGCCCTCCGGCAGTCTCTCCGCAACCTTATATACATGTGAAAGCTTAGCCGCCTCTTCCATCTTTTCATCGGAAATACTGTCGTCGGCGTATTTCATATTTCCGCGGAGCGTGTCAGAGAAAAGCACCGAATCCTGAAGAACGATTCCGATAGAATCCCTCAGCACATCTGAAGCTATACCTCTTATCTCCTTACCGTCCACAGTTATCTCGCCTTCGTAATTGTCGTAGAACCTCATAAGAAGGTTGACTACGGTGGTCTTGCCGCTGCCGGTGGAACCGACAAGAGCGATCTTCTTGCCTGCTTCTATCTTAAGGTTGAAGTCGCTGATAACCTTCTGACCCGGAACATAACTGAAGTCAACATGTTTGAATTCTATGATACCGTGATCGATTGAAAAATCAGCATCACCGCTCTTATCCTCTTCCTTTTCATCAAGGATGCCAAATATTCTCTCGGCACCGGCGATGGCAGTCTCTATCTGGCCGTAGAGCTGGGCAAGCTCATTTATCGGTCTCGAAAACTGCTTCGAATAAATGATAAATGCGGAGATGACTCCGACCGATATTTCACCCTTTACGGCAAACCATGCACCGAAGGCTGCAACGATAACAAAAGAAATATTGCTGATGGTGTTCATGACCGGACCCATCGCATTTCCTATGATGTCGGCGATTATGCCGGTCTTCGTCATATTATCGCTGACCTTCTCAAACTCCTCTATCGTATCCTCCTGAAGGTTATAGGCAGTGACGGTCTTGATGTCCGTGACCTTCTCCTCAACTATTCCGTTCAGCTCACCGAGGAGAGTCTGACGCTTCAGATAAAGCTTCCTCATAAAATGAGACATCACCCTTGTCGTGACAACCGTAAGGATAACCGTCGTGCAGGTAAGAAGTGTCAGTGGAATGCTGTACCAAAGCATGACAACAAGCGTTCCAATAAGTGTGAGTATGCCGGAGAAGAGTGATGAAAGCGACTGACTGATAACGTTCGAAACGTTCTCAGCATCGTTTGTCATACGGCTCATTATATCTCCGTGGGAATGGGTATCGATGTATGAGATTGGCAGGTTTATTATCTTGTCAAAGAGCTGATTGCGCAATCTGTCGATTATGCTTCTTGAAAGTCTGGCCGAAAGGAAGCCCTGCAGCAGTGTCGCCGCGCCGTGAACCGCATAGGTGATCATGATTATCACCAGCAGCGATGGAATCTTACTGAACTTTCTTTCAACGATATGGTCGATTGCGGTGCTCTGAACACCCGGTGCGACAACGCTGGCAACAACCGTAATAACCACAACGATAGCAAGTATTATCACAGACTTAAGCTCAGGTCTGAAGAAGGCTATCATCCTCTTCAGGGTTTTACCGCGGTCCTTAGCCTTCTCAACCGGCTTGCCCATATTTCCCGGACGATTGCCCGGTCTGAAGCCCCTCTCTATTATAGAAGAGGTTGCCTTATTATCACTCATGAGGGATCACCTCCCTCCGAACGAACTGAAGCTCCTGCGATATTTTCTTCCATGAGGGCTCTTGCTTTTGGGTCATCCGACAGCTTCAGCTGAGACTCGTAAATATCCTTGTAGATGTCGCTGCCTGCGAGAAGCTCCTCGTGGGTTCCGATGGCGGAAATAGTGCCGCCATCAAGTACGACTATCCTATCTGCATTTCTTATTGATGCTACACGCTGGGCGATTATTATCTTTGTGATATTTCTGTATTTTGAATTGAGCGCCTCGTAAAGCTTGGCCTCAGTCCTGAGGTCAAGGGCACTTGTTGAATCATCAAATATGATTATCTCGCTCTTTCTGAGAAGTGCTCTGCTTATGGCTATCCTCTGCTTCTGGCCGCCCGACAGACTCATTCCGCCCTCGGCAACCTCAGTATCGTAGCCATCCTTCTGCTGCATGATAAAATCATCAGCCTGGGCAGCTGTAGCCGCCTCCTTTATCTCTTCCTCGGTCGCACCCTTACGGCCGATAGCTATATTTTCACGGATCGTCGTGCTGAAAAGCTCACTCTTCTGCAGGCATACGGTCACCTTGTCGCGCAGTGTACTGAGCTTATAATCCTTAACCGGAACGCCATCCACCAGCACTTCTCCACCGATCGGATCATAGAATCTCGGTATCAGGCTTACGAGAGTAGACTTGCCGCTGCCGGTGGCACCGATAACCGCAAGAGTCTCACCACTATTTATCTTGAGGTTCACGTCCTTCAGAACCCGCGTACCATTATCCGGATAGGTGAAGCTTACGTTCCTAAACTCGACGGTTCCGCCCGATCCACTGATCTGACTCTTAGCTGACGAAGCGGTTCCTACCGATGAGCCACTCTGTACACCTGATACACCAATAACATCTGCTTCATCTCCAACCGGCCCATCTTTGATCACAGGCTCGCTCTGCAGAACCTCCTTAAGTCTCTTCGATGAAACAAGTCCTCTTGACAGAGTCTGAAATATCATCGCAAGCATCATCATTCCGTTAAGAATCTGGGAGATATATGTGATAGCAGCCATAACCGAACCCGGCGCGATTTCGCCACCCATAACGCCGTGATAACCGATCAGGATTATCCCGACAACAGCTGCATTCAAAACTATATTCATGACCGGACGCATAAAGGACAGTAGTATCTGAACCTTAAACTGGGTGTCCACCAGATCCTTGCTGGCTTTGCCGAAACGCTTCCTCTCCCTGTCCTCCTGCACAAATGCCTTCACCACGCGGTTGCCGTTGACGTTTTCCTGCACGATGCCGTTCATCTTGTCGAGCATTTTCTGCAGCAGAAGAAAGAGCGGATTCGTCTTCCACACAACAAATACAATATGCAATATGATAAGCGGAAATGCACACGCTATGATCACACCAAAGGTAAGATCAAGCGAAAGAAGGGCGATGGTACCGCCCACAAAGAACATGAGGCATCTGACAAAGCCTCTGATAACCTGCATTACGAGCTGCTGCAGCTGAGTTACATCGTTAGTGATCCTCGTAACCAGCGAGCCGGTCGTAAAATCATCCGTCTGCTCGAAGGAAAAATGCATGATCCTCCTGAAGCAGGCCTTTCTAACATCATTACCGAAATTCTGCCCTGCGATATTTGTAAATACAGCCGACAGTATTCCAAACAGGCAGCCAAATATAACCACGATTATCATTCTGATACCGATGGATACAACAAGGCTGACGTTTGAGCTGCCGCCCTTTCCGACACCCAGGATTCCCTCATCGACTATTCTCTGCATCAGCTTCGGCTGCAGTAGGTCGACAGTTACCTCTCCCACCATGAATAGAGATGCCAGGAGCGCCAGATACCAGTATTTTTTTAAATATCTCAAAACAACTTTCATTTTTCTTTTATCGCTAAATGCGAATTAATTTCCATGATCATTCCGACCGGTTTTATCAGGATCACTTCATCCGTTTTATTAATCACTGCTTCGGTGCCGACTTGCACACCTCACGCAGCACACACTCACTGCACTTCGGACGTCTTGCTATACAAACCTTTCTGCCGTGAGCGATCACCTGAATATTGAAAAGTATCCACTGCTCCTTCGGAAGGACTTTCATGAGATCAAATTCAACCTTCACCGGATCGTCACTGGCCGTCAGTCCCAGCAGCTTGGAAACACGCTTTACATGAGTATCCACAACTATACTCGGTTCGTTATAAATATTTCCACGGACAACATTAGCGGTCTTTCTGCCGACTCCCGGCAGCTTTACCAAAAGATCTATGTCGGAAGGAACCTCGCCGCCGTATTCTTCAAGCAGCACTTTCGCACAGGCGATGATATTTTTCGCCTTATTCCTGTAGAAGCCTGTCGAAAATATATCCTTCATCAGCTCATTTTCGTCTGCCTCGGCAAAGTCCTTTACAGAGGTGTATTTCTTATAGAGCTCCCTTGTGACCATATTTACCCTGTCGTCTGTGCACTGTGCAGAGAGGATGGTCGCGAAAAGAAGCTGCCACGGTGTATTATATTCAAGATAAGTGTGAAGGTTTGTTCCATACTCCTCATTGAGAAGCTCCGCAACCCTCGCGGCTCGTTCCTTTTTTGTCATGTTCTTCTCTCCCTGCTTCCAACATCCAACTATTATTCATTCCTGTTCCATGCAACGTATAATGTCTGTTCCATGTACGATAATCATATTATCGTTCTACTATCTTCGATACATCACTAAATCTACTCTTTATGCATATAAGTTCCGACCATGTAATCGATGAACTGCTTGGCCGTTCTGCCGGAGAGTCCGCCGTGCATCATCTCCCACTTATTCGCCTCCGCAAGAAGCTCCTTCTCATCAATCTGAAGCTCCGGATATCTTGATGCAAGCACCTTGACTATCTCAAAATACTCCTTCTGGTTTGGCTTGCTGTAGTTTATCGTCACACCGAAACGGTCAACGAGCGACATCTTCTCCTGCATCGTATCCGAATGATGCTTGTCCATATCATAGTCATTCTGATCGTTCCAGGTCTCTCTGATAAGGTGGCGCCTGTTGGAGGTTGCATAGATAAGCACGTTGTCCGGCTTCTCCTCAAGACCGCCCTCGATGACTGCCTTGAGGTATTTGTACTCAGTTTCGAAATCCTCAAAGGACAGATCATCCATATATATTATAAACTTGTAATTTCTATTCTTTACCTCCGAGATGACTGCCGCGATATCGTTCAGCTGATGCTTAAATATCTCTATCATCCTGAGGCCACTGTCATAATATTCGTTGATTATAGCCTTGATGCTTGTTGACTTTCCTGTTCCTCTGTCGCCATACAGCAGGCAGTTATTCGCCTTTCTTCCGGCCACGAAGGCCTCTGTATTTTCACGCAGCTTCTGCTTCTGCAGCTCGTAGCCCACAAGCCTGTCGAGGGATGCCTCCTCGGAGTTTTTGATGGCTGTAAACTCAAGACCGCCCTCGTCATTTCTGCTGACTCTGAAGGCCTTGTTAAGCCCAAACATTCCAACACCGTGCTTCCTGTAGAATTCCGTAACAAGGTCAAATACAGCATTTTCATCCTCGGCCGCTGCGATTCCGTCGCTGATACGGCGCACGTATTTGCTGACATTCCTGTTAAATACCTGCTCCCTCTTCTCGATGGATGTATAATTGGTAATCACAGAGAAGCAATCGATGCCCAGATCCTCCTCAAGCCTTGTGAAATCATACTCCGCGATCTCCTTGAAGAGCTTCATGTCACTCTTCGCAAATATATTTACGGAACCGTCGCTCGCACCCACTCTCTCACAGGTCAGTGAGAATGGATTCTCATTCATGATGATGTAGAAGGCAATGTAATCCCTCCAGAGATTCTTGTCGAAACCGAAGCTTGTAGCTACATCAAGTAGCTTCCTGATCTCATCGTAGATACGGCTGACCAGCTCTTCCTTCTCCGTAAATCCGTTTTCGTGCTCATATATTATCCTTGCCATTGTGTAGAGTATGCTCTTCTCCGAGGCATCTCTGTACATTACCAGCTTTGCGACTTTATTGTACATATCTGATCCTTTCTGATACTGCTTATTTCAAACCACGATATTTATAACTATGCTTCAAGAATCTTCAGCAGATACTCATTACTATGCTTCAAGAACCTTAAGCAGATACTCGTACATCCTTGCGGCTGAACTGATAGAGAGGCGTTCATTTACCGTATGAATATCAAACATGTCAGGTCCCATGGATACGGCGTCGAGTCCCGGAAGCTTCTCAGCCAGCAGTCCGCACTCAAGTCCGGCGTGGATCACTGTCACAACCGGCTTCTTGCCGAACATATCCTCGTATGCACTTACCATCTTCTCGCGGAGCACCGACTCACTCTTATATTCCCAGGCCGGATATGCGTTGTAGAAGTTTGCATTCGCTTTAAGGCTTTCGGCAATGATAGCGACTCTGTCCACAAGCGCCTGCTTCGCACTTCCAACTGAACTTCTGAGACCGTAAATAAGAGAAAGCTCGTTGTCCTGCACCTTCATGATACCAAGGTTAAGAGATGTTTCAACAAGACCTTCGATGTCTCCCGACATCTTGATGATTCCGTTTGGAATCGCAAGGATAAGTCCTATAGCCTTCCTGAGTGAAGCATCTGACATAACAAGATCGTCACCGTATGGGTTATTCGTCTCTGTTTCTTTTACATCCTTCGACTCGCTTTCAGCACTCGCTTTACTCTCGGCCTTCGCTTTACTCTCGATTCTCAGCTCACCTTCACCCTTCAGTATCAGTTCAATCTTACCGTTACCGTCTGTATTTTTATATTCCTTCCTTACTGTTTCTGTCAGTTCTGCCAGCGTTTTTTTGATCTCATCGATCTGGCTGTCATCCAGAAATACGTCCGCAGTCGATTCAAAAGGAATCGCATTCTCCTTGCCTCCGCCGGACATTTTAGAAACCTTTATGTAGAAGCCTTTATTCGTAAGTGTAAGCAGCGTTCTTGCAAGAAGTCGGTCTGCATTGATCTTCTGCTTATCTATATCCGAACCAGAATGTCCGCCAAGAAGCCCTGAAACCTTTATCACCGCAGGAACATATACTCTTTTGCTATCCACAGATATACTGTCTGCTGATATACTGTCTGCTGACGTAATTGTACCTGTATTTTCCGATGCTACAACATCAATCCTCTCCATCTCCAGCGGCAGACGTACCTCTGCTCTTATTCCGCCTGCGCAGCCGGTGATGAATGTTCCTTCTTCCTCCGAATCAATATTTATCAGTTGTCTTCCTTGAAGCACGCTCACATCCAGTCCGGAAGCGCCCTCCATTCCGACCTCCTCAGACGTTGTAAATACGCACTCAAGACGTGGCGCATTTACAGAAGGATCATCAAGTATTGCAAGCATATACGCGGCAGCTATTCCATCATCTCCGCCAAGAGTTGTCCCCTTTGCCTTAATAAAGTCACCGTCGATATAGATATCCAGCGGATCCTTCATAAAATCATGCTTCGATTCCGTTGTCTTCTCACATACCATATCGATATGTCCCTGGAGGATGACAGCCGGATCCCCCTCTCTTCCCGCAGACGCCGGTCTGATTATTATCACATTATAGAGGCTGTCCTGATAAACCTCAAAACCTCTTTCCTTCGCAAACGCAGTTATATAATCACTTACTGCCTTCTCATTATATGACCCCCTCGGGATCTTCGTAAGTTCCTCAAAATAATAAAAAACCTTCTCCGGTTTAAGTCCTGATAAAATACCCATAGTCGCACCTCATATCGTATATTATTCCATGACTCAAGTCATGATCCATTCTGAAAACATGTCTTAATAATACCACTTCTTTTATGATTATTCTATCAACATATAAAAAAAGAAACAGATGCCTCCGTATCTCCGAAAGCATCCGTTTCTTTAAATATCGTATTTTCAAGGGAATTATTAGTTAAGTCCCTGCATGTATTCATCCATAGCCTTTGCAGCTGCCTTTCCGGCACCCATGGCAAGGATAACTGTTGCAGCACCTGTAACCGCATCACCGCCGGCGTAAACACCTTCACGTGATGTAAGACCTGTAACCTCGTCAGCTACGATGCCTCCCCACTTCTGTGTCTCAAGTCCCTCTGTTGTAGACTTGATGAGTGGGTTTGGCGAAGTACCGATTGACATGATCATACAGTCGCACTCGATCTCATTTATTACACCTTCAACAGGAACAGGTTTTCTTCTACCTGACTCATCAGGCTCAGAAAGCTCCATCTGCTGGCACTTGATGCTCTTAACCCATCCGTTCTCGCCAACAACCTCTACAGGGCTGTTAAGGAATGCAAACTTGATTCCTTCTTCCTCTGCATGCTCAACCTCTTCTGCTCTTGCAGGAAGCTCATCCTTGGTTCTTCTGTAAACGATAGTTACATCGGCTCCAAGTCTCTTAGCACATCTTGCCGCATCCATAGCAACGTTACCGCCACCAACGATAACCGCCTTCTTAGGATGCATAATAGGTGTCTTCGACTCATCAAGATAAGCCTTCATAAGATTGATTCTTGTAAGGAACTCATTTGCTGAGTAAACACCGTTGAGATTCTCGCCAGGTATGTTCATGAACTTTGGAAGTCCTGCACCTGAACCGATAAATACAGTATCGTATCCGAACTCGTCCTTAAGCTCGTCTACGGAAATAGTCTTGCCGATAACAACGTTTGTCTCGATCTTTACACCGAGAGCCTTAAGTCCGTCAATCTCTTTCTGAACGATAGACTTTGGAAGTCTGAACTCAGGAATACCGTAAGCAAGAACGCCACCTGCAAGGTGAAGTGCTTCGTAAATAGTTACGTCATAGCCCTTCTTTGCAAGGTCTCCTGCACACGCAAGTCCTGAAGGACCTGAACCGATGATTGCAACCTTCTTACCGTTTGAAGCAGGCTTCTGTGGAGCCTCTGTTGCATGTGCATTGTGGTAATCTGCTACGAATCTCTCAAGACGTCCGATAGCAACCGGCTCACCCTTGATACCTCTAACGCACTTCTGCTCGCACTGTGTTTCCTGTGGACATACACGTCCGCAAACTGCAGGAAGAGAGCTTGAACGAGCGATGATCTGATAAGCCTCCTCGAATCTTCCGTTCTTAACTTCCTCGATAAACTCAGGAATATCAATCTGTACAGGGCAGCCTGAAACGCAAGGTCTGTGCTTGCAATGAAGACATCTCTCTGCCTCCTCGATAGCCATTTCCTCTGTATATCCGAGAGCTACCTCTTCGAAATTCTTATTTCTTACATCAGGCTCCTGTGATGGCATCTTATGTTTTTCCATAGACATATTAGGCATCTCTACTTCACCTCCATTTTAAGTAAGTTGCAGGCTTCTTCACGAGCCTTCTGTTCAAATGGTCTGTAAGTAGCAGAACGTGCCATTGCCTCGTCAAAATCAACCTCAAAACCATCAAAGTCAGGACCATCAACGCAGGCGAACTTTGTCTTTCCGCCAACTGTAAGACGGCAGCCGCCGCACATACCTGTACCGTCAACCATGATAGGGTTCATGCTGACGATGGTCTTAACATTGTATTTCTTAGTAACTGCAACAACGAACTTCATCATGATGAGCGGTCCGATAGTGATAACTTCGTCATACTGCTCACCTGACTCGATAAGCTTCTCGAGAGCCTGTGTTACAAGACCCTTCTCGCCTGCAGAACCGTCATCTGTCATAAGAACGTATTTGTCACTTGAAGCCTTGAACTCATCCTCAAGAATGATGAGATCCTTGCTTCTGAAACCAACTATAGAATGAACCTCACAGCCGATCTCATGAAGCTTCTTAGCTATCGGATAAGCTATGGCACAGCCAACGCCGCCGCCGACAACTGCAACCTTCTTAAGACCCTCTGTCTCAGTAGCCTTACCGAGAGGTCCTACAAAATCGTTAATATATCCGCCTTCAGGAAGGCTGTTAAGTGTCTCTGTTGCTCCACCAACAATCTGGAAAATGATAGTTACGGAACCCTTCTCGCGGTCATAACCTGCGATAGTGAGCGGAATTCTCTCTCCGTCCGCAGTCGCACGAAGAATTATAAACTGGCCAGGCTCAGCCTTTCTTGCAACCAGAGGTGCTTCCACTTCCATGAGTGTGACCGTAGGGTTGAGAGCCTTTTTCGTAAGAATCTTGTACATTTCAATACTCCCTCTTAATATATAAATACGCTTTTACATTTCTGTTCTATGTTCAACAAATCGTTATTATACAATATATTCTACTGTTTCATCAAGTAGTTTTTATTATAATGAACGCCTCGGGCAGATGCCCGAGGCGGGATTTACATACAATTATAAGATTCCATCTGTATAATTATTAGTATTTGAATAGTCACTTACGTCACTAAGCGAAGATGAATCATATCCCGGAATATCGAGATTAAGCGATTCACGTTCTTCAGACTGGGATGGAGTATTTCCATTAGCAAGTGAGTTTTCTGATCCGCCGAGTGGTTCAGAGTTGCCGAGTGAGCCGTAGGTTCCGTACTGATCTACAGAAGCACCGGAGTTATCGAAACCAAGTGGCTTCTGCTGTTCCGTAGGCTGCTCTGTTGGAGCTGAGTAGCTGCCAGGGTTGAACTCAATCTTATCAGGAAGAGGCGCGCTGTCCTCTGTCTTCTGATCGAAGATGTACTGCTCCTTTGGCTGTGGATGCTCAAGCTCGTATTTCCTATGTTCAACGGCGTTGATGAGGTCGTTGAAGTTGTTCTGAGCTGCCATTGCAATATCCTCATTGTATCCGCAGATGATGTAAGGATACTGTGTATGTATAGTCTCGATCAACTCATCCTGCTGAGCCTGATTCTTAACAGTAATAGATGTTGTCTTGTTGTGTCTGTCAATAAAGTTTACAGCGTAAGTC
>JAEEGL014773144.1_pt1 | contig 17000 bp, 18 predicted proteins | sample 9134231 | NCBI WGS metagenome assembly JAEEGL01 (sample SAMN16246548, study PRJNA631951) | gut metagenome | biome: gut microbiome; feature: rumen; material: fiber-attached | host: Bos | place: Iran: Karaj | collected 2018-10
GGCTAAGATCACATTGGCTTAATCCACAAGAACAAATAAAAGAAGGCTGGTAGCGCTTATGTCTTACCAGCCTTTTTTGTTCTCAACTCTCAACTCTTAACTCCTAATTCAAAGAGCGTGACTTACGAACAGCAGATACTCAACATCCTGACAGAAGCAGGTGAGCGTGGTATAAGCGTGCAGTCAATGGCCCGGCACGTTTATAACATCAATCGTACGCTGTTCTATTCTCCCGACTATGAGGAGATTCATGTCTTTGTCCAGCAATATCTCCTGAAAAACAGCAAATCTTCCCAATCATTGATAGAGGCAACAGGCCGTCGCGGCTATTACCGTCTGAACACCAATGGTTCGGCCGATGCCCGTCAGCTCATGCTCCGCTTCCATGAGGAGCAACAACAAACGGAGGCCTCAGAAGAGAAGCCTCCGCAGGATTTGTCGCTGGACTTGTTTCAGGAAATGCCCCAATAATTATGCATTATGCATTAATCATTATGCATTAAGCTTTTTATAACCTTAGCCGGTACTCCTCCGACGATACAATAGTCTGGGACGTCTTTTGTCACGACGGCACCAGCAGCCACAACGGAATGACAGCCAACGGTTACACCAGGCAGAATAACCGCATTGGTACCAATCCAGACATCATCACCAATGATCACTTGTTTTGTGGTAATGCCCTGTTCGTCAATACGCTTGGCGGTATCTTCAAAGCTGTGGTTCAGGGCCGTAATGGTAATACCTTGTGCTAAGTTAACGTGACAGCCGATTGTTACTGGACCAATGACGGTGCAATGCAGCCCGATGCGGGTATGGTCGCCAATAATGACATCGCCTACGGCATTGTTGATGCAGGCGTAAGACTCCACAACGCTGCGACGCCCGAGTGAGAACTTACGATAGGGTGGGGTGTCCATCCTGACGCTGTGGTAGATTTTTGAGCCTCGTCCACGATGCTGGTAGAGTGGTGCTATCAGACGAATGTACCATCGTGGACGGGCGTCACGCTGGTTCATGATAAGATAGTCGAGAAATCTTTTTAGTTTAGGGCTCGACTTCAATCCTTCTCTGATGCTTTCTTGATCTTTCATGAGGCCAAAGGTACGACTTTTTATTTATACTTCCAAATAATTCGCATAATTTATCGCTTTACGAAGAAACGTACAAGCAGGAAGTTAATGGGTACGCAGACCATATACATGGGGATGGGTGCCCATTCCTTGGGTACGCCGAGCCAGATGAAAAAGCTGAGGCTCACCACTTGCATGGCCCAGTTGACGAGGTGGCTGAGGGCAAAACCTCCTGCATTTTTCGGGTTCGCCTTCACCTTGAACGTGAAGCGTGTCGTCATCACGTAGTTACAGCAGAAGCTCACGATATAGCCGATGGTCAGGGCAATGCGCTCGTCCATGTAGGGCAGCAGCAGGTAATAGACCGCATATTGTATCAGCGTAGCAATAACGCCGACAATACCGAACCGCACTATTTCAAAGAACTTCTCTCTCATGACTCAATCAGCTCTTTCCATTGTTTGGTGATGGCAGCAACTGCAAAGTCATTTGCTCGTTTGATGGCCTGCTCTGACGTCTCGTGCCAATGGATACGTGTCGCATCCTCAAGTCGCAGGGCCAGTTGCTCCACGTTCCCATTTTCAAAGAACAACCCTAAATCGCCCAGAATCTCCTTGCTGGTGGGCAAGTCTGAGGAAATGACAGGCAAGCCATGCGCCATTGCCTCGACAAGTACCAGTCCGAAGCCTTCCCAGCGTGAACTGAGCACATAGACCTGTGCGTTGGAGTAATACTGTTGTACATTGTTGGTAAATGGGTGAAGGAAAACCCTCTCCTCTAATCCGTAATCCGTAATCTTTTTCCTATAGAGGGCTTCCTCCGGCCCCTCGCCCACAATGTCCAACGACCATTCCTTGTCCTTCTGGGCAAACAAGTGAAAGGCATCAATCAACAAGTCGAAACCCTTGTGGAGATGAGAGAATCGACCCACAGCCAGGAACTTCTTTGACGTTCCTTTGGACTGTTCGCCAGGAACAAGTGTCAGCGGGTTATAGATGACGGTGGGGTTCATCATTCTGTCGTACTGACGGTAACTCTCCGCATCATGCTGACACAGCACTACCGTTGCATCCAGTTTTCGCAGCTGATAGACATAATGCCGTTTCAGCTCCTGTCCGATATACAAAGAGTCTTTTCCATATAGTGCCTCAAACGAGTTGTGTACCCATCCGATTAACTTGCTGTTACTTAGCTGATTCTTGATGTCAGCCAATCGGATGGCCAATGGTGCATGGTCTCCGATGATAACATCGTAATGACCTTGGATAAGCTCTTTGGCTAAAGCGTCTCTCTTCTCTGAAGGGAAAGAGCTATAGTTGTATAAGTCCGATGTCAGTCGTGTCTGGGGAAGCAGTCTTCTGTAGGCATAACTGTATGCCTTACAGACTTTATTCTTGAGTGTATTGACTTCCGGATACGAGAAGAAACGGTATTTGATGTCTGCCTCTTGGAGTCCATAGAGCGACGTTTCCTTATCTGATGGCTTGTCGAAGGTTACGACAGTAACATCGTACTCTTTCGAAAGTTCTTTTGCTATGACAGCCGTAACACGTTGAACGCCGCCAAAAGAGAAGATAGAATCTGTCAAAAAGCAAATCCGTTTCATAGAGGATCTTTATGATATTATTTTTCGCAAAATTAAACATTTCTTGCAATATAACCAAAACTTTTTTTGATTATTAAAAAAATATGTTTAACTTTGCATGTGAAAACAATTCAATATGAAGATTCTATTCCTCACATATCACGGTTTTGGGGCTGCAAGCGGAATCAGTAAAAAGATGCAGGCTCAGATAAAAGGTTTACGTCAGAACGGACATGAGGTTCATCTCTGCTCTTACGGCTATGCAAAAGACAAACGCCTCTGTCGATTTGTTGACGATCAGGTTATCAAAGACTATGGGAAAGGTGCTCTTGCAGGCATTCGTCAACGCATGAGCTATGGTTGTATTGCAGACTATTGCATTTCGAATGGAATAGAATTTGTTTACTCGCGTAATTACCAAAACGCATCCCCTTGGCTGATAAATCTTTTCTCACGTCTGAAAAAGGCAGGTATTCACAGTGTGCAGGAAATACCTACCTATCCGTATGACGAGGAGTTCAAAGGTTATCCTTGGGATAAAAAAATAGGATTGTTCATTGACCAGTTGTTCCGAAACAGCATGTCAAGACAGATGGATGCCATCGTCACGTTCTCGGATGCCAAAAGAATCTTTGGCCAACGAACCATCAATATTAGTAATGGTGTGGATTTGGATGTTATACCTCTCCACCAGCCTGTTGAACAACCTCAGGATGAGGTACATATCATAGCAGTTGCAGAGGTTCATACATGGCATGGATTTGATCGTTTCATTCATGGATTGGGAGAGTATTACCAGCAGAAACCCCAGCGAAAGGTCTATTTCCATATTGTAGGTGCAGTATGGGATCCTGAAATGTTTGGTTCCAGTCGTGCACCAGGTTTCAAGACTTACATAGACCAGTATGGAATTAAGGACTATGTCATTTTTCACGGCTCGATGTATGCTGATGAACTGAACGATGTCTTCAACCAGTGTTGTTTCGCTGTGGGTAGTCTGGCGCGTCATCGCAGCGGTATTACCCATATCAAGACTTTGAAAAATCGTGAATATGCCAGTCGTGGTATTCCGTTCATTTATTCAGAGTGCGACTCTGATTTTGATCATCAGCCATATATTATGAAAGCCCCTGCAGACGAGTCTCCAATTGATATTGAAAGAATCCTGCAATTTATTGACAACTTTACAATTCAACCGGAAGCTATACGAAAAACAGTTGAAAACCTCTCATGGAAAAATCAAATGGGAATCGTTATCAAATCAATTACTCAAGCTGATTAAGATATGAAAATTGTATATGTTATAGATTCGTTAGCAAGTAAAGGTGGAGCTGAGAGAGTTATCATCAACAAAATGGATTATATGGTAAGTCATTTTGGCTATGACATCTCTATCATCACCTGTTATCAGGCTAAATGTACCCCTAACGCCTACACGATCCCAAATAGCATCAAGCAGGTATATTTGGGCGTTCCCTTCTATTCTCAATACAAATATCTATATCCATATAGGCTTTGGGTAAAGCATTCTTTAGACAGTCAAATGCAAAAATCACTGACTGATGCTGTGCAAGCAATTGATCCAGATATCCTTATTGGCGTGAGTTACTTTCATGCTAACATTGTCACAGGCATTAAATGCAGAGCCAAGAAAGTGATAGAGGTGCACGAACCTCGACCATTTACTTTATCCGATTATGGACTGAGCCGTGGAAGGCTGTCAAGCTTGTACATGAAACATTACAGAAATTGGTATTTTCGAAAAGTTGAAGACCAAGCTGACATCGTTGTCACATTAACACCTGGAGATGCGAATGAATGGAGACGAGCTAAAAAAGTTCAGGTCATTCCGAATTTTACGGTTATGCCTATTGAAAAAATAAGCGATGGACAAGCCAAAAGAGTGATTGCCGTAGGACGATTGGAATGGGTTAAAGGTTATGACAGATTGATATCTGCATGGAAAATTGTCTCAGAAAAGCATCCTGATTGGCATCTTGACATTTTTGGAAACGGAACATTGGAGAATGAGTTAAAAAAACAGCAAAGAGAATTGGGGCTAGACAACAGCCTGACCATTCACCCTGCGACTCCACAAATCAATGTTGAATACAGTAATAGCTCTTTCTATGTAGGCACCTCACATTTTGAAGGTTTCCCATTAGTCTTATTAGAGGCCATGCAAGTTGGATTACCATGTATTGCATTTGATTGCCCATTTGGTCCAAGTGCCGTTATTGAAGACGGGAAGAACGGATTCCTTGTTCCTGACAATAATATAGGACAATTAGCAACCAAAATCGTTTCACTAATAGAAGATTCCAAAATGAGAAATGAATTCTCAAAAGCAGCAATTGAAAGATCAAAAGAATTCTCAGTAGAGAATGTCATGAATCAGTGGAAGTCATTATTTGAGAACCTTATAAAATGACAAAAATGTACACACTTGGAATTTTCATTACAACCTCTCTATCCATTTCTCTTTGCCTTATTAAAAATAGAATCAAAAATACATATTGTCTTATGTATCATACGACAAAACAGATATGAATTATACTCTTTAGAATCTGTCGCAACTATATATTTTTCTTTAAATCTCACGAAGTTATATTGATGTCCTCCTTCCTTAAAAAAGGTAAGGTCTCGGGGAACCATTGCCTCTTTTATCAAATGTTCCTTATATGCTAACGGAGACAACTCATCTATGGTGAACAAATGGAGATTGTCACCATACCTGTTCACACAATCCTGAGCCACACGATATAACAATCCTTTATTTTCAATTACACCTCCACCATTTCTTCCATATTTCATGCTCTCACAAACTGGTGAAAAAGGATGTGGCAAATATGGGCCTTCCAATCTGTCGGAAACAAACAAATATAACACATAATTCCCATTTTGCTCGATTGATGAAAAAAGATAGTATCGTCCGTCTTTTTTATACACAGAAGAATCTACAAATCCAATTTCACCCTCAGTAACATCATGATGAATAAGCGTTCTGCTCAGCGAAAAACTACTTAGCATATTATTATCTGCCTTATATAATCGGATATCTCCTACATCGCTTGTTTCCGGAATCATATAAACATAGCCACTTTCCTCGAACACATAGGGATAAGATAGATGGAAATTCTCTTCCAATACGACAACAGGATCAGACCAATGTGTTAAATCCTCAGTACAAGTCATACAGATTACCCCTGGAGAATAATTCCGTTTCTTTTCATAAAAGAGGAACAATTTATCTTGATAGACAAACAAAAACGGATCCGCTACAATTGTGACAGGATTTAAAGAAGAAGAAAGACGATCACATACAATATCATGTATTGGCCTTTGATTTTCAATTGCCCAAATATGAGCACCATTATCTTCAAGAATACGAATTTTAAAACATTCAATTTTTCTCATTTTCAAATAGTTTCAATCAGATACCTTAAATTTATGTACAAAGATAGTATAATAATTCTAAATATCCAATTTAATTAAAAAAAATATACGTAATTATTTGAATTTTATACGTAAAATAGTATCTATGCAAAATAAATCGCATCATGATATACCTGCAAACAAGATATAACAGGACGGACTTTACAGAACCAAAAGAGAAACAAGTCCCATCACATTACGAGCATGTGGAATTTGACATAGCCTACAAAGATTATATGAAAGGGAACAACACAAATTAGAATTCTTTTGTAATTCCTTTCTTAACCCGTTTTTTTACTTCATCCATGCTAATTTTCTCTTTCAAATTTACATAATATTTCCAATGAGTAGAATCCGGTATATCTTTTGGTGGAGTCATGTAGTCTCCATATATAAGTCTTAAATAATCATCGTAATGTAATGGAAGCCTAATAGATCTTCCTTCAAACTTAAGGATTTCATAACCTTCAAACCATTTCGAATCCAAAAGATATCTCTTGCCTGTAAAAGAATTATAATATGTAACCAAGTACTTCCCTCTTTCTATCCCAGATATCTTTTTCTCCAAACTTATAACTTTTTCCCTGGTATAATCTTGAACAAACTTGGGCATAAGCATACTATATAGGTAGTGGGTGGCAGTTCCACTTCTATACTTTAAAGCCTTTAGAACATCAATCAAAGATACTCTCAGATAGGTGTATTCATGTAGCAATTGCCATTTTCTTAAACACTTATAATTCGAAACAAACTCTTTTGTATCGTCATTAATATAATCCAAAGGAAAGATATCGACAAAAACACCTATATCCATAGGTTCTTCTTTCTTTTCAACCAAAGTCGTCCGCTGATCACTGATTTTTAGGAAAAACAACGAATACGATCCATCATGTGCTGATAACAAATCATACCCATAAGACCTTATTTCATTTCTCAACGAGATTAGTTTTTCATAGTCTTTTCTCAACATATGAAGATCGATATCATCATCCCAGGGAATAATTCCTTGATGTCTTACTGCACCTATTCCTGTACCGTATGCAGCCCACCATTGTAAATTATGATCATCCAAAAACTTGACTGTAAAGTCATATACTTCCAGCAGTTTTTCTTTATAAGCTTCTTTAAAATCCATAATTAACTATTCTAGCATCACAAATATTCTGCAAATATACAAATAAAGAATGAAACTAACAAAATAATTAAGCAAAATGTCATTTATAATTTGTTATACCGAGGAATTGTGCTGTCAACGTGCGTGAAGTTTCACACAGAGTGTAGGAGCATACTTGAATAAGAAGGACTTTATCCGTTGCCTTAGCCCGCCTCCAAATGACAGTTGGGGAACTCTTCCCTTTAGGTCGGCAATAATCTCTTTTCTATCCGCATAGAGTTCTGGCGTGTGGGACACGAACCACATCTCAATGCTAAAAGTCGTAGAAATGGCATCCATCAGTTGGTGGTCTTCTTCAGGTGTCAGATCATTCTGTCTGAGTTCCCACAAACGGGCTATGACGTGGTGAAAGTCCATGACCTTCTTCTTGTTGATGGCAGAGACAATAGACCCTGGCCGTTGCCTATATATATAAAAGGTATAGTCGGTTCTTACACATTTCCCTGCTTTCAGATGGCATTCAGTAGTAAAGGGAACGTCTTCAAAATAGATGCCAGGAATGAAGCTAAGTTGTTTTTCTTCCAGAAACGCCCTTTTGTAGAATGCTCTCCATGCGTAACACTCACGGGCATTATAGTCTTCAAGAAAACTATTTCTTCCTGTTGTTTCGCGACAGATACAGTCCTCCTGCGCTACCATTCTCCTGGTGTCAATTTCTTCGTTGGTCATTTTGACGAAGCCGGCATACAGTATGTCAGGAGAACTGCTGCTTAATGCTGCTGTTAGCTTTCCCAATGTGTTTTCGATGAGAAGGTCGTCAGAATCTAGAAACAGGATGTAGTCTCCAGAGGCTTTTGTCATGCCTGTATTGCGTGCGGCAGACAGTCCTTGATTCTTCTGCTCAACGATGATGATGTTGCTGTGACTATTGACGATATCTTCAATGACTTCAAAACTATTGTCTTTTGTTCCGTCGTTGACAAGGATTACTTCATACGTACTTTCGTCAAGCCCTTGCTTGAAGATGCTTTCAACACAGGGACGAATGTACTCTTCCACATTATAAACTGGAACGATAATGCTTAGTTTTATAGCCATTTATATCAATTTTTACAAAAAAACTTTAATAATCTAGTGCAAAAGTAAGAATAATAGTTTGAATACCAAAATATTTGATTATTTTTGTGGAATAAAAAAGCAATCGTTTTTCGATTTTCACAAATAAACATGAGGATTACATATGTAATTGATACTCTTGCAAGCAAGGGAGGAGCTGAAAGAATCATAATCGAAAAAATGAATTATCTGGCGTCTCATTTCGGTTATGAGGTATCTGTAATCTGCTGTTACCAATGTGAAGGTGATGTGAATGCCTATCCTCTTTCAGACAAAGTTTCTCAAATATATTTGCATGTTCCGTTCTATTCACAGTATCAATACCCGTATCCATATAGATTATGGGTCAAAAGAAATCTTAATCAAGCTTTAAGAAGAGAGTTGTCGCAGGAAGTGTTTCGAATTAATCCGGATATCTTGATTTGTACGAGTTACTTTCGCGCAGATGATATTTGCAAGATAAAATGCAGGGCAAAAAAAGTGGTAGAGGCTCATGAGCCACGACTGTTTACACTTTCTAATGAGGGGCTCGGACGCTCATTTCTTGTGAAGATGTATATGGTATTATATAGGAAGTTTTATTTCAGGACAGTTGAGCGATATGCAGATGTTGTTGTTACCCTGACAGATGGAGACGCGTATGCATGGAGAAGAGCAAATCGTGTAATGGTTATACGTAATTTTTCGTCATTGTCAGTCAACCAACGGAGTGATGTAAGTGCTAAACGGGTTATTGCTGTGGGACGTTTGGAATGGGTGAAGGGCTTTGACCGCTTAATAAAAGCATGGGCTCTTGTTTCAAAACAACACCCTGATTGGAAATTGGATATGTTTGGCGAAGGGACATTATAAAGAGAATTGAAAAAACAGATTCAAGAGCTGAATCAAAGTAATTGTATAGAGATACATCCATTTACGTCAGATATTCATGAGGAGTATGCGAAAAGCTCAATTCTTGTATCATCATCACATTTTGAGGGATTCTCATTAGTAATATTGGAAGCATTGCGCATAGGTGTTCCGTGTGTGGCTTTTGATTGTCCGTATGGTCCTAGGACGATTATCAAAAACAATAAATGTGGTTTTTTTGTCCCAGATGGAAATAATCTCGCATTAGTTGATAGAATCAATCGTTTAATTGATAATCCTGAAATGCGCCAATCTTTTTCTAAAGCTGGAGTTCTTCGTGCTGAATTCTTTAAGATTAATGTTGTTATGAATCAGTGGAAAAACTTTTTTGAAAATCTTGTAAAGGGAAAAGACACCAGCAATTTTAATTGATGGATTTTCACGTTGCACCAGAGGAACGGAAAATAAAGCTGAGGGACATTCCTGAATAGGAAAGTAAGTATTTTTTCTTTAGTTCCATTTGTAAAAGTCAGATCAGGAGCTTCTATTTTTAGATGCCTGAGTAGTTGAAGTCTATACGAAGAATCTTTGATGCCATGCAGGACATCGTAACTAAATGCTGAGAATGAGATGTAAATGTCATTTCGAAGTTTTTCCTGGACCTTGGGGGATAAGTCTTTAATCTGTGTAAGTTTCCATGTCCTTGCAATGACTGTGCAGAAATCCATAGCCTTTTTTTTGTTAAAGGAAAAACTGGCAGAACCGGCTCTTTGTCTTCTGTAAATATTTAGTAGCCAATGTGTCCTCAGACATTTTTCTGCTTTAATATAGCATTCATGTGTGAAAGGTACGTCTTGGTAACAGACGCCTGGGACAAAGGATAACTGGTGGGCGCATAGAAATTCTCTCTTAAAGAGTGTACGCCATACATAACATTGATAGGGACTCAAATCTTCCAAGAACAGTTCCTCACCAGTCTTTTCCTTGAAAAAATCCTCTGGTTGTGGAATGTTCTTGATGTTTTCTATTTCTTCGTCATTCATTTCCAGGAAGTCAGCAACCACCAGATCTGCTTTCGTTTCAAGAGCCTTCTCCAACAATACATAAAGACTGTTGTCAATTAGCAAGTCGTCACTGTCGGGCATTAGGATGTATTCTCCCTTGGCCTTGGCAATGCCGTTGTTGCGGGCAACTGACAGGCTCTGGTTTTCCTGATTGATGACGGAGATGTTGGAGTGTTCGTCAATGAGGTCGGCTATCATATCCATACTATGGTCCGTGCAGCCATCGTTCACAATAATAATTTCATAACGTTGTTCGTCAAGACCCTGCCGGAGAATGCTCTCCAGACAAGGCCGGACGTATTTTTCTACGTTACATACTGGAACGATGATGCTTAAATCCATGTGAGAGCTTAAGACGGGGTGTTCTTGAACTTCCAGGGCATCAGTATGCACTCTGCCTTGCGTATGAAGTTATAGCCAAAGATTCGTATCATAAAGGTACGGAAGCGGTAGTAGGCCTTCGCCTTGGGTGAGAACCACGAATTCTGGTAGTGGTGTATGGCATAGGTATAGGGTGTCAGTTCCACCTCACGAGAATCAAAGACCTTCGGGGAGAAATAGGCATCGTTGAGTACTAGCACTTCCTTCTCGAAGTCGAAAGTCCTCACGTTCTTGCTCTCTTCCAATGTAAGCACACGGATGGGTTTAAGCTTCTTAATTTGCTCGTCCATAATTTCAGGCAACTTGCGGATGTCAAGGCTATTATCCACCTTGACAAAGGGTCTGCCGTCGTAGTAGTCCAGACATTGCTTGATCCAGTCACACCCCTTTTCAGCACCCATGATAGCCGCTTCGGGAGTGCCAGCTTTCTCTGCCCCCACGAAGTAGGGTAGGTCAAGGAAGTCATCAAAACGCTTCAGCACTTCTACATCTGAGTCAAGATAGATACCTCCCATTTCGTTGAGCGCATAGAAACGGATATAGTCAGCGGCGAAGGCATACTTTTTCTTTTCGAACGCCTGTTTCACCCAAGGTGATTTGTCAAGGTCAAAGCGCTTGCTGTCCCACAATACGATTTCGTAGTCGGGCATGATTCTCTTCCATGAATCAATACACTTCGCAATCTTGGCGGGATAGGCGTCGCCACTGAGCCAACATAAGTGCAGAATCTTAGGTATCATGATGTTTTGTTCAATATTTTTTGCAAAAATAGCAAGAAAAGTTGATATTTCAAAATTTTATTATTATTTTTGCAGAAAATAATTTACTATGGCGTGGTACGATAAATATCTTTCTATTTACGGTAAACCGTTCAGTGAGGTTCCCCAAGAAGTCATCGATGGTACCCGCGAGCGGTTGGCAAAACTCCAAAGTCCAGAACCGCTGGCCTCCATTGTAGTGATTGGATACAACGAAGAAACCCACCTGCAGGCATGCCTGTGGGCGTTGAGTGAAATCAAGTGTAAGTACCCAGTGGAGATTATTGGTGTCGATAACGATTCCAAGGATCGTACGGCTGAGATTTACGAAAAGTCAGGCATTCCCTATTACACGGAGTATCAGCACTCGTGTGGCTATGCCCGTCGTTGTGGGTTGCAACATGCCAAGGGCAAGTTCTATTTCGATGTCGATAGTGATACGCTCTATCCACCCCACTATTATGAGGTTATGCTCGACCATCTGCTGAAGCCAGGTGTCTCCTGTGCGTCGGCTACCTACGGATTCATTCCAGATGAAAACCATTCTGCCCTGAGCCTGAAGATGTTTGAGATGGCACGTGATCTATTCCTGTGGGTGCAACACTTCAAACGCCCAGAGCTATCTGTTCGTGGACTGGTCTTTGCCTATAATGCCGAGTACGGCCGCAAGGAGCCTTATCGTGTAGATATCATCCGTGGCGAGGACGGTTCTATGGCCTTCAATCTGAAGAAGTATGGCAAGATTGTCTTTGTGCGCGACAAGCGTTGCCGTGCCATCACTGGTTATGGAACTTTTGGCAATGAGTCCATGTGGAAGAGTTTCTGCAATCATGTAAAGATACAGATGAAGGGTATTACTCGCATCTTCCATAAGACGGAGAAATACGCGGACTCAGAGGATAATCTTGTCAAGTAAAAATCGCCGCTATGGGAATAATTAGCGTTTGGAAGTTATCCGTCAAGAAAAATAGAAGGAGTATTATTTTTACTTTCCTATTATTTTAGTGTATTTTGTCTTTTTGAAATAAAAAAGTAATGATGGAAACAGAGTTAAGAAAACTGCAATTAAAATGTTTAGAGATTCTTGATATCGTTGACAATATTTGTAGGAGATACGATATTAAGTATTCATTATGTGGTGGAACGGTGGTAGGTGCTCATCTTTATAAAGGCTTTCTTCCATGGGATGATGATATAGATATTATGTTGACCCGTGAGAATTATAACAAATTTGTAAAAGTAGTTCAACAAAATCTTCCTCAAGGATTTACATTTCAGGATTATCACACCGGAGATGTTACTTGTAATATGGGGCTTAGTTTTGGAAAGGTTTATAATGAGAATACTACTTTTGTTGAAAACACAGGAGATATAAATGGTATTTTTATTGATGTAACTCCATACGATAAAGTTCCTAATAATTCGTTTTTTAAATCAATAGATCTGTTCCTTTATAAACGCTCAATGATGATAAATCAGGGGAAATTGCCTGGCGATAGTCTAAAAAACAGAATACGTAGTTTTTTGTTGGACACTATTTTTTCAAATAAAAGATTATATTTTAAGTTCTTTCAATATGTAGTTGAGTTATTAGGAAAGACTTCTGACTATACATACCGAGAATTATTTGGGGCATATTATTTTTGTAATATGATACCATTTAAACCATCTGTTTTTGAAAATTATACAGAAATAGAATTTGAAGGTAAGAATTATATGATAGTGAGGGATTATATTGAATATTTACAGACAAGATATGATAGGACTGATTTTCGTGAACCAAAAGAAAAACAGATACCTCATCATATTGTTTATGTTAATTTTGATTTACCTTATAGGGAATATTTAAAACAGCAAGGAAAAGCAAAGGATAATTTGGTGAAGAAGAAATGAGCAGGATCAAGGTTTTGGAAGTCATCCGTCAGGGACAGATTGGGGGAGGGGAGTCCCACCTCCTTGACTTGGCGTATCATTTGGACAAGGAACGCTTTGATCCTGTAGGCCTGGCCTTCACGCCTGGCGAGATGGTTGAGCGATTGGAACGTATGGGTCTCAAGTGTCACGTCATTCCTACAATGAAAGCCTTTGACTGGCATGTGCAACAGCAGATCATTGACTTGTTGCGTCGTGAAAAGATTCAGATGGTCCACGCCCATGGTAGCCGTGCAGCCTCTAATATGCTGTGGCCTGCCCGTTACTTGAAGTTGCCGTTTGTCTATACTGTTCACGGCTGGAGCTTTCACGATGATCAGTCGTGGGCTGTCAAGACGGCACGCGGCTTGAGCGAGAAACTAATCTGCCACTTTGCTCAACGTGTCATTTGTGTTTCCAAGAGCAATGCCGAAACAGGTCGTCAGGTCTTTGGCCTGAAACATGCCGATGTCATAGAGAACGGCATCAATCTCGAGCGTTTCAACCCTGACGGCCAGTTCTGCGATCTAAGGTCTGGCTTCGGATTTGCTAAAGATGACTTTGTTGCAGGCTTCATAGCCCGCTGTACCAAGCAAAAGTCACCCGTGGATTTTCTTGAGGCAGTACGTCTGGCCCATCAGCAGGATGAACGTGTGAAGGGCTTGTTCGTAGGCGAGGGTGACCTGGATGCCGAGGTTGATGCCTACATCGACAGTCATCAGATGAGTGCTTATGTGTGGCGCAGCAAGTTCCGTACCGATGTTCCCGACCTCCTAAATTGCATAGACGCCTATTGTCTGCCCAGCTTATGGGAAGGCTTGTCCATAGCGTTGCTTGAGGCGATGGCCATGCGCAAGGCGATTATTGCTACACCCACCGACGGCACCAAGGAGCTGATGACCGACGGTGAGAATGGTCTTGTCATACCCTTCGAACAACCCCAGAAGTTAGCTGATGCCATTTGCCGCTTACGTGAAGATCACGAACTGTTCGTCCGCTGTGGTCAGCAAGCCCACGAAATGGTGGAGCGCCGCTTCAATGCACAGCGCGTGGCCGATAGCGTGGAAATGATTTACCTCCAGCTTTACAAGTAGAGAATAGCTGCAAATGACGCTATCCAACCTGCTATGCAAAGTTGGATGAAGTGATCTTTAATCAAAGCCTTGGTGGGACTGCCACTGCGCTGATACACCAGCATGTTCTGCAGGTGGCGCAGTAGTCCTGCGATGACCCAGATACTCGTCAGGTAGAGGTAGTGTGACCCAATACGCTCAATAACGCTGTCACTCATGGTGTACATGATGTAACAGACAATAGTGATGGTAGCCACAATAGTAACGCTGAGGTCAATGAACTGTGCGTTGTAGCCTACGATGCTCTTGCGTGGCATCACGCCCGTCTGTTCAAAGATGCGGTAGTCGTCCTTGCGCTTGGCAAAGGCAAGGAATAGTGCCAGCAGGAACGTCATCAGTACCAGCCATTCTGAAACGAAGATATCTGCTGCCAGACCGCCGATAAGTACACGAAGAACAAAACCTGCAGCTATGAGAAACACGTCAATGATGGCATATTGCTTCAGTTTGACACAATAGGCCACGTTCATCAGCCAGTAGCCGATGAGGATGGCTCCAAGCGCATAGCGACTATCTCCCATAGGTAGGAATATGAGAGGAACCAAACCGAGCATCAGACAAATTAACATGACTACATAGCCCGTTCGTATAGAAACTGTCCCAGAAGCAATGGGCCGTTTGCACTTCCGCGGGTGATGACGGTCTGACTCCACGTCATAGATATCGTTGAAGCAATAAATGCTACTTGAAACCAAACAGAAGGCAACGAACACAATCAGAGTTGGCCATAGCAAGTCCCAGTTCAGCAGGTTGTTGCTGAAGAACAATGGAGCCAGCACAAACACGTTTTTAAACCATTGCAAGGGGCGGATGAGTCGCAGGATGTGGTGCATATTGAATTATTAAATGGATGCGAGGGCATTATAGAATTCGCGCGCGTAACGTTCCTTATTAAAATAGGTTGCACGTTGTAGGGCTGCCTGACTCATAGCATTTCTTTTCTCTGTATGCTGGTAGAGGTCAATGATGGCAGCAGATAGATTGCTCACAATATCGTCTCTTTCAACGATGCTTGCCACTCTTTTACATATTTCAGGAATCCCGCCACTTTGTGTAGTGATGAGAGGAATACCTGCAGCCATTGCTTCAACAACAGTAAGTCCGAAAGGCTCTTCCCACATGGAGGGTATAACTGCGATGTCTGCCATTTTTAGGTATGATGGAATACTCCTGTAATCAATATAGCCTGTAAAGATGACTTTATCACTGATGGATGCAGTTTCCCTTTCAAGCTGTTGAATATATAATGTTGGCTGCTTGTCTTTTCCGTAGGCACTTGCTCCAATAATAAGTAGTTTAATAGTCGGTATTGTTTTGATTTGCTTTATAGCTTGGATTAACTGCAGGATACCTTTGTCTTTTGTTAACCGTCCGCTATAGACAATCACGAAGTCATTTTCTGAAAGACCGACACTCTTTCTTTGTTCCCGCTGAGCTTGTTCGAACCTTTGCAGGTCAATTGCGTTATACACAGTTATACATTTATTTTGTGCTTCAGGGCAGATTTCTTTTACTCTTTGTGCTATGAAGTCCGAAACGCAGATGATGCGTCTGAAACCGTGTACTATCTCTGTCGCATTTTTCGTTCCAGGGTTAAGAAAGTCATTGTGCAGATGCAGAATACAAGGAACATTTGTCCTTTCTTGAAGTTTAAGGGCAAAGCCAGGACGGTTTTCTACGATAATCAGGTCGAATAACTCTTTTCGAAGTTTATTGTATGATTCCTCAAAAAAGTATTCTATTGAGTGATGGTAATATCCCGCTGGATGAATCTTCTGGAAGAACTTCTCCTGTAACTTTCTCCATTGACTCTTATTATCTGTAGAAGTACTGTACACAGTAATGTCGTGCAAGTGGTGTAGCTCATTATAATCCAGATAAAAGTCAATGAGATTTTCCACTGCTCCGCCTTTTACAGCAGGAACAGGGAGAACACCCGATGTCAGAATGGCAATTTTCATAGGCTTACCAGTCGAATATTTCTTTACCGTTCTCAAAGTGGAAGAAGTCAACAATCTTAGAAAAGCTCTCGAATGAAAACTGCTGGTCTTTTGATTCTAAGAAGCAGAGAGGTACTTCGCCAATGAATGAAGCCCATCGGCTATAACTGCTAAAAGGACCCATAATACGGTCACAGAGGGAGAGCGTGTAAAGATCGAGAATAGCTACAGAGGGTTCACGGCCAAAGCGACTGCAATTACAGCCTTCAAACACGTCAAGTGAAAAATCCTCGTTACTGCTGATAAAGAAACTTACACGTTGGTCATTGTAAAGTTCCTGTACGCGGAGCATAAACTGGTGGTATTCTTCCAGTTCGTAGAAAAAACGGCCATCGTGCCAGGTCGCATAGTCACCACGTCGGATATGTACTCCGACCACTATATCACTTCCTTTTCTCATATTATCAATCATGCCTTCAGCCATTTGCATGATTTCTTCCTTTGGACGGAAAATCTTTTGCAACTGTGGCATGGTCTTCTGCAGGTATCGAGTGTCGGTACGTGTCTGCCAGCCTTTGGTGAACCCCAAAAGCTTGAAGATTTTGTCCCATGTTTTATTGTGGGTTAGCTTCCACGTCAAACCC
>JAEEGL014888381.1_pt1 | contig 17000 bp, 6 predicted proteins | sample 9134231 | NCBI WGS metagenome assembly JAEEGL01 (sample SAMN16246548, study PRJNA631951) | gut metagenome | biome: gut microbiome; feature: rumen; material: fiber-attached | host: Bos | place: Iran: Karaj | collected 2018-10
CTCTCATGCTGACCAAACGCGTCATTCCCTGCCTCGACGTCCGCAACGGCCGCGTGACGAAGGGCGTCAAGTTCAAGAACAACGTCGACCTCGGCGACCCCGTCGAGATGGCGGTAGGCTACTCCGACGGCGGCGCGGACGAGCTCGTCTTCTACGATATCACGGCTTCGGCCGAACGGCGCCCGATCGACATCGGCATGGTCGAGGCGGTCGCGAAGGCCGTCCACATCCCCTTTGCCGTCGGCGGCGGCATCTCGTGCGTCGCGGACATGGAGCGCGTCATCCTCGCGGGGGCCGAGAAGGTCTCCGTCAACTCGCTCGCGGTCCGCAACCCGCAGATCATCGCCGAAGGCGCGCGCGCCTTCGGCCGCCAGTGCATCGTGCTGGGAATGGATCCCGTGCGGAGCGCGAAATGCCCCTCCGGCTACGAAATCACGACGCGAGGCTTCCGCGAGTTTACGGGGATGGACGCCGTCGAATGGGCGTGCCGCGCGGAAGAACTCGGTGTGGGCGAAATCGTCGTCAACTCCGTCGACGCCGACGGGACGCGCGCCGGCTTCGAGCTTGAAATCACGCGGCTCATCGCCGAAGCGGTCGGCGTACCGGTCGTCGCCTCCGGCGGCGCGGGATGCCCCGAACACCTCGTGGCGGCCTTTGACAAAGGCAAGGCCGACGCGGCCATCGTCGCGGGCATCGTCCATTCGGGCGAGTACACGATTGCCCAGATCAAGGACTGCATGCGCATCCACGGCATCCCCACGCGCCTGAGCTGGTGACGGACACGGCAAGCCGTGAGACTTCCCTTCTCGAATAGTAGCGCCATCGCTCGAAGTGCCGGATTATTTCTGTCTCCTAAATCGTCTTTTTCAATTTAGGAGACAATTTTACGGTACTCAAATTTTGTCTCCTAATTGCGATTTGCGAAAATAGGAGACAAAATCAAATTGACATTTCGTATGGGATGGGCTACACTTTTCCCATAATGTTCGTGGCCGATTAGGTCCGGGAGATTCGCCATGTTCTATGGGAGAGACGGAATTCTTGAGGATTTGTCCGCGCTGTTCAGAAAGCGGACTTCGTCGCTTGTGACGTGTCGTGGTCGGCGGCGGATTGGAAAGTCAACGCTTATTGAGACGTTTGCGGCTCGCTCCGATGCCGCGTTCATCAAAATGGAGGGACTGCGTCCGGCGCCGAAGCTGGACAACGACGCAGAACTTGCCCACTTCGCCTCGCAACTGGCCGCGCAGACCGGGTGCGACGCTTCGCCACCATCGGATTGGCTCAACGCCTTTCTTCGCCTCGACAGGGAAATCGCGGACAACCGTCGCACGGTCGTCCTGTTGGACGAGGTGTCGTGGATGGCCCACTATGACCCGACCTTTGCGGGGACGCTCAAGGTCGCCTGGGACAACCGCCTGAAGAAACACCCCCGTCTCATTCTTGTCGTCTGCGGGAGCGTTTCAACGTGGATACGTGACAATATTGTGGAAAGTGGCTCGTTTTACGGACGGCGGTCGCTCGACATCGTCGTGCCGGAACTTCCGCTCTCCGAATGCGTGAAGTTCTGGGGAAAGGCCGCGTTCCGCATTGACTTCCGGGAAATCTTGGACTTCCTTTCCGTGGTCGGCGGTGTGCCGCGATATCTGGAGGAGGTCGATCCGTCGGCGACGGCGGCTGAGAACATCCGGCGGCTGTGCTTCCGCCCGAAAGGCGTGCTACGGGAGGATTTCGACGAGATGTTCTCCGATGTCGTCACGAGGCAACCGACCTTCACCGCCTCTGTTCTGCGTCGTCTGGCCGAGGGTCCGAGGAGCGCCGCGGACATTGCGTCGGAAATCGGCATGGTGCGCGGAGGACGCGTCTCGGATGCGCTTGAGCAGCTCGTGGAATGCGGTCTTGCCTCGGCGGACGAGGGCAACAATCCGGCTACGGGGAGACCACTGCGTGAGAAGCGCTATCGTCTGCGGGACAACTACGCCCGCTTTTACCTGAAGTGCATCGAGCCGGCGAAGGCGGTCATTGACGCTGACGCCTTCGCCTTCGGCGGTCTTGAACGACTGGACGGCTGGGAGGCCATCATGGGGCTGGCTTTTGAGAACCTCGTCGTCAACAACTTCCGAGAGCTGTTGGGGCCGCTCGGCCTTGGTTCAACTCAGATTGTTTCGGCCGCACCATATCGACGTGCGGGTGGAAGAAAACGAGGGGATGAAGGGGTCCAAGTGGATTTGCTTCTTCAGTCACGGCGCTCCGTGTGCCTCGTCGAAGTCAAGCGGATGTGTGAGATTGGACGAGACGTCATTGACGAAATGGAGGAGAAGGTCCGCCTTCTCCCGCGCCGGAGAGGCAGTTCCGTCAAGACCGCGCTCGTTTACGACGGTCATCTGGCTCCCATCGTAGAGGCCGACGGTTACTTTGACGCCATCGTGCCGTTCCATCAGTTGCTTGGACTTTGAGGTTTGCGGTTGCAGTCCAAGAGCGTGATACAGGTCCAGGGCTTGGCCGTTGAGGTGGCGCGCAAGCGGGTGCGGTACATCCGCGTCCGGGTGCGGCACGACGGGACGGTGTGCCTCTCCGTTCCGTGGCACGCCAGCACGAAGGAGGCTGTCGACTTCCTTCTCTCGAAATGGGACTGGGTTCTTGAGGCGCGGCAAAGGGTTTTGTCACGGCCGGTGGCGGCTGAGCCGCAATACCGCGACGGCGACACCGTGACGCTCTTCGGCGAGCAACTCAAACTGCAGATTGTCGACGTCCCCTACGGCGGTAACATCGTAGAGCTTGGCGAAGGCGTTGTGCGCCTGTATCAAACGGGGACGACAAAGCCGGAGCGACGTGGTCGGCTGATTTGGGCCTTTTTCGGCGCGCGGCTTCGTGAACGCCTTGCGACCATGCTGGCGGACTGGCTTGCGCATCTGGGCGAGGGGCCTGTCAAGTGGTCTGTCCGCGACATGACAACGGAGTGGGGAAGCTGCACGAAGACGCGGCGGACGCTTCGGTTCAATCTCAAGCTGGCGCAGATGCCGCTGGCCTACGTCGAGTATGTCGTCGTGCATGAGCTGACGCATCTGCGCGTCGCCAACCACGGGCCGGAGTTCAAGGCGCTGATGGACGCGCGAATGGCCGATTGGCGCGAGCGGCGCAAGGCACTCAATGCCTTTCGCCCCTAGGCGGCCGCCTTGTCACACCTGCGGCCGGGACGATGCCCGGCCCTCCCCATGTGCGCGTCAGGTCGAATGGTGCTTGACGCGCCGCCGCCGTTTCTGCCATAATAGTGGCATTGGAGGAAACCATGAAAAAGACCCTTGCAATTTTCGCGGCCGTTGCGTTCGCGCTGTTTTCCCTGTCTCTTCACGCTGAGGAGATTCACTACTATTTGCGCGGAAGCGACACGGGCAGCAACTGCGCCCTCGACGGCAACGGCTCAACGGCAGGATGGGCGACAACTCCGGGCGGGGCGCAGGCGGCGAAAGGCGCGACGGACGCGAACGGCATCTACCACATCACCGGGCAGAACTTCCGCGTGGACCGCACGCTCGGCGCCTACACGTTCAATGGCCATGAGCTGGTCTTCGACGGCGTGAACCCGTCGCTGATGAGCAAGATGTCAACCGGGTCCGGGAACGTCTTCACCATCCCCAATCTCCGCGTGAAGTCCGGATCGTTCGGCGAGTTCAGAAGCGGCACGAATGACGGCCGGTACCTCGCCGGCACGAACTGGGTCGTTGAAACGGGCGCGACGCTCGGTCTGAGCGCCTCGGAAAGCGGCGGGCCGCGCAACTGGTTCTGCTCGGCGACCATCACCGGCGGTGGTACGGTCGCCGCAGTGCATGGCGCAAACGATACGCGGGGAACCGCCGTCAGCGGAGTTCCCACAACCGCCAGCACCATGACGCTCTCGGGCGATCTTTCGGGCTTCACAGGCTACCTGCTCGCGGGAGGCAAGGGCAACACCTGCACGGCGACTCCCGATTTCTCGAAGCTCACCCTCGCCATCGCCGCCGCCACCGCCTTCCCGCAGGCGACGCCGGACGGCGGCCTTCTGGAGCGGTCCATCATCGTCACGAATGGCGCGAAGATCGCCTTCTCCTGTTCCGTCACCTCGCCGGTCGTCCGCGGCTGGGACTTCGGCGACGGCGCCGTCCCGACGGTCGATGTCGCGTCCGGCTGCACCGTCACCATCCTCGGCCCGGTCAAAGGTTCCACCGGCTTGCAGAAGACAGGAAGCGGCACGCTTGTTCTCAACCTTGGCGGCGACTACGCGGACCCCATCACCCTCGCGTCGGGGACGCAGACCCTCTCCGCCCAGGCGCTGGCCGCCTATGTCGCGGACTGCGACATTCGCGTTCCGTGGCTGACGACCGGGAACGACATCCTGGTCGAGAGCGACTACGAGGCGAACGGCCTGCCCGACACCGGCCTCCACACCGGCCTCACTGCGGGAACACACACCTTTACCGCGCCAGCGTCCGTCGCGCTCAACGAAGGTGGCTCGCGTGTTGCCTTCTGCATGGGCTGGAGCCTCTACTCCGTCGCGGACGGACTTGGCACACTCGCGCGCACGTCCGCTGCGCCGAACGCGGGCGAGGACAACCTGACTTGCATCATCGACTATGCCGGCACATGCGGATACAAGCTCGTTTGGAACTGGGAAGTCCGTTACGCCGTCGCGGACGCGGCGGGGACAACGCAGTATGTCGCCTACGACGCGAGCGGCTCCGACGCCTCGGCGCCCGTCCTCTCGTCCGTCACCATAAGCGGCTTGGGCGGCGACGCGATTGTCGCATCGGGCTCCCTCTCCGGCCTTTCCGCCTCCTGCATCGTCCAGGCCTATCTCGGTTCCGACCCTGCGGCGCTGGTCGCCTATCCGAGTGCGCGCACAACCATTGCCGCGGACGGTGCCTTTTCCGTGACGCTCGCCACGAACGACGCATCTTCCGATTTCTTCCTTGAACCGGGAACGACGCGCCATGTCTCCCTCTGCGCCCTCTCCGACGGCCATGCCGCCTGGACGGTTCCGGCGTCCGTGACCCTCGCCGCCGCGCCGGTCTTCGCGTCGCCCTCGGCCTCCGTCTCGCGCCGCACCGTCACCTTCACCGGCAGGCTCTCCGACCTTGGCGCGGGCGGCGCGGCAGCCGTCACGCTCTACGCCGGGGCGTCCTCCGCCGCCGAGGCCAACCTTGAGGCCATCGAGGGGCCGGTCACCGTTACCTCGACGAGCGACTCCTTTACCTTCACACACACCTTCCCCGCTTTTGAAGCCTCCTACAAGTGGCAGATGCGAGCCGTCGCCACGACGGCCGCAACGGGGACGTCACTTGAAACGCGCACGGCCGTCGCAACCGTCGCGACGAAGGACACGACAACCTACACGTGGACGGGCGCGGGCGCGGACAACAAGTGGTCCAATCCCGACAACTGGACCGACAACCAGGGCGGCGACGCGGCCGGCTATCCCGGGACTGCCAACGCGACGGCGCGCTTCGCCACAGACGCCGTGGTTGACATCGACGTAAACAAGACGATCGCTTCGCTGAACCTTGCCGGCCATTCGGGCATCGACGTTGTCTTCACCTCGGCCGACACCGTCAACAACCGCCTCACCCTAAACGGCATCACCCTGCCGCTTGGCGGCTCGACCTGGACGCTCGACAACGCCTACGTTTACCGAGGCGCAGACCTCACGCCGAACGTCGACACCAAGTTCCTCTTCCGCAACGGCGCCTACTTCTACTGCTACAGCCTGAACGTGAGAAACGCGGGCGTCGAATGGGTCGTCGGTGAAAACGCCACGAACAGCGTCAACGGCCTCTACATCGGCGGCGGCGCCACTTGCGTCATCTCCAACGGCTACATGACGGCGCGCGGCTCCGACATTCATGTCGGCAATACCTCCACTGGCGGCGGGCTTCTCTTCAAGGGCCGGCATCCCGCGCTCTACTCGGCGGCGGCCGGTGGCTACTTCCGGAGCAACATAGCGAACCCCGCCACGACGCTCGGCTTTGAGGTTCCCGAGGGCGGCTACGACGCCCCGCCCATCACTTGCGTCGCCAATAAGTCGCGCACTTTCTTCGACAACGCGAACAGCGCCGGAATCACCATCAAGATTCTCGGCACGAGCGGCGCGCTGACAGGCTCCGCAACCACAGCCACAACCCTCGTCCGCTGGAACAAGGGCTATTCATCCTACCTCACCTACGCTCCGCTTCCGACGGCCGACCTCGGCAGCGCGTTCGCCATTGAGAACACGACCGACCTCAATGTCACCATCTACCCGGGCGTCCGCGCAGACCGCCTCACCGTCGTGTCGGACTACGGCACACCCTCCCCAGCCTCCGGCCACCACGACGGCTACGCATCCGGCGCGGAATCGACCCTCTCCGCAGGCCCCGTCGTCCAAGTGTCCGCCACGGAGCGGATTGTCCCGACTGGCTGGCGTCTCTATTCCGTCGATCCCGGAACGGGCGACCGCACGCTCGTTGACTCCGGCGACGGCGACACCCTCGCCTACATCCACCCCGGTTCCTGGACGGCCGTCGAATGGGTGTGGCGGCGCGACTTCGCCGCTGCGGCCACCGACGACGGCAACGGCACAGCCACCCTCTCTGGAGCCTGGGCAGACGAAGACGCCACCCTTGTCGCCACCGCGACGCCGAACACAGGCTACCGCTTCTCCTACTGGTCCGGCGACATCGTCGATGTGTCGATCTTCGACAATCCGGCGAAGGTCCCCGGCGGCCGGGCGCGGTCGCTCGTGGCCAACTTCGTCCCAGCCGACACGGAAGTCGTCCGCAACTCCTACTCCGGCGCGAAGGACGGATCCTGGAACACCGACTCCAACTGGTCGCTCGGCCATGTCCCGACCGCCGAGGAAATCGCCGTCATCCCGTCGGATAAAGGGACGGTCAAGATTACCAATGCGGGACGTTGTGCCGGCCTCGTACTGATCAATAGTTCCTCTCTCCAGCTTCTCGGTTCTGGAACCGTTCCCGGCGACCAGATCCGCCTGGACGTGCGCGGAAACGTCGGTTCCACTGGCAGCAACATCACCCTCGGCTCGGACGGCACGTCACTCTACGACGTCCTCCTCTGCGTGGGCGGCGACCTCTGCATCTCCAACAACAACCGCACATCCAGCCTGGTTGTCTATGCCGGCGACGCCTACGGCACGAAATCCAACGCCATCATCGCCTCAGGCTACTGGGGCGACGCCTCGTCCCCGCGCCTGAAGGCCTATCACCGCGGCGGCGCCCAGGTGCGCGTTGGCGGCCGCCTCTACCTTGGCGGCACCCACGCCTCAAACGAAGCCCGCGTGCTCCTCAACTCCCACTACAAGACGGGCATGTCGGCGGTCTTCCACGTCGGCAGCGCCGAGATTGCGGCTCATGGCCGCATCTATGGCGATCCCGCCAATTCCCGCGGGTCCGGTTGGCGTACCTATGACAACGGCTACTTCGGCCTTGGCGTGGCCCGCGCCAATGGCGGCGGCGCCTCCTACGGCGGCATGGGCGGCTCTAACGCCAACGGCAACGAATGGCTGGCCGGTCCTACGTTTGGTTATGCCAAGGCACCCTATTGGCCGGGTTCCGCCGGAGGGCGGGCCGGAAATGACGGCGGCCATGGCGGCGGACTTCTCCGCCTGCACGCGACTGGCGACGTCATACTCAACGGCACCATCAACGTGAACGGCCAGGGCTGGTGGTCAAACTCCTCGCGTGGCGGTGGCTCCGGCGGCGGCGTCTGGATTACCTGCGCCAACTTCATCCCCGGCGCGAACGCGAAGATCACCGCGAAGGGAGGCGGCCACAGCATCGCCGCCTCCCCGGCCGGCGGCGGCGGCCGCGTGGCGGTCGCCGCGGGCTGCACCTCCGAGGCCGACATCGAGACCTTCCTCGCCACGGGCGACTGCCCCGGCTACATCGCGACCGACTTCACGGGAACCCTCTGGCCCGACCTCGTGAACGTCGCCGGCGGCGTTAACACCGCCGCCGGAACGCACTACGACTGGAACGACGGTGCCGCCGGCACCGCGCTCTACCTGCAGAACGCCAACGGAAAGTCACCCCTCTATGTGCGCGGCAACCCGGTGGCATACGGCGAGTCCGTGCCGGCCTACGCGGACCATGTCGTCAACACCGGCGACATCGCCTGCGAAACCTCAGCCTACGCTTATGTCCCCGGTTCCAACAACGGGTCTCGCTACATTGCCGACGGCTATGTCTGGACGAATTCCGTAACGGACGGCGCCGGTTCCGGCACCACCGCCACGATTCCCGCCAACGGCGACACGACGCTCGTCTGGCTCTGGCGCGACCTTGAACACAGCCTTGTCGCCACGAGCGGCGGCCACGGATCCGTCTCCTCCCACCCCGACTGGGTGGCGGACGGCGGTGAAGTGACGATGACGGCGACGCCCGACGCGGGCGCGAACTTCATCCGCTGGACGGGCGACATCGAGCCCGAGTACGCCTCCATGCCGTCCATCACGGTCACGATGGACGCCCCGAGGCGTCTCATCGCGATCTTCGACGTGCCGGGAGCCGCCAGCCGCAGCCTCACCTATTCCGGCGGCGACTGGTTCGACCTGGCCACATGGGACGGCGTCGCCATTCCTGGAACGAATGACGCGGTCACCGTCTCTTCGCCCGTCGCCGTCACCTTCGGCGCGACCATCGACGTCGGGAGCCTCGCCGTCCACGGCACGACGTTCGCGATCAGCGCCTCGACCGGCGCGGCCAACCCGACGGCGCCCTCCGCCTACACGACACCAACGAAATTCAGTGTTTCCGGCGACTTCGCCATCGACGGCGCGTCGTCCGTGACCATCGGCACGCTCGACGCGGACCTCCGCACCGACATCGTGGTCGGCGGCACCCTCAGCATCGGCGGCTCCACGACGATGCACGTCTATTCCAGCGTCGGCGAGGCCGACGACGCCCTCCGCACCTGGCGCCACTACAAGGCCGGCGGCGCGGCGTTCGACGTCGCGGGCGACATCGTCGTCACCAACACCGCCCTCATCTACTGCCACAGCCACGGGCAGAGCGGCGTGGGCGTCGTCTGGCATGCCGGCGGCAGCGTCGTCATCGGCGAATCGGCCCAGCTCAACGGCTCCACCTGGTCGGCCGAGAACAGCAGCTACGGCTACGGCTGGCGCTACCCCTACGCCTACACCTTCCCCGCCTCCGGGGCAGGAAGCCACGGCGGCGCAGGCGGCAACAAGACCGACTCCTCGACCTACGGCTACGCCTACGCGCCCTTCTACCCCGGCTCGCCCGGCAACGGCAACAAGAGCGCCAACAAGGGCGAAGGCGGCGGCAATGTGCGGATTGCAGCCGGCGGCAACATCACGCTCCTCGGCAAGATCTACATGACGGGCGGCATCAACGACGGCTCCGGCAACAACGCCGGCGCCGCAGGAAGCGTCTGGCTCACCTGCGACTCCTTCACGGCGGGCTCCTCCGCCCTCATCAACGCGCGCGGCGGGCGCTCAAACCAACACAGCTCCTGTGGCGGCGGCGGCGGCGGTCGCGTGGCCATCATCACAGGCTCGCCCTCCGAGGAGCAGATCAACTCGCTCTACGCAACGGGCGCGGCGGAAGACCTCCTCGTCGTCGCCGAGGACATGAACGACGAACTCGTCTCGCCATGGCCCTCCCTCGTCGATGTCAGAGGCGGCGAGAACAACGACCAGAGGGCCAATCTCTCGTCCTCCGCGCACGGCAAGCCGGGAACGGCCGTCTATCTCCAGAACGCCGCCGGCAGGGCCGTCGTCACCGTGACCGGCAACCAGGACACGACGGAGACGGTTCCCGCCTACGGGCAGTCCACCGTCGATACGGGAGAGCAGATCTTCACGGCGCCGGCCTTCATCTACTTCAACGACGGCCGCTCCCGCTACCCGTGCCTCGGCTACGAGTGGGAGGATGCCGCCGGGAACACCGGCTCGGGCGCGACGACCAACTTCACGCTCGATGTCCGGCGTGACATCACCGTGACTTGGCATTGGGGGACGCTCGAGCACTTCCTCGACATCCGCGACGGCGGCTTCTGCACCGTCTCCTACGAGGCGCAGGGCGCGAACGCGCCCGGCTGGTACGATGTGGGCACGGTCGTCCGCGTAACGTGCGTGCCTGAGGACTCAGACACCACCTTCGACGCCTGGCTCGGTGACGTCGCGGACGCCGTCAAGGGCAACCTCGCCATCGACGTCACGGTCGATGCCCCGAAGATCATCGTCGCCACCCTCCACCGCGACGCCGCGCGCGCCCGGACCCTCATCTGGACCGGCGAGGCGGGCGACGCCGACTGGCACAACAAGGCGAACTGGGACGGCGCTGGCATCCCCGGCAAGTTCGACGCCGTCCTCGTCACGAACGGCACATTCCAGGTGCAGTACCCCTGCGCCATCGAGGTCGCCTCGTTTGCCGTCTCCAACGCCGCCGCAGGCTATGTCGGATGCCAGATCGGCGTCTCCTCCTGCTACAACGGCAGCCTCTTCTACACAACGGCGATCTCCCCCGACGGGGATTCGCGGAACTACTCCTTCAAGACGGCGGGCGACTTCATCGTCTCAGGGACCTCGCGCCTCTACTTCGGCGGTGCCTGGGGGCTCGGGCGCATGGACATGTCCGTCGGCGGCGACCTGCTTCTCGACGGATCCTCCTCCTCGACGCGTTTGCGCCTCCACATCTACGCCGGGCGCGGGGACATGGATTGGACGAACCTCGCGAACTACCGTCTCGGCGGAGGCTCGCTCACCGTCGCAGGCGCCTTCACCATGACGGGCTATGCCGAGTTCACTCCGGCCGGAGACCATCGCTCCGGCGCCACGGTCCCGGTGAAGGCCGGGAGCTTCTCGCTCGGCGCCAACGCCCGGATCGACGCCGACGGCCGCGGCTTCGGGCGCACCCAGGTCAACCCCGGAACGGGCTGGGTCCTTACCGTCCATGGCTATGCCCTCACGGGCACGAACAACCGCGGCGGCACCTACGGCGGGCAGGGCGGCTACAACGACACCGCGTCCTTCGGCTACGAGGCCGCGCCCTTCTATCCCGGAGGTGCGGGACGCAGCTCCACGGGCGAAAGTTACGCTCCGCAGCATTTCTCAGGCGGCGGCGCCGTGCGCATCAAGGCGAAGTTCATGACAATCGACGGCACGATCAACGCCAATGGCAAGGGCGAGTACCAGGTCGGCGGCGGCGCTGGCGGCGGCATCTGGCTCCTCTGTGACGCCCTCTCCGTCGGGCCCCGCGCCTCCCTCAACGCAAAGGGCGGCAGTTGCAGCTACGGCGGCACCGGCGGTGGCGGCGGCGGGCGCATCGCCATCGGCTACCGCTTCTCGGCGGCGCAACTCGGCAAGCTCTACGAACGCGGCTTCGTCAGCGGAATGGAGGTGACGCCACTCTCCGAAATCGTCGCGGGCACCGCGCTCTTCGAAAAGTACGGCATCGACTGGACCGGACGCTACAGCGTCGCACTCGGCGTCGGCCCCGGCGACGGCAAGAGCGGCACTGTCGGCACGGCTGTTTTCGTCAAGGCCCCCGCCGCCGGGACAATGGTGATCATGCGCTAGGAAAGGTCGCGCCGCAAACAATTACGGCGTGGTCACCGTATGGCGTTTGCGGACGATGAAAGTCCATAAGTCGTTGTAATACTCTAGACCGTCGAAATTCGGCGGTACGATGAGTTTTCCCGACACATTGCAGGCGCCCCATTTCGCGCCGTACAGGATTGGCCGCGGGTTGGCGTCGAGCCGCCAGACGCCGCCCGTGGCGACGTATGCGTGTCCATTTGCATCGCATGGGGAGACATAGGAGTATTCCAACGGCAGCAGGACCTTCCCCTCGTGGTCGACCATGCCCCATTTCCCATCCTTCGCCACACGGTAGTGGTTTTCCCATTGAGGAGGTTCCGTTTCGCCCTTGCGTGGTTTCTGAGCGTCGCGCAGGAAGTAGTCGGCGTGGTCGCAGGGGTAGGGGAATGGGCGCGTTTGTCCGTTGTCGCTGAGAATGAGCAGTTCGCCGTCCCGTCTGACAATGCGTTCGCCGCGTTCGGCGTCGCGGCCGCGTGAAATGGGTTCGTAGGCGATGGGGGAGAGTTGTGATCCGTCTGCCGCCAGCAATCCGAAGAGGCGTCCCTCTTCGACCCGGAAACCGCCGGAGGGGTCGCGCTCGATTTTGGCGAAGTCGCCCTTGACCGACGGGGCGTTTGTGCCGCGAGGGAAAAAGCTCCAGCGGTTGCCGTTTCGGACGATTGCGTAGTCGGGCGTCACCGCGCCTATGGAGTCGTTGACGGGCGGGATGACTTCTTCGCCCTCAATCGTGTAAAGCCCCATCTTGCCGTCGATCCGGACCTTGACCTTGCCGCCGCCGATTGACACGGGTGGGCGCTGGTAGCGTATTTCGTTGAGGAATCGCGAGCCGTCCAGCGCGAGTATCCGGTAGAGTTGATTGCTGCCGACGGTGATGAACTCGCCGTTGAGCGAGACGGTGTCGTATACGGCCGGCACGACTTCGCGGCCATCCCCTTCGACGATGCCGTACTGTTCGCCTATTTGCGTAATGAGTCGTCCGCCGCCGGTCCGGATGAGGTTGTCGTAGCGTGGCTCCACGCGGAACTTGCCGCCCTTGCCGACGGCGCCCCACAGCCCGTTTGTGCAGACGAGGCGCAATCCGCCGTAGTTGGTGGTGCGTTGCGTGGCCGGGGTTAGCTTTGGCGGGGCCCCGCGCGGTGGGGCCGGCATATTGGTCGTGGTGCCGGCGTCGAGGTCGAAGACGGTGTTTGTGCCGTTGGCAAGAATCTGGACTTTCCGGCCGCCGCGCAAAATTCTGGGCGGTGTTTCGGAAATGGCGGCAACGACGACGCAGCCATTGGTGTCGAGCAGTCCCCAGCGGTCGTCGGGGTCCGGAATGTACCAGGCGTCTGTCAGCGGAGTGCGGGCCTGCTGGCCGAAGTCATGGAAGGCGTCCGGCCGGGCGATTTCGGGACGCGGAATCTCCAGACCGCGCGCGGCGAGAACCGATGCTACCTCCTCGTCGAGCAGGCGCAGGATGAGGATTCTGGCAATGGCGCTTACGGGTGCCATGGCGTATGGGGGGACGGGGATTGCGACTTCGGCGTCGGGCGAATCCCATGGCTGCGGGATGAATTCGAGGAATCCGTCCGTTGGGGAGGGTCGCGGCGTTTCGGCGAAGGATGCGATGACATCTGCCTCGCTGCGCCGGATGGCATAGCCGTAGTCATCCCACGCGGAGTTCATGCCGGAGTATGTGATCCAGACAAGCAGGTCTCCCTTTTCGACGGTGAAGGGGAAGGAATGGGGAAGCATGTTCACGGCGCGGAATCCGATCATTGGCGACTTCAGCCCGTGCTTCGGCTCTTCCAGAATCATGTGGCCGAGCCCGGCGACGGCGACGCGGCGGCCTGCGGCGAGGCGGTCGGCGATGATTTGGGCCGAGTTTGCGATGGCGCCTGCGACAGGCGGTTCGCGTATGTCGGCGATGAGCTTGGCGACGCGGTTTAGGTAGACGATGGCGAGGTCGCCGGCGGCAATTGGCGTGTCGCATTTGTAGAAGCGGATGCCCCAGTCCGGCGCCTTTATGCCGTCGTTGTGCTGGGCGGAGTTTGCGGAGATGAGTCCCTTGGTGATGGACGGGAACTTTCCGGTGCGCGAGAAGGCGGCGGCGTACTCGCAGCACCACATCCAGGCAAGGGCGACGTTTGCGGCTGTGTTGACGGAAGCGTATGCGGAGGAGCCGTTGGGGGCTCCGTTGTCGATGAAGAAGTCCGCGTTAAGGTCGTCCGGCCTGCCGATGGCGGATCCGAAGACGATGACCGTGTTCCCCTTTTCGTGCCAGCGCTTCACGAGCCATACGGCGCGCTGGCCGAACGATTCCCAGTCGCGAACGGCCAGGAGCTGGACATCGTCGGGCGTCGGCCGCCAGAAGCCGACTTGGGACAGGCCGCCGGCACGGGCCATAAGCTCCTCGTTGAGGCCGGCGCAGTCATAACGGGAAATGCGCAGGTTGGCATGGGGATTGGCGTCATGTCGCTCTGCGGCGGCCTCTGCCGAAGCGGATATGGTCGGGACTGCTGCGCGCAGTGTTGGGAGGCGGGCCCGAAGCGCATCGTCGAACGTCATGTCCTCTGCGGCAAAGGCCGAGATGGCAGTCGCCATTGCCAGTAGTGTTATGTATCGCATGGGAGAAAGGTTGAAGAGTTGAAGGGTTGAAAGTCGATTGCTACTGATCGCTATCGATGGTTGTCGTTAATTGCTGCAAGAGCGCCGGCGAGGGCGATGCAGGCGGTGTCGGATCGGAAGGCGCGGTCCCCGAGAGAGAGCGGCTGGAAACCGGCTTTGAAGAAGAGCTCGATTTCGAAATCGGTCCAGCCGCCTTCGGGGCCGACGGCCACGACGGGGCGTCCGCCTTTTTGCGCCGGGGTCGACCGCGGCGGCGCATTGGGAAGGCGCGGGTGGGCGATCCACTTTGCGGAGCTTGGATAGAGCGTGGGGAGTTCGTCCTCCACGAAGGGTCTGAGCGAGCGGCGTACCTGCACATCGGGAAGTCGCGTCGCCCCGGCCTGTTCAAGGCCCTCGATGAGGAGTGGACGCCAGGTGGCCTCGTCGAGCCAGTGGCTGTCGAAGTAGAACTTCTCGACCTTGGCGGCGTTGACGATGAAGATGCGGGCAAAGCCCACGGCGGCAAGGTCGCTCCAGAGACGGTGCATGACCTTCGGGCGCGGCATGGCGAGAATCAGGTCGAGCCAGGGTTCTGGCGCGGGTTTGTCGAGCCGGGCATCGAGGACGATTCCGTTTTCATCGTCTGCCAGAATAGTTGCCGAACCGGCAAGCCCGTTGAGGTGGCCGACACGGAGCGTGTCGCCCGGACGGGCGTGGAGCACACTGCGTATATGCCGCGTCCTGCGGTCGACGCAACTGAAGGAAACACGCCCCCCGAACGGTCCGCATTCCCCCTCTTCCAGAATGATGCGGTTCATCGCGGCCTACATCCTTGGCTTAAGGACCAAAAGACCCTTCGTCATGGCCCAGGCCTGCGAATCGGGCATGCGCTTGAGGGCGTGGTTCGGTCCCCAGGAGTCGCTGTAGAGGATTTCATGCGTCTTTGAATTGTAGCCGATGATAAGGCGCATGTGACCGAAGGCGCGTCCTTCCGAATTGACGTCGGGCACTTCGGGGTAGAGACCGACCATGCAGAACCAGAAGAGGGGAATGCCCGAATCGACGAATGAGCGGATGTTGGTCGTGAACTTGGTGAACTCCTGGTTGCGGCGCATGCGGCTTTGCATGAGGATTTGCGGATTCATGGCGTTCCAGATGGATGTGATGTCAACCATGTTGTCCGTGGTGTGGCTCTCCCAGTCGACCTCCGGCTTTCTGGCGCGCCTTGCCGCAGCGTTATAGTCCTTTAGGTCGCGAAAGAACTGGGAATCTTGGAATGACTTGCCCTTGTCAGTCGAAATGAGAAACTTTTGGTCAAGGGAATAGCTTTTCCCAATCGCCGTTATCGCATCGGAAACGCCCTCGATGCTTGTTCCTCCGCGCGCGCTGGTTTCGGCGAGTTGGGCGACCTGGTGCTGGTCTATGTCGAGGCCGAAATAGCGGAGAATGCGCTCGGCCGTCGCCGCCGCGCAGTAACCTTTCTGCCCCTGGTCGACCATGGGGATGTTCTCGATGACGACATCCCCTTTAGAATTCTTGACGATGTTCGTTTTAAGCTGCCGCAAGCTTTTGGCCTTCACGAGGAGGCTCCGCCCGGTGAGGTTGGCGTTGTCTGCGGCCGCATGGCCTGTGCGCGGCACGATGACGACGCGGATGTATTCCGGGGCGTATGGGACGCGGAAGCCGGAATCCTTGTCGGTGTGGGGTTCTACATATGCCCATTCCAGTTGGAGCAACGGGCTCTTGCGTTTCCATGCAAGGCGTTTTACGACCTTTTTCGGGGCCGGCTTGGAGTCGGGTTCGTGTTCAGGCTGTCCGAAGGATTCGGTCAGGAAGTCGGAGATGTCGCGGACGGAAGACTCGAACTTCTCTTTTGAGACTGGGAGGTTGGCGTCGCCCTTGTTGTAGATGGAGACTTCAATGCGACGGATGGCCGCGTCCCTCCAGTAGACGCGCGTTTCGTAAACATAGAAGCGGCCGAAAGACATGCGCCCTTTTTCCGGCGAAAAGGCCGAAGTGCGTTCGGCGTCGAGGAACTGGAAGCCGTAGGGGCGGTTTTCGATGATGAAGGAGTCCGGAGACTTTGACCAAACTGCGGAATCCTTGAAATAGCCGAGAACATCAAGAATCTGGGGTTGTGGTTCGGCTGCGGCGAAGAATGGTAATAGGGCCAGGGAAAAGAGTGCGGCTGTCAAAATCGGCAAACGGTTTTTCATATTTGGCCCGAAAAAAATGGAGCGGGCGAAGGGAATCGAACCCTCGTGTGAAGCTTGGGAAGCTCCTATTCTGCCATTGAATTACGCCCGCAGAAGATGATAATAATTTACGGCATTGCGCAAAATAAGTCAACTTTTTTTTCATGGTTGGCGCATAAACCGGCGCCTCCACGCTGTCAGGCGTGGAGGCGCCGGTTTATGCGCCGAAGATGTATAATGCGTTTTGCATTGTCATCGAGCTTGACCATCTGATAGAATGGAAACTCAGAATATGGAGTTTGTCGAATAATGAAGACAAGTATTCGGAATCTTTTGGCAATCGGATGTTTTGCTGTAACGGCATTGCTCGCCGCCGAGCCGAAGGCCGGGCAGGAGCCTGTCGCCGGAAATGCCGGACAGGTGCCTGTCACCGATCCTGCGGCCGTGAAAATTGCGGAATTGGAGAAGGAAAACGAACTCCTCCGCAAGGAAAACCAGGCGCTGAGGCGCCAGGTCGTGGCGCTCCGCACGCGTCTTGGCACTTCCGAGGCGGAAAAGGCCGGCGCCGACGCGAAGCGCAAGGGTGGGGATCTCGACGCGGAAGCGGCCGATGTCAAGCCCGACAAGGC
>JAEEGL015493236.1_pt1 | contig 17000 bp, 16 predicted proteins | sample 9134231 | NCBI WGS metagenome assembly JAEEGL01 (sample SAMN16246548, study PRJNA631951) | gut metagenome | biome: gut microbiome; feature: rumen; material: fiber-attached | host: Bos | place: Iran: Karaj | collected 2018-10
GGAGAAGAGAAGCCGACCTATGTGCTTGACCGCCATGCCTATCGCGCCGAAGTGAAGCTCAAAGGCCGCATCCTTGTGCTTATAAGGCCCACTACATATATGAATCTGAGCGGCAAGGCGGTGCAGTACTGGATGCAGAAAGAGAAGATCGCGCTGCCCAACTTGCTGGTTGTCTCGGACGACATAGCGCTGCCGGTGGGCAAGATAAGGATGAAGAAACAGGGTTCGAACGGGGGACACAACGGACTTGCAAACATTGAGGAGTTGCTGCATAGCGCCAATTACTGCCGTTTGCGCATAGGTGTGGGCAACAATTTCGGACAGGGACATCAGATTGACTATGTCCTCGGTCGTTTCTCGGAAGAGGAGCAGGTCGCCCTTGAGCCCGCCCTCGACCGCGCAGTCGAGGCCATAAAAGCCTTTGTGACTTTAGGACCAGACCGCGCGATGAATATGTTTAATTGATGTATAGCGAAGGTTAAAGTTATACGTGAAAAATAGTATTCAACTTTACGAAGTATGTGAAGTAGAATGGGAGTTATAGAAGGGAGTTAAAGTGGACAATAGCGGTTGCAAGACATTTATTATCTGAAATGACCAAACTTCTTCTCGACATAGGCAACACACGTGTAAAGGCGGCGATAAGTGCCGATGGCGATATCATTGAGCATCGGATGCTGGGCAGCAATGCCTCAAGCGAGCTTGCCGACCTTTGCCGCCACTACAATGTGGACAAAGCCATTGCCTCGGTGGTGGGTTCTATGCCCGATTTCGAGAGCCTTTTGCCATCGGGTGTATCTTCCCGTTTCCATCTTCTGACATATAAGTCGCGGTTGCCTATAGAGATCGACTACGACACTCCGCAAACTCTTGGGATGGACCGTGTAGCTGCGGTTGTGGGCGCAAGTGTATTGTGTCCTAACTCCCCGTTGGTGGTTGTCGATGCCGGTAGTTGCATCACTATTGACTACCTCGACGACACAAAACGCTATCGCGGAGGCGCTATCCTGCCAGGCATCAATATGCGATTCAGAGCCATGAATCAATATACCGCCGCTCTGCCTTTGGTGACCCTTTCTGACGACGAGCTAAGAGGAGCGATTCCTACTCCGATGACAGGACGGTCGACACGAGAGTCGTTAGTGGCGGGTGTATGTAATGCGGCGATCTATGAGATAGAGGGATTTATGCATGACTACGAGAAACTTTCGCCCGGCGTTAAACTTTTTTTAACAGGCGGAGACGCAGTTTTTTTTGCCAAACGATTATTTTTTCCGAACTTTGCAAATTCGAACCTTCTCTTTATTGGGTTAGATAAGATATTGGAAATAAATAGTTAATCATTTTATTTTTGTAGTTTACTTGTGAAACAATATATCGGATTCATATCGTTGATACTGCTAGTCTCTCTGTCGTTGGGAGTTAATGCCCAGAACGGTATCAACTCTCCATACTCACAATATGGTGTAGGCTTTAGCAATCTGCCTTTCAACATGCCATCGGCCGCAGCTTTGGGAGGAGTGACATATACTCGTTCATCAATCAACACAGTCAACCCTTTCAACCCTGCGTCATACGCAGCAGTCAAAAGCGAGACTTTTGTTTTTGATATGGGTGTTGCTATTGATATGACAACACTCCGCAACAACACATCGTCGCAGTTCGACGCTGATGGCAACCTCGGCTATATTGCCGTTGCTTTTCCCCTTGCCAAATGGTGGAAAACATCACTTGGGGTTATGCCTCTTTCCGATGTCAATTATGAGTCAACCCAGACAAGCGCCATCAATCCTGGCGGAGAGGTGAAAACAATTTACGAGGGCAATGGCGGTGTGGCACAGTTCTTTTGGGGCCATGGTTTTAATATCATAGGAGGAACAGATGCCTCTAAACCACAGTTGCGCGCCGGTTTTAACATTAATTATCTCTATGGAAGTCTTGTGCGTGGCGTGACGTACGATTTTACTGCCAGCGACACCACCTATTTCATGGACTCGCGCAGGCAGAAGGATACATATATCCGCAATGTGACTTTCGACCTCGGACTTCAGTACGAACAGCCGATAGGGGATAAGTACCATATGGCTCTTGGTTTAAACCTGAAACCTTACCGTTCAATGACGGTAAAGGACAACGCGTTGGTTTATACCTTTATAACTAATGCCGCCACTGAGTATATGCGTGACACTATCTTTCCGACTTCGGGAAATGACAGCGAGTTTGAGAGTACTCTCGAGCAGCCGTTCACAACAGGTTTTGGCGTTTCATTCCAACGCGACAACCACTGGCTTGTGGCCCTTGATGCCACTTTCGCACCATGGAGTGGGTTGAAATACACGGAGAATTTGGATGTCCCTATCTTTGGACAAAGCCCCATACGCTATGAGGCTACACAGAAATATGCGCTTGGATTCCAACTGCTTGGTGACAAAAACTCAGCCTCTTATCTGCGTCGCATCACCTTCTCGGCGGGTGCCCATTACGAGAACGGCCGCATGCAGATATCCACAGTTGACGGCAGCAACTACAAACTTGACGAGTGGGGTTTTGGTGTGGGCTGCTCTCTTCCCATGCGCAAGGGACGCTCGGTGTTGAACATTTCGGCATCCTACTCATCGTTTGGCACTGCTGATTTGCTACGTCGTGATGTCTTCTCAATCGGAATCTCCGTGGGAAGCTGCGAGAGTTGGTTTGTGAAAAGGAAATTCAATTAGGTAATGTTTAAAGGTTAAAGTTTAAAGGTTAAAGATTTGCGCCACAAGGTCGCAGGCCTATGGAACAGGCAGAAAGGTTAAAGGTTAAAGACTGCCGTATTCTGGAAGATGAAATAAATAATCATATAATTTTACTTTTAGCTATACTAAAAGGTGAAAAAATCATAAAAACGCAATTTATTGTCTGAAATAATAACTAATAAAACGAATAAACAAAAAATAACACTCAGATGAAAACACTCAGATTTGCAACACTTGGATTGATTATGGTGATGTCAGTTCTTTCCGCTTCCGCCCAGAAATGGGGAAGCTCTCCCGAAGACAGCATCGACTGCTTGACCAACACTTTCCTCTATCGTGAAGCATTCAAGAACAAACAGTATGTTGAAGCTTACGAGCCCTGGAAGGCGTGCCTTGAGAAGTGCCCCGCAAACAACAAGAACCTATATATCCGCGGAGTCACCATCCTCAAAGCAAGATTCAATGCTACCAAGGACGCGGCCGAACGCAAAGCGATAGTAGATGAGCTCATGCAGATGTATGACCTCCGTATCCAGTATTTTGGCGAGGCAGCCGAGGTGACAGCCCGCAAGGCCTATGACCTCGAGCAACTCCGTGGCAATGCGGCCCTCAAAGAGTACTACGCTCTCTATGCCGAGGCTATGAGTCTTGGAGCCAGCAACCTTGATGTCGCCTTCATTGAACGCTATTTCGCCGCAACCGTCAAATACGTCACTTCCGGCAATGCCGACACAACCCTCATTGTCGACAACTACGATATAGCCAGCGACGCTCTCGACGGTCTGATGGCATCCGCTACCGACAGTGCGAAACGCGTCGAGATACGCAACGTCATCGCCAACGTCGAGAACACTTTCTCCCCATTTGCCTCATGCGAGGAACTTGTAAAGATTTACACCAAGAAGTTCAACGCCAATCCTGACGATGTGGCTTTGCTGAGGAAAATCACCACAATTCTCCGCAAGAAAAAATGCATGGATACCGAACTTTTCTTCCTGGCTACCGAGAAACTGCACTCGCTTGATCCTACAGCCTCGTCGGCATACCTGATGGCCCAGATGCTGTATAACAAAGATAAATACAGTGAAGCTGCCAAGTATGTAAGCGATGCCATTGCCGGCGCCGAGGACAAAGACAAGTACAACATGTACATCCTCCAAGGTCTCTGCTATGCCAACAGCAACAATTATTCCGCAGCCCGTAGCGCTTACAACCGCGCTGCTGAAATGAACCCCAACAATGGTGAGCCCTACCGTCTTATCTCGCAGCTCTATGCCAAAGGAGCCAAAGCGATAAGTGACAACATGGGAGGCCGTTCAGCTTACTGGGCAGCTGTGGATGCAGCCCGCAAAGCCATCTCGGTCGATGACTCGCCCGAGAATGTGGAGGCCGCTCAGCGACTCATCAGCTCATACTCCGGTCACTTCCCCAAACAGGACCAGGCTTTCATGCTCGACCTTATCGACGGCAACTCATACACCGTTCCCGGTTGGATAGGAGTCACCACCACTGTCCGCACCATTAAATAACTTAACCGTTGAGACAGGTTTCAACACATATAGAAAAGACACGGAGGCATGTGTTTCGCATGCTTCCTTGTCTTTTGTTGCAGTTGATTCTCCTTACCTCATGTCGCAACGACATGGATCGAATACTCTTTTTCGACCGCGCCGACATGCCACTCCAGACTCTCGAAAACGTCCGCGCGCTGCGCAGCTCCAACGGGCGTTCGCAGATGCTCATCACAGCCCCTTCTGTGGTGATGTACGGCAAACCTGAGAAAAAAACCGTTTACCCCTCTGGTTTCGAGATGCGTATCCTTGAAAGCAACGACAAGCAAGTAGCCAATATCCGAGCAAATTATGCAGTCTCTTTCGAGGAAAAGAATACAATAGAGGCACGCGACAATGTCGTCGTGATTGATTTCCGCACGGGCGACACCTCCTATCTCCAGAGTCTCGTATGGAACTCAGCCCAGCATCGTATTTTCTCGACCGATTCAGTCAAGTCGGTTAACGGGCAGCGAGTCACCTATGGCGATGGCTTTGAAAGCGACGACGAGTTTACATCGCCTCAGATTCTGCACCAGCGAGGCACAATGACAATTGACGAGTAACAGACAATGAACCATCCTACCCGAGGCCAGTGGCGTGGATATACACTGCTTGTCGTTATCTTAGCAGCCATTCTTCTGTTTCTGATATTCAAACCTGTTGGAGGCTCCAGCTCCCCTGCAGACGACAATTCGCGGCTCAACGAACTTGTCAGTCAGTATGGTGACGCCATTCAAGAGGAGACAGTGTCGCGTCGGACTTATTCTAATCATCATTCCACATATCGCAAGGGCTATACATTCGATTATGACACCACCCGTCGTATCCATACCCATGCCCATGCCACATTTGTAATAGACATCAACAGTGCTGACACTCTGCAACTTCAGCAACTCCGTGGCATCGGTCCCGCTTTTGCCCGCCGTATAGTCAAATACCGCTCACTTTTGGGCGGCTTCGCCAACAAAGAACAGCTTCTTGAGGTGTACGGAATGACAGAGGATCGATACTGCCAGTTCGCGTCACAGATCATTGTCGACACATCGTTGATAACAAAAATACCTATCAACAAAGCCACAGTGGAGCAATTGAGGCGGCATCCTTATCTGGATTATTATCAAGCATCAGCGATAGTCAAATACTGCCGGCAGATAGGCGCGTTGCAAACCCCTTCCGACCTATTGCTTGTCAATCTTATTGACGAAGAGACATTTACAAAAATACTGCCATATATACAATTTAATTAGTATATTGACGTTTACAATTCATATCGATATATAATATATTTAAAACGTAATTATTAGATGAAATTCACCGTCACCCAGATAGCCGCCATACTTGGCGGTACTGTCGAAGGAAACTCCGACGCCCAGGTTTCAAGACTATGCAAAATAGAAGAGGGACAGCCCGAAGGGCTCTCTTTCCTCGCCAATCTCAAATATACAAACTATATCTATGACACGCAGGCTACTGCAGTCATCGTAAGTAAAGACTTTGTTCCCGAGCGTCCTGTTGGAACCACACTGATTCGTGTCGACGACCCTTATCTGGCCTTCGCCACACTCCTCAAGAAGTATAATGAGATGCAGCTTGACAAGAAGGGAGTCGATTCACAGGCTTTTATCTCGCCCAGCGCCACAATAGGCAAAGACTGCTACATCGGTCCTTTCGCTTTTATCGGCGAGAATGTGCGTATTGGTGACGGTGTCAAGATCTATCCTCAGACTTATGTGGGCGACAATTCGGTTGTTGGTGACGCAACAACACTTTTTGCCGGGGTGCGTGTGTATCAGAATATCGTGATAGGTAACCGCTGTATCATTCACTCCGGAGCCGTTATTGGCGCAGACGGTTTTGGTTTCGCTCCTACCGAGGACGGCAGTTATCAGAAGATAGACCAGATTGGGAACGTAGTCATCGAGGATGACGTCGAGATTGGTGCCAACACCACTATCGACCGTGCCACCCTTGGCTCCACCATTATCCATCGCGGCGTCAAACTTGACAACCTGTGCCAGATTGCCCACAATGTGGTAGTTGGACAGAACACCGTGATGGCTTCGCAGAGCGCCATAGCTGGCTCCGGCAAGGTAGGCAGCAATTGTATTATAGCTGGGCAGGTGGGCATTGTCGGTCATATCGAGGTTGGCAACCATGTCACCATCGCCGCTCAGTCCGGAGTTACACGCAGTTTCCCCGATAATGTCACCATCCTTGGCTCTCCAGCCACCGATGCTGTCAAGCAACGCAAGACATATATTTACGAGCGCAATCTTGACCAACTATACAAACGTGTCGACCAACTCGAAAAACTGTTGAATAGTAAGTCTTGAAGCTCACATCCACACTCAAGTTCTTCGCTGTTGTAGTGGCGTTGCTTGCGCTGCTGTGTGTTGTGTTCCCTTCCGACGGCATTCATGTTGGAGAAAAGACTATACGTTTCCCCAAGCTCCACAGTGTTCTTGTCCGTGAGAAACAGAAAGACATTAACGAGCTGTTGGTCAAAGAAGAGGAACGTGATATCAGTGGTATTGTTGACTCAATAGCCGACTGCTACCGGACAATTTACTCCTCACAGCTTCGTTTCTGGCTTCCCAATGACGATTACACCTTTTTCGACCGATTTTTCAGCGCCGCCGAGAGTGCGGCCCACGATCGTCGCATAGTGCGCATGGTCCACTATGGCGACTCGCAGATTGAGATGGATCGTATCACCTGTCGCATCCGTGAGCGTATGCAGGAGGTTTTCGGAGGTGGCGGTCCCGGCATGCTCCCGTTGCGTCAACCGGTACCCACTTACACATTCAACCAGTTTGCTTCTGGACCCATCGTTGGACAGTCTACATGGGGTGACAGCAACTTTGTGCATAACGACAATTACGGACCCATGCTTCGCAGTTGGAGGGTCAATGGCTCTGCAACAATGTCGCTCAGTGCCTCGAAGGGGTTGTATGCCACCGAGCGCGTTAGTCATTTTTCGTCAATCCGAGTTGTTTTCAACAACCGTCCCGGTCCCATATCCATCAGTATGCGTGACAGGAAGGGAGGAGGCTCCTTCAGCGAGAGTGTTTCGGAACAAGGTGTCGGCATGATATCATGGCAACTAGACTCTGCGACAACCTCCGCGCACCTTTCTCTCCAAGGGAACTCAGACATCTACTGTGTTCTGGTCGACAACGGCTACGGTGTAGCAGTCGACAATGTCGGTATGCGAAGCGTTTCGGGGCACCAATTCCGCAAAGTCAAATTCAATCAACTCGCCGATGCCTATGAACTGATGGACATTGGATTGATAATTATGCAATTCGGCGGCAACTCCGTTCCTTATCTTAGAACCGATAAAACCATCGATGACTATTGCATCCAGATGGGCAATCAGATAGATTATGTGCGTAGGGCATGCCCCGAAGCCACAATCCTTTTCATCGGGCCTTCTGACATGAGCACCACCGTCAACGGCCGCCGGGCCACCTACCCAAAACTTCCCACCATAGTCGAGCGCCTGCGCCAGATGGCCAACGAGCACGGTGCGGCCTATTGGAGCATTTACCATGCTATGGGTGGTGAGCAGTCGATGGTGAGCTGGAACGCCAGTGGACTTGCCGGCAGCGATTTTGTCCATTTCAGTGCCAAGGGTGCCGCCATAATGGGCGACTATTTCAGCGATGCTCTCCTCAAACTCTACCAGCTATACCTTATCCGTAAGCAGTTTAAACCCGAGAAATTTGAGCAACTATGGTCACAAGTAAAATCTCAAAACGCGTTATAGTATCACTTATTACTATATATCTTTCATTCTCCCTTGTCTCGTGTGGTCAGGCTCAGAATGCTAGTCCTTGCGCAGGTTCGGGTGTGGTGGTTGATAGCGCTTTTTTCGTGCCTGTCGACACCTCCTATTCTTTTATCAATTATGACGCCAACCATTTGATTTTTTGCGGCGACAGTAGCCAAATGCAGCGTTTCGCCAAGAAACTGTACCGAGTTTTGCGCACCGGCAAAGGCAACGTCAATGTTGTGCAGATAGGAGCCTCGCATGTACAGGGAGGCTCATTCCCCCACCAGATGCGTCGCAACCTCTTGCTTGGCGCCCGTAAGGCTGTCCAAACCCCCGATTGCGACATCCAGTCGTTTCCTGTTGCGTCAAGAGGCATGCTTTTCCCGTATTCGGCCGCGGTGAAATGCAACAATCCTTTCGACTATAAGGTCTCACGCTCATCGCCGCTCGTTCTTACCCGCAATGTTTACAAGGAACCCGACCAGCAGCTTGGACTCTGCGGCATCGCCGTCACCGCTGTCGACAGCGCCGCCGAGGTTGGCATAACACTTTGTGAGCCCGAATTGGACTTCTCCACCCGTACCATTGTTCTCCTTGGTCAATCTACAGGTGGCGTTGTCCCTCAACTGAAAGTCTCCACTGGTAGTGGTGAGCCCGTACTGCTGATGCCGACCGATATCGACTCGCTGCGCCGCCGCTATACCTATCACAACGAATGGCCTGTCGACTCGTTCCGAATTCTGCTCCCTTGCGACAGCGGACAAGCCTTTGCCCTAACAGGTGTATACCTTGAAAACCATCAGCCGGGCATCACCTATCACAGCATCGGCGTCAACGGAGCATCCACCTCCGACTATCTCAACAAATGCCCCTATCTCACCACCGACTTGCGCCTTTGCCGTCCCGACCTCGTAATCTTCGGTATAGGCATCAACGACGCCTCGGGGCCCAACTTCGATACAGCGGTCTTCCGCCAGCGCTATCTACAGCTTGTCGACTCCATACGTTCCGTCAGCCCCGACTGTGCCTTTATCTTCATCACCAACAACGACAGCTACCGTTACGCCAAGCGCCGCTACACTGTCAACAACAATGGTCCCCTTGTTCGCGACGCTTTCATGCGTATCGCCGCCGCCTGCGGTGGAATGGTGTGGGACCAGTTCACCATCATGGGAGGGCTCACCTCTATGAGCAAATGGAACGAAGCACAGCTGGCGCAGCGCGACAAGTTGCATTTCACCCGTCGTGGATACCAGCTGCTTGGCGACATGATGCACAATGCCATATTTGAGGCGGTGACGGCTCTGAAACCCACTCCGCCTCCAGTATCGAACGAGAGACGCAAGGATGTCAAACCTACCAGCGACTCGACTGCTAGTCCTCAGCGTCCGGCATCAGACGACATCAATTCAAAAAAATACTTGTACAAGAACCGCAAACAGCGTAAATCCGACAGCCAGTACGGCGACAACGATGAAAGATCTAATTACGTTTTTGAGTGACCTGATAGTCTACGACAAGACAAACCCCTTGTTGTTCACCCAGTTCAATTTCTGGGCGTTCTTCCTCATTGTCTTTGCCGGACTATGCCTCCTCTCCTCCTTTTTGAGGAAGAAGGATATTACAGGTCGTCGTTCTTTCTCAAAACTCACGTTCCGCAACGGATACCTTTTCGTTGTCAGCCTTTTCTTTTACTATAAAACCAGTGGACTGTTCGTTCTACTGCTTGTCTTCTCCACGGTTTTCGGATATTTTCTGGGCGTCCGTTTCGACAGTCTTGCCGATCATGATTCCGGAGAACGCCATGTTCGTCGCAAATGCCTCCTGATTCTCGGCATAGTTGTCAATCTAGCCATATTGTTTTATTTCAAATACGCTTACTTCTTCACCGATGTTTACAACAATATGTTCCATAGCGACCTGCATGTTGTGAACCATTTCGCCCAATTTGCCAACCATTTCACCTCCGAGCCTCGCTTCAATGTCGATGTCATCGCACTGCCTGTTGGTATCTCGTTCTTTACATTTCAGAACATCAGCTATATTGTGGATGTATACAAGCGCAAGATACGCCATGCGTCCAATATTCTCGACTTTGGCTTCTACACCACCTTTTTCCCCCAACTTGTAGCTGGTCCCATCGTTCGCGCCGACCAATTCATACCTCAACTCTATAAGCGCTATTTCCTCGGTCGCCGTCAGTTCGGAATTGCCGTCTTTTGGATTATCAACGGTTTGATGAAGAAGATAATACTCAGTGACTACCTCGCTGTCAATTTCGTTGACCGTGTGTTCGACAATCCTCATCTCTTCACCGGTTTCGAAAACCTTTCGGCACTGTTCATCTATTCTCTGCAAGTTTACGCCGACTTCTCGGGTTACACAGACATAGCCATCGGTGTTGCCATGCTGATGGGCTTTTATCTGCCAAAGAACTTCAACTCTCCTTATAAAGCCACCAATCCGGCAGGATTCTGGAAACGCTGGCATATGTCGCTTAGCAACTGGTTGAAGGATTACCTTTATATCCCGCTTGGTGGTAACCGCCGCGCCACATTTGCCTCCTACCTTATTCTTGGCGGTATGCTTATTGTTGTTGCCCTCATGGCACACACTGTTTGGGTCACATTGGTTGTTTCCACAGTCATAGGACTTCTCATTGCCGTCTATATCATTTTCCCGCGTCATCGTCGAGAGTTCCGCACCAATGTCAACAATATGGACACGATGCTCCTTGGCGGCATGTGGCATGGAGCCAGTTTCAACTTCATCACATGGGGCGGCCTCAACGGGTTGGGAATCCTTGTCTATAAATGGTGGAAGAAACAGGGGCCCCGCGCGCGTGTCGTTGCCACCGAGGCACTCTTTGCCACATTCCTTCTCGCCGACACCATCTGGCCGCTGCCTGCCCTTAATTTAGGCGTGGTATGGACAGGCATTATATGTGTCGGAACCATCATACGTTATCTGCTCGTTGCGCCTATTTGCAAGAAACTCACCGCCAACAAGATTCAGTTCTCCATCGACAAGGTCTGGAACATATTTCTTACCTTTGTTTTCATCACCTTTACACGTCTTTTTTTCCGTAGCGGCTCCAATCTGGACCCGGCGGAGGCCAACAAGGTGGCGTGGGAGACCGCCAAGTCAATGGTCAATAGTATCGGTGGTCATTGGGAGGTCGGTGTCATCCCCGACGTTCTTGCCGCTTATGGCAATGTCTTTCTGGTGTTTTTGGCTGGCATGGTCATACATTGGCTCCCCGAGCGATTCAAACGCCGTTACCGACTGTGGTTTGCCTACATGCCGTTGTGGTTAATGGCTATTGTTGTCTCAGTATCGGTCGTGTTGGTCTACCAGTTCATCACCGCCGACCTGCAGCCATTCATCTATTTCCAATTCTGATATCATTTTTTATATTTTACCGCAGTATTAAAAAAGTTTTGTATCTTTGCACTCGCAAACGGGGAGGGTTATTCAAGAAAAAACTCCTCTAAGCAACTGAAATCTAATAAATAATATTTGATTTCTTCTATCACGGAAAGGTGCTCGAGTGGTTGAAGAGGCCCGCCTGGAAAGCGAGTAAGCGTTAAAAGCGCTTCAGGGGTTCGAATCCCCTCCTTTCCGCTGAAGATTGCCGCAAATACTTGATAAATAAAGTGTTTGCGGTGTTTTTTTTGTTTGTGTGCGGTGCTGTAATATTTTGAGTCGCTGAAACGATATATATATATATGAAACAATAATACTCTAACATTGATAACAGTATAAAACAAACATATCATGAAACACATTTCGACATCATTAATGATAGTTGCGCTGCTAAGCATGGCAAGCTGCCAAACACCCAATGGCAATCGTGAGGATAGGGACATCGAGAGTTGGGCTGAGAATTTTGAGGAGTCGATGGATCAATTTGCTGAATTCATGTCCGATTTTGGGGACAGCATGGCTGAGTTTACTGACTCAGTGATTGATCTTTACTGTGATGAAATAGATAATGGAACATCGTCGCTTGACGACAGTGTCATTATTAATTATTGCTACAAAGATAAAAGTATAAAAATAAAAAGAGGCAGAAATATTAAGCTCGGCAAGAATGACAAATACCTGTTGTGCAAGTTTCCCGCCATAAACTATAAATCGCTGTCGGTAAACTATTCCTTCAAAGTGGTGATGTGCGACACGGTTGACTCTGTCGTGGTGAGAATCAACGAGAAACTCAAGAACCATCTAAATGTGCGATACAACAAGGGATGTCTCGAGATAGGTCTAAACCATGTAAGCGGTATCAATATGGAAGACAACGTGGTATGCGGTTATGTCTATCTGCCATATAATCGAAAGCTTAATGATATTGAAATCAATGGGACGTCGGTTTTCCGCACCAACCTGCCGATAAGTACGGGCTCGTTCAGTCTCGACCTTGCGGGTGCGACGCAATTCTCCGCCCCTGCAATCATTGCCAACAGCATATCTGTCGACATCAACGGCACCTCCATCTGTAGCGCTAAACTTAAAGCCAAAGAGGTGGAACTTGAATTAAACGGAGCGAGCAGATACAAAGGCTGTGTTGCCGCTAACAATATGGATTTGGATGTTTCAGGCATATCTAACCTGAATGCGGCGGTCAGTGCCAGAAAAATTGTCGCGGACGTCAGCGGTGCAAGCGAGGTGACTCTGACAGGGAAAACATATGAGATGGATCTCGATGTGAGCGGTACAAGCAGTTTCACCGGAAGCAAAAGTGACGCTGAGATAATCAGCGGTTCATTGTCAGGCGCAAGCCATGCCGTAGTTAATTGCAGTAAGCTTCTTGATATGGAAGTCTCAGGTACGTCGTCGCTGTACTACAACGGCAACCCCACCACCAAGATAGAGAAATCCAGCACCGCCACTGTAAGAAAGAGGTAATACCTCAAAAATCTTTCCGTTGCCCTAAAAAGGCTATGTCAGTATTGTTTGTATTACGTGATAAAGCAATTGTTGAAAAAAAAATTTGGTTCATCAAAAAAAAATCAATATTTTTGTTGCTGATATGAAATGCAAGGAATCTGATAATAATGGACTGAATGTCAGTTGTACGTCATCTGTCAAGGATGTCATGAATATCATTTTTTTCTCTAACAGCGACTTCTAACGGTCGCTTTTTTTTTAATCAAGACAACGTTGTTCAGCCATTTGGGATTGCCGCTTAGGAATTCTTGTAAACAATAAAAAAACTACATATATTATGGGCAATTTAAAAGGAAGGAACCTGATTTCCATCACAGACTTCAACCGCGACGAGTACATCCAGGTGCTCGATATCGCCGAGGAATTCGAAAAGAATCCTAAGCAACCTATTCTTAGCGACAAAGTGGTTGCCACTCTTTTCTTCGAACCGTCCACGCGTACACGCCTCAGTTTTGAAAGCGCCGCCAATCAACTCGGTGCCCGTATCATAGGCTTCAGCGACCCGGGCGGCACCAGCGTGCAGAAGGGTGAGTCGCTTCATGATACCATTGTCATGGTGGCCAGCTATGCCGACCTTATCGTTATGCGAAACCCCAAAGAGGGCAGCAGCCGTTATGCCAGCGAGGTCAGCGCTGTGCCGGTCCTCAACGGCGGTGACGGAGCCAACGAGCACCCGACGCAGTGTATGCTCGACCTCTACAGCATCCGCAAGACCCAGGGTACCCTCGAGAACCTGCAGATAGCATGTGTGGGCGACCTTAAATACGGACGTACCGTCCATTCGCTCGTTCAGGCCATGTGCAACTTCAACGCCACATTCCATCTGGTATCGCCCACCGAACTCAAGCTGCCTTCGTCGGTCAAAGCCTCTATCAAGAATGCGGGATTGAAATACTATCAGTATACCGACATCAACGACATTGTGCCCAATGCCGACATCATCTATATGACCCGTGTGCAGCGCGAGCGTTTCCCCGACCCGCTGGAATACGAACGTGTGAAAGACAGCTGCATTCTCACCGCCAAGATGCTTGAGGGTTGCAAACCCAACATGAAGGTGCTGCATCCGCTGCCGCGCGTCAACGAGATTACAGTCGACGTCGACTCAACTCCCTACGCCTACTATTTCCAGCAGGCCCAGAACGGTGTCTACGTCCGTCAGGCCCTTATGGCTGCTATCCTCGGCGTAAGATAATATATAAGTAAGGTTATAGTTAACGTTAAAGTTTTAAACATGGAAGCAAAAAAAGAATTAGTTGTTTCGGCTATCGAAAACGGTACCGTTATTGACCATATACCTACCGATGTGGTGTATCAGGTGATACGCATTCTCGGCCTCGATAAATACAACGACGAAGTGTTGATTGGCAACTATCTGCACAGCAAGAAATTCGGTCGTAAAGGCATTGTGAAAATCAAAAACAAATTCTTTGACAAAGACGAGATCAACAAGATAGCTCTTGTGGCACCTTTGGCAAGCATCATCACCATTCGCAACTACGAGGTGGTGGAGAAAATCAAGGCAGAGATTCCCGATCACGTAGACAATATTATCAAATGCATGAATCCTAAGTGTATAACCAACTTCGAGCATATTGAGACCAAGTTCGACGTGGTGGATAAGGAAAACCTCAAATTACGCTGCCACTACTGCGAGAAATTCACCACTAAGGAAACGATGAAATTCCAAGACTTATGATGAAACGTTATCTCGTAGGTCTCTCTCTCCTCACCATCGTCATGGTGCTTCTTTCGTTCGCCGTGAAGTGGACAGCGATGCCGTTTTTCGATCCTCTGCCGGTGTGGATGCTGCCTGTGTCGGTGCTTTATTTCGCCGTGGCTTATGGCGTCCAGTATTGGCTTACGGTGAGCAGTGTCAACAAAAATCCCAAGGCGTTCATACAGTTCTTCCTTGCCACAACTGTGGGAGTATTGTTCCTTCACATCGTTGTGCTTGTGGGTGGCATGTTGCTCAATCCTGTTGGCGGGAAACGCTTTGCGGTTGGATTCCTGATACTGTATGTGGTGTACACGGTCTATATGACTGTGTCGCTTGTGCAGTTTATGCGTAACGCGGGAAAATGAGGAACGGAGAGCTCGATTAGTGGGATTGCCTTACCAAGCTTATACGGCGGCGCCAGCTTTGTTTGGCGCCGCTTTCATTGTATGCTTCCACAACAATCACGTAGTTGCCCCTCTGACAGTTGGCGCCGTCGTCGCCGATGCCGTCCCATGTCAGTGTTCCGCGGCAACCAAGCAACACACCTCTCGCCAGTTGTCTGACGGCACGTCCGTGGGCATCGAAAACCGTAATGTTGGCTGCAAGGTCGCATTGTTTGAGGTTGTAGGTGATGTCCAGAAGATCGTTGTATCCGTCGCCGTCGGGCGAGAAAAGGGTGGTCTCGATATTGAAATTGTCGTCGAGGAAAAGGAATTCGCGGCTTTGTGAGTTGGCATAGGTAGGCGTTCCATATCCGGCGGTGCTGGCTGCCGAGTACCAGTTGGCGCGTTCGTTGGCGGGCTCCTCAAACGAGCGTCGCTCCAAAGCCACGCCTTCGCGGTCGCGCAGCAGTCGGCTGTGCATATCCTCGGTATAGTCGAAACGGTCGAGAATCACAGTGTCGGTGTTGGTCACAACAACGCTCCCAGATGCGTCGTTGTATGATGGCATGGAGCTTGCCTCGATGAGTTTGGATGGGTAGCGCACAGTGTAATTTGTCGTCACGTATGCCGCGTCGAGGGTCACAACGATATAATCGTGAGGAGCTATATGTCCTTCGTTGGCTATCTTGTGGAGTTTCACCACTGAGTCGCCGCTCATCTTTGCCAGACGCAGATTGGCAAGGGCTATGGAGCTGTCGCTGTGGTTGTAGAGTTCCACGTAGTCGCTTCCACCGGACAATGGATTGAAAAGCACCTCGCTGACAAGTACCGTTCCGGGTGCCTGCGCTCTTACGACGACAGCCAAAGCCATCATCAAGGTCATTGTTAAGATGTTTTTTTTACTTTTCATTTATTGGTATTTCCACTTGATCAAGCCGTTGATTCTCGAGGTCTACATGCAGGCAAATACGCTCGCGTCCGTTGGTGAGGAGCAGGTAGGGCACCTGAAGCACAAGATTGTATCGACAGGCTTGGTCGACCACCTTCTGTGTCAGAGGTATAGACTCTTTCTTGCACTCCACTATCATCCACGGCCGTACATTATGGTCATAGACAACAATGTCGCAGCGTTTCGTAAGTCCGTTGAGGGTTATGGCTGCCTCGACCTGCATCAACTCCAGAGGATAGCCGCATAGTTCATGCAGTTCCCTGATGGTCTGCTGTCGCACCGCTTCCTCGGGAGTGAGACGCACCCGGCGTCGTCGTACAGGATCGAAAATATCGGACATTTTAGTAACCTCCTCCTTCGCCTTCGTTTTCCTCTTCTATAACGCTGCCGTCGGGTTTCTGCTGTTGTTTCAGACCGTTGTTGATTTTGTAGGTGAATCCGATTGTGACAGTGGGCGAGAGCCGTTTGGAACGGGAGACGCGGCTCAGCTGGTTGGTGTAGGTCTCATGACCCCATCCTCCTGTGCAGAAGAGGTCGCCGACACGGAGATTGACGGTTCCACGCTTGCCGAGGACATCTTTTTTCACGGCGAGGTCGAACCAATAGTTGGCGTACATCTTTGTCTGCAAGTCGAGCCACGGAGCCCAATACTGGCCGGAAAATTGTATTGTCCAGTCGTGGGGCAGCGTCATGAACGAGTTGAACTTTCCGCTGGCCTGGAAGGCTTCGGTGCTTTTATTGTCGAGTAACTCGGTTCCTTCTATGCGGTTTTTGTAGAGGTTGACGCTGAGGTTGAGTTTCCACCATTTCGCCGCTTGCCAGTCGACTATGAACTCGAGTCCATAGTTGAGACCACGGCTCAGGTTTTGCGGAGCCGAGGCCCAATAGCCGTCATAATCGCTGTTGTAAGGCTCCCACCAGGCGTAGTGGGCCGA
>JAEEGL010811232.1_pt1 | contig 16999 bp, 15 predicted proteins | sample 9134231 | NCBI WGS metagenome assembly JAEEGL01 (sample SAMN16246548, study PRJNA631951) | gut metagenome | biome: gut microbiome; feature: rumen; material: fiber-attached | host: Bos | place: Iran: Karaj | collected 2018-10
GAAGAATTTGATTTGATATTAACCTCAAATATTGGTGAAATTTATTACACATTAGATGGTAGTGAGCCAAACGCAAATTCTTTTAAATACACCAATCCAATTCATATTTATGACCGCAGTCCGGAAGACAATAAATATGCTGATTTAGATAGCCTGTCACCATTAGAAAACTATTATCGTCCTCAATCTCCAGTGGATAAATGTTTCATCATTTCCTATCGAGCTATCAATGAAGAAGAATATGGACCAACTTATCATCAAACATTCTGGATTAATAAAGATAATTTCCATATTAAAACCATCTCCGTTTCCATGGATGAAGATGATTTGTTTAATAAAACAAGAGGTATCTATTGTCTTGGTGATATTTATGATCAAACCACGGAAGATGAAAGAAACAATCCCTATACCTGTCCCGCCAATTATAACCAAAAAGGCAAAGAATGGGAGAGACCTGCTAATATCGAAATAATTAATGAAGATAAAACAGTTTTATTAAATCAAAATATTGGCATGAGAATTCAAGGTGGCTGGAGTCGTGCTTTTAATCAAAAATCATTAGCGTTATATGCGAGAAAAGAATATTCCGGAAATAACCTATTTGATGTTCCTTTATTAGATGAGCATCTACAAAAGAGTTATATCTTAAGAAGTGGTGGTTACCGTGATAGCAAAATAACCAAAATTAGAGATTTGTTGAACCAAGAATTATCTTCTGATTTAGGTTTTGAAACGCAAAAAGGTGAACCGGTTCAATTGTTCCTCAATGGTGAATACTGGGGTTTTTATAACCTCATGGAAAAATATAGTGAGGATTATATTAATTCTTATTACGACATTTCTAAGAAAAATGTAGAGATTATCGAGTGTGGACAAGTCGACGAAGGCGACGAATCCACATTATTAAGATATCAGCAAATGGTTAATTTCTTTATCGATACTGATTTAACAATCTCTTCTAATTACGAATTAGCGGAACAATATCTTGATATTGATAGTTTCATTAATTATATGATTTGTGAAATGTATATAGGAAATATCGATTGGCCAAAAAATAACGTTCGTTGGTATCGCAGTATTGAAAAAGGCGAAAAAGAAAACGAGGACGCTAAGTGGCGGATGATGATGTACGACACCGATGATAGTGATAACATCCCTGATGTCGGAACAAAATGCACCTATGATAGCGATCCCTTCCTACCTAGTAACCATTGGGCGGGTGGTCCTTTGTCGGATAAATGCGATATCGGAAATATCATGTTATCTTTGATAAAAAATGCCACTTTTGCGGAGAAATTTAAAAGCAAAGCCAGCCAAATTGCAGAGGCTCGCTTTAACTATCAAGATGTTTCTACAAGGTTAAACCAATATGCGGATATCTATCGTCCGTTAATGCCAAAACATTACGAAAGATTCGTTTCTAAAGAACTTGATACTACTTATTTTGATACACATATCGATCGTATAGATGAGTATTTTAAAAACAGGAAGAGTTATTTCCTGTCTTATATAAACGAATATATTAATTAATGCGAAAGGTTATTAATAACCTTATCTAATATTTCTTTTGGTATTCTAATTTCTTCTAAGAAGTATCTTTTTGCGAGGGTTTTCAAATCTGATAAATCATCTTGCAAGAAAGCGTATTTTAATTGAATGGCGATATTGACTTTGATTTTGTCATACCTCTTATCGCCTTTAGCCACACCATAATAGTTGTAATAACTCAACATATAGTCGTCTTCAATTTCTTCTAATGTGTAGCCCATCAAACATTCTAATAACGCAATTAAGATACCAGTGCGGTCTTTTCCTTCGATACAATTGATAGCGAATTTACCACCCGGATTATTGGCGATAAATTCCATAGCTAAATAAATCTTTTCTTTAAATTCCTGGTAGTGAAAATCAATTCCCATACATAATTCTATAGAATTAATTTTGCTATAATATGAGCCTTTGTAATGCGGATGATTCTCTACCATATCACTGGAATCAGAGAGATTAATCATATGAGTGATGCCATATTTTTGGATAACTTCATCCGTGACTTTTGCTCTTCCAAAATAATCATCAATAGGGGAAGCGCAACGGTATAATCTGTCTTTCGCTATTTCGCCTTTATCCACGACGCGGAAATTCGCGTATCCTTCATCTGTTAAATGGGGATAATCCTCTCTATTCGTGGGGTAGATACCGACCGTTCTTTCCATCATTTCTTCGTAATACCCGCCTCTTTCTTTCAGAGTTAAGGTAAAAGGTATCTCCTTAAAAGGAGAAACCCAAGTATATGAGTGATCTTTATGAACTTTTTTATGAGCCACTTTGCTTAAAGAGACCATATCTCCATAATTCATCGCTAAATAGGTTCCGTGACTACCCATGTCTAATATTTCTGGCATGTAACAATCAACATCGATAAAAGTGATGACATAAGGAACATCAAAAACTTGTCCTAACATCTCCACGGTGATAATATCGCCCACTTTGAAATATTTGTGCATAATCGAAGAGTCTTCAAAAAGACAAATATGCCCATATTTGGTGATTGTCTTATTAGAGGGATAAATAACTCCTGAAACCGATACTTTTTCTTCTTTTTTCATATCACCCACTTATTTTAAAAATAAAAATATAAAATGGCAACTTTATCCGAAAGAGACAGAACAAAGAGAAGATTCATTAGTTGCTTTTATTATATAAATCCTTTATTATATAGGCACAAAGAAAGGTGTTGTCCTTGCATAACCACCTTCTAATTAAAACAAGGAGTTTTTTTATGAAAAAAATCAAAGGCTTTTTTCGGGAGTATTATCTCCTATTAAAAAGTGTGCCCCCTCTATTGATGGCATTATTTATCGTCTCAGTGGTGGGAATGAATCTTTTAGCAAATAAATCAATTGTCAATTTATCTTGGCTTTGCTTGGATGCTGGTGTTCTTTTATCTTGGTTGGCTTTTTTAACCATGGACGTTATCACTAAAAGATTTGGTCCAAGAGCGGGAATCATGATTTCCATCGTTGGCTTATTAGTAAATCTTTTATTTGCTTTAGTCTTCTTTATCGCCGCGATTATCCCTGGTTTTTGGGGTGAAAGTTATGTGGAAGGCAGCCAAGATATTATAAATATCGCTTTAGATAATACCTTTAAAGGTACTTGGTATGTTTTGTTAGGATCATCCGTGGCTTTTATCGTTTCTGCGGTGGTCAATTGCCTTTTAAATTTTGCTATCGGAAAAGCATTTAAAAAGAATCCCAATGGCTTTTTAGCATTCTCTTTAAGAGCCTATTTTTCTACGATGGTGGGACAATTTGTCGATAATTTCCTCTTTGCTTTGATTGTCAGCCATGTCTTCTTCGGCTGGAGCATGTTACAATGCGTGACCTGCGCTTTAACAGGCATGGTCGCGGAATTATTGTTTGAAATTATTTTCTCACCTATCGGTTATTTCTCTTTAAAGAGAATGGAAAAAGAGAATCGTGGGCAAGAATATTTAGATTATATTAATAGTAAGAAAGGAGAAACCGTTGATGAAAATACTCATTAGTGGTACCTCACGTGGTATCGGAAAAGGCATTGCCTTAAAATTCTTAAAAGAAGGTCATGAAGTTATCGGTGTCGATATTCGTAAATCCTCTATTAAAGATGACCGTTACACCCATATTCAAAAAGATATTAGAGATAAAGATTTACCATCTATCAAAGATGTCAATATCATCGTGGCAAATGCTGGTGTGCAAGAAGAAAAAACGGCGATTGATGTGAACTTAAATGGAACCATCAATTTTATTGAAAGATACCTAAATAGTGGAGTTTTGCAGTCGATTTTATTTATCGCCTCGGCTTCTGCGAGAAATGGTAGTGAATTTCCTTTATACGCGGCATCAAAAGGCGGCTTAGTCACTTATATGAAGAATTTAGCCACTCGTTTAGCGGAAAGAAAAATCACCGTGAACGCTCTTTCTCCCGGTGGTGTTAACACCATCAGTAATAACCATATCCTAAAGGATGCTAAGAAATATGAATCCGTTTTAAACGAAACCTTGTTGCATAAATGGATAGAGGTCGAAGAAATTGCCGAATGGGTCTATTTCATGACTGTCATTAATAAATCCATGACTGGCGAAGATGTTTTAGTGGATAATGGAGAAATCTTAAGGAGTAATTTCATTTGGTAATATGATAAAAGAGCAAATTAAAAGCATTGTTAATAAACAATATCCACTTGTTACTAATCTCAGTAACGCTAGTGCGGTTCTTAATCAATTAGAGAATATCAATTGGTGTGGCTTTTATTTGGTGAAAGAAGATGGCTTGTATCTCGGACCTTTCCAAGGTGAAGTGGCTTGCTCATATATACCTTTTAATAAAGGAATATGTGGGAGATGCTATAGGGAAAAGAAAACCATCATCATAAAAGACGTTTTAAAAGAAAAGGATCACATTGCTTGTTCGAGTCTTTCTCGAAGTGAGATAGTGGTGCCTATCATCAAAAATAAAGAAGTGGTAGCCCTCATTGATATTGACGCTCCTATCTTTGATAGATTTAACGAAGAAGACGCTAAAACATTAGAAGAAGTGGCCCATTTATTAGAAGAGCTATTCTAAAACATTGTTTAAACAATATATAAAATGTGGTATTTTATTTCATACCGAGGAGAAATCTTATGGAAGAAGAATTAGTCGTTACTGAAGAACAACAACCAGGAAAGAAAAAGATTAAAGGTTTACCATCAACCATCGTTTCTGGTGTTTTTATCGTTATTAGTCTTATTTGCTTGGCATTAGCTTACGCTCTTAATATCGGAAATATCATTAAAGATATGACTGAAGGCAAAACTGGTGGAGATGCTGTCGGTGCTGTTTTTGGAGCTATTATCGTTATCGCTTTAGTGGTTTTAATCATCTTAGCGTTATTGGTTTTGCCAGCATCTTTAAGCATTCCAACTTTAATTTTATCTATTAAAAATATTAAAAGAGATGTCAAACCCATCAAAATCATAGGCATTGTATTCACTGCTGTTTCCGCTCTTATTATGGTGGGCGTGGTGTTAAGGGTTATATTCCTCTTCGCTAACATTTTATAAAGGCAAACAGAGCATTAAAAAAACACTCCATTAGGAGTGCTTTTTATTTTGCGAATTAGTCCGCTAAAGAACCCATGGGATCCCAAGGTTTTAAAACGATAGGTGATTCTTCTAAGGCCTTTTGTTCGACCTTGTTCAGATATTTTTTATTAACCACGGCTTGATAGACGAATTGGTCAAACCAACTGTCTGACATGATATAGTAACCAGATTTAGCGACATCGGTTCCCCAGGAATTTTCAATCTTCCATTTAGTGGGTTTGTCATTTACTAAATTCACACCGGTGATACACATAGCGTGGTTCATTTGACTAGCGCGATAATCCAAAGATTGTCCTTTGTCCATCTTATAATCTAAACCGGTAGCGGATAGATAATCAAAGCGGTTATCATCCCATATACCTAAGTTACGGTCTCCTAAGAACGAGACATCACTTCCAAACCATACGATGGTGTTATCTTTTAATTGTGAAAGAATCAATTCTTTCAATCTATTCATAGGAACATTTAAGTGTGTCACTTGTTTACCACCGACGACATTACCTAAATATTTAATGGTGTATGTTTTGTTAAATGGTTTGTCGTTTGTGGGGGCGTTGATTAATGACACATATTCATCAAGAATATTACCGATATATTTTTCTTTGAAAGATAATGGTGTGAAACCTTCTTCACGATGATAATCATCATTCTTATCGGTATATTCAAACGCAAATTCTTGCGGTGGGACACCATAAGTATCGATAAGTAAGAAATAGACTTTCTTTAATAATTCATCTTTAACTTTTCTAACTGCTTCGATACCTTCTTTACTATATAAAGCCTTGGCGTCAGAAGCGAATTTACGGATATTGAAATTAATCAAAGAATTAGTGTCTCTAGTTCCGCTAGAAGTCGCAGTTTCAGGGAAGGCATTCTTAGGACATAAACCATATTTATTAACAACGGAGACGAACATATCCCATTGTCCGCCATCGCCAATGCCATTACTGACGATGAACGAGAGAGTTCTGTCATCGTAATCTTTGTCTAATAATTCGATAATAGCTTCTAAGGTATAATTGACTTTTTCTAAGCGATCATAAAAAGCGATGTAGCTTTGTGATAATTCGAAGTTAGACATTTCACATTGCTTTGCAATGATTTCTCTTAAGAAATTAGTGGCCGCAAAAATCCAGCATCTTCCTGAAGCTTTTTGATTGGTAGCGCCCATGGTCTTGATATTAATGGAAAAATTAAAATCATAATCCTTGATTTCATCTTGGCTGGTGGCCACAGAAGAAAGAGGGTTGAGGACCAAAGCGTGTCTTAAAACTTGATGCTTTTCACTTTTTTGATATTCAGCGAGATCTTTTTGTAATTGTTTTAATGCAATATCTTTCATATATTTTGTTCCTTTCGATTGGTTATATAATAGCGCATTTACTATGCGCATGATATGATTATATAGTTTGTTATGACTAACTTCAATGAAAACGCTCATATTGTACCTTTTCACGCGAAAACGCTATTATTTAATATAAAAAATGCATACAATAACAACGAATAAATATGAAGAAACCAAATAAAAAAGAGATTTATTCTTTAATTGATATTATCGGTCAGCATTTAGAAAAATATTGGATTATGGTGATTGTCATTTTGGGTGTCATCATTTCCTCGGCGATTGGTTTTATCGTTGCTTGGAATCTTTCTCCAGATAATGTCGAGTTATCACACGAAGTGGGATATTACATCGCCCAAGGTTCTTTGATTGCCATTTCTTTAGCGGGTGTTTTATTTGTCATTTTAAGTAGGAAAAAAGTTATCAAACATACCACATTGGCGGTTCTCTTTCATATTTATGCCGCTCTCTTAATGATTTGGGGCACTCTCTCCTTTATTTTTGATCTAAGTTTAGGGTTCCCAGAATTGTTCTATCTCATGCTATGCACTTTGATTGCTGGCCTATTTGTCGTGGAGCCTTTCTTCTTCCTCGGTTTAGCCATTGCTTCTTTAATTGCCGTAGTGGTGACCGCAATTGTTAATCCCAACATGCTATTCCATGGTGATTTGGTCGTGGAAAACATCATAAATATCGTCGCATTCATCCTTGTCGTAGTGACTATTTCTTTTAGAAATTATCGTGTGACCATCAGTGAATTCAAGCAAGCCAAGAGACTAGAAGAATTATCCTATGTTGATGAGTTAACTGGACTTTTAAACGAGAGGTCTTATGTCAATGAAACTGAATGCATCGAAAAAGATATCAAAGAAGGAAAACAAGTACAATTCGCTGTTATTTTAATGGATGTTAATAATTTGAAAGCCACGAATGATGCCTATGGCCATCGTTTTGGTTGCTCTTTGATTGTGCGCTGCGGTCACACCCTACCCACCTTATTAGAAACTTCCAAATTATTCCATGTTGGTGGCGATGAATTTATCGCTATTGTCAAAGACAAAGATTATGAAAATTTTGAAGAAACAATGAAAAGATTTGATGCCGCTATGCTCTATAGTCTCGTGGATTATGAAGGCGTTCAATTAATCTTTTCTGTAGCTAGAGGATATGCCGTTTATCAAGAAGGCCAACATTTTAAAGACGTTTTACAAATCGCTGATAATGCGATGTACGAGAATAAAAAATATCTCAAAGAAAAATACAACATGAAAAGCCGTTAATGGCCTTATTCCTTAATAAAATTATAAAGGCACATTTTTGTGCTTTTTCTTTTAAGTTTTAAATGACAAATAGTTATTTAATACATACAATAATCAGTAGAGGTTATTGCATATGAAAACATTAGTTGTTTATTTCTCTCGTGTGGGCGAAAACATGGTCCAAGGAGAGATTGAAATTATCAAAAAAGGCTTTACGGAAATCGTCGCGGAAAAAATCGCCCAATATACCGGTGGTGAATTATATCCTTTAATTCCCGAAGATCCTTATCCAGCGAGTTATGAAGAATGCGTCAAAAGAGCGAGAAACGAAGATGCGCAAAATGCGACTATCGCCTTTAAAAACCCCAAAGATAACTTAGATGAATATGATACCATCTATGTCGGCTTCCCCAATTGGTATAGAAGTTATCCAAGAATTGTGGCTACTTTCTTAAGAAAGTATGATTTTGTTGGCAAAACCATTCTTCCTTTCTGCACGAATGAAGAAGGTGCCTTTGGTATCGGCGAATTAGAATTACGTGCCCAAGTGAAAGGTGCCATTGTCAAATCTGGTTATGCCTGTCGTGGACATGATGCAGAAAATTGCGATGATTCTTTAAAGAAATGGTTAGGTTTATAAGATGAAAAAAGTAACAAATGATATTTTATACGTCGGTGTTAACGATCACCAAATCGATTTATTCGAAGGCCAATACATTGTTCCTAATGGCATGGCCTATAATTCCTATGTCATCAAAGATGAACTAGTCGCGGTGATGGACACCGTGGATCAACATTTTACCGAACCATGGTTGAATAACATCCAAGAAGTATTAGGCAATAGAGCCCCTGATTTCCTCATTGTTCAGCATATGGAACCAGATCACTCCGCGAATATTGTAAATTTCTTAAACAAATATCCCAAGTGCACAGTCGTGGGCAACGCTAAAACTTTCCAAATGATGAAACAATTTTTCCATAAGGAAATGGAAAGAAAACTCGTCGTTAACGATGGCGATACCTTAAACCTCGGTCAACACATTTTAAAATTCGTTTTTGCCCCGATGGTCCACTGGCCGGAAGTCATGGTGACTTATGATATGACTGATAAAGTTTTATTCTCCGCGGATGGCTTTGGCAAATTTGGTGCTTTAGACATCGAAGAAGAATGGGCTTGCGAAGCAAGAAGATACTATTTTGGTATTGTCGGTAAATACGGACCGCAAGTACAAATTCTTTTAAAGAAAGCCGCTACTTTGGATATCAAAACTATTTGTCCTTTGCATGGTCCTATTCTCCAAGAGAACCTTGGTTATTATTTAAATTTATATAATTTATGGTCCAGTTATACTCCAGAAGCAGAAGGCGTTGCTATTTTCTATACTTCGGTTTATGGACACACCAAAAAAGCCGTTGCATTATTGGCGGAACAACTCAAAGAAAACAATTGCCCGAAAGTGGCTGTTTGCGATTTAGCTCGTGAAGATATGGCGGAATGCGTCGAAGACGCCTTCAAATATGGCAAAATTATTTTAGCCACAACAACTTATAACGCTGGCATCTTCCCGTTCATGAACGAGTTCATCAATCATTTAGTGGAAAGAAATTATCAAAAGAGAACTATCGGCATCATAGAAAATGGCACTTGGGCTCCTATGGCGGCTAAAGTTATCAAAGATAAATTAGCGAATTGTAAAGATTTGACTTTCGTAGAACCCACAGTTCGTATTCTTTCCGATATGAACGAAGAAAATGAAGAACAAATCAAAGCCTTGGCTAAAGCCATGTGCGAAGAATATGCCGCGAGAAAAGATTTAGAAGAATCTCGTATCGAACCCAATGCTTTATTTAGTATCGGTTATGGCTTATATGTCATCTCCACGAATGATGGTAAAAAAGATAACGGCATGATTTGTAATACCGTTACACAATTAACAAGCGATCCATTAAAAGTGGCAGTCAATATCAATAAAGCCAACTATAGTTGTGGCACGATTAAAGCCACTAAGAAGATGAATGTCAACATCTTAAGTGTCGAAGCACCTTTCGATGTCTTTAAACAATATGGTTTCGTTTCCGGCCGTGATGTCGATAAATTTAAAGATGTCGAAGTCTTGCGTAGCCATAATGGCCTTGTGGTTCTACCACAATATATCAACGCTTTCATGTCGTTAGAGGTTACCGACACCATTGATTTAGGTACTCATTTGATGTTCATTTGTAATGTCGTCGAATCCCGTGTTATTTCTAATAAAGAAACAATGACTTATACCTATTATCAAAAGAACGTTAAACAAAAACCCGATGAAAAGAAAAAAGGTTGGGTTTGTAAAGTTTGCGGTTACGTTTACGAAGGTGAAGAATTACCAGAAGACTATGTCTGCCCACTTTGTAAACACGGCGCTTCTGATTTTGAAAAGATTGAATAATTATGTGCTTCTTTAAAAAGAAGAAACAACAACATATCGATAGCAAATACCAAATAAACGACTTTATTAATTTTCGCTATAAAGGCGATATATGTCCTGGTTATATCTATGACGTTCATCAATTAGAATCAGGAGAAATCGTCTATGATATTCAAATTGGAGGCGAATGCCCAGCGATTGTTAAGGAGGTCAGGGAAGTTAACATTATCCCCACAAAAACCGCTTAAATCGCATAAAAACAATGAAAAAAGGCAACTTCATCAATCGTGGTTGCCTTTTATTTTTCGTCAAACAAGATCCTTCCTAATCTGATATGTGTGGCGCCTTCTTCTATGGCGTATATATAATCATCACTCATGCCCATAGATAGGTATGGAAGTTTTATTTTGAAATCATTTTCTAGTTTTATTCTTAATAAACGAAGTTGCTCGAATTGTTCTTTTAAAGAATTTGGTGAAGAATTAGCTTTCGCCATCATCATGAGACCCACAATTTCAATTTTGTGATATTTAAGTACTTCACTAACAAACGAATCTATTTCTTCTAGTTGAACTCCATTTTTATTGTCTTCTCCATTAATGGAAACCTCAATAAAGGACTTAAGCGGTTCTTTTCTTTCTTTTTCGATGATGTCTGCTAGTTTAAGAGAATCTAAAGAATGGAGATAATCTATTTTATTAATGACATCTTTTGCCTTATTTCTTTGGAGATGGCCGATAAAATGCCATACAACATCTTTGCTAGCAAAAGAATGATATTTTTCTAAGAACGAATCAACGCGGTTCTCACCAAAATTGTTAACGCCAGATTCTAAAAGAATCTCCATATCGTTAACATTAGCATATTTGGTCGCTGCCACAAGAGTGACATTTGCAGGAATTGTTTGGATAAATTCTTTAATATCTTTTCTCACCATACGTTAAGATTTTAGCACCCTCATATCTTTATAGTGATAAATAATTATTTGTGCTATAATCGTTGCCATGAAAAAGAAGATGTCTGCCACTACGAAAGCCAAGATTTTCTATCTTGCCGAACTATTAGTCATCGCTATCGCCTTTATGGTGGTTGGCATTTTAGAAATTACTTTAGTAATTCATATTCGCGAAATTGTCCTCACCATCTTTAATTGGTTAACTCTTTTTGGTGGATTATGGATGATAATTGATTTTATCTGGATTGTCGTGTCCAAAAAGAGAAGACAAAGAGCATCGATCCTCGATAAAAGCTTGCTCTTACCTTTAGGTATTTATCTTATTACCTTTGATTTAATTTGCTTAATTGGACAAATAAGCAAGACAGATAATTACGATGTATATCGTTTTGGCGTTAGTAGCGCGTTGCTTTATGTCTCGGTCATCTATATCTTCGAAGCCATTTATCACTGGTTCCATCCTATTCCGGGATTCCTAGAAGGAATTGAAAAAGCCGAAAGGGAAGAGGCAAAAGAAAAAAACTTCTAAAGAAGAACCAAATCCAGAAGAAAAGAAAGAGGAGAAAAAGGAAGAATAGAAAGGCTAATGCCTTTTTATTTTTAAAGTTCATAAATTGTAGTAATATATGATTATGATTAAGAATTTACAACTCGCAAAAAAAGCTTTAGAGAATCATGGAGTTATTGCTTTTCCTACGGAAACAGTGATGGGATTAGCGGTCTATTATGATGATTTTATCGCTTATAATAAACTAAACAAGATTAAACAAAGACCAGAAGACAAACCATACACAATGATGGTTAAATCTCAAAATGAGATTTCTAAATACGCAATAGTGGATGAGAGAGCTCAAAAGATCATCAATGCTTTTATGCCAGGACCAATAACTTTGTTATTACCTGCCAAAGAAGGATTGCCTAATTGGGTTACTCATGGTGGTAATGTCATTGGCATTAGAATGCCGGCAAACGAAATCGGCTTAGCTTTGCTAAAAGTCGTAGAAAAGCCCATTCTTGTTCCATCTGCTAATAGAAGTGGAGAAAAACCAGCAATCAATAGTGAAGAAGTGAAAGTTATCTTTCGCAATGAACTAGATTATATCGTGGAAGGGGAAGCCAATTTAGATAAACCATCTACCATTTTAGACCTCACAAAAGATGATGTTGAAGTGGTGCGAGAAGGTCCTATTTCTCTTAGTGAAATTCTTGGTGTACTAAAATGTTAACCTACACAGCTTTAATATATTTAACTAAAACTAAAAAACTACTAATTTGCTACTAAAGGAGAAGGCTATGGATTCGTTAAAATCGCTCATGGATCGCAAAGAATATGAACTCGTTTTGCGCTTGACTAAAAACTCAACTGATGCCAACGAACTATTTTATCGTGTCAGCGCTTTTCTTGCCTCGGGTAAATATCAAGAAGCCCTCGAATGTGTGGAAAGCAATAAAACCATTTTGCAAAAAGATTTGCTTCTTTTAATGCACGTTCATATAGAAATCCTTTGTATCTTAGGAAGATTTGATGAGGCCTATGCTGCTTTGGAATACTATAAAAACCTTCCTTATGAATCGCAAAAAGTGGAAGAACTCTTAAAAGAGTTGCCGGAGATGATTCGCTTAGAAGAAAGAAAAAGATTTTCCACGAACGTCATGGATGAAGATGAATTAATTGAAAAGCTTGGTAGCGATGATCAAAATGATGTTTTAATGGCTATCGACAGCGTGCGTTCACGTGAAATTGCCCCTTATTTAAACGCTATTAACAAAGTTATGATGAATTATCCCAAACAATCCATTCGTTCTTTTGCTTTGCTACTCCTGGTGCAGAAAAAGGTTGATAAGGAATTAAAATTCAAGCATATTAATGAACTTATTACCGTTAATCCTAGTAAATTAACCCCTCCATTTGTGGGAGATGAATTTAATGATTTCGTTAGAAATCTCAATAACGAATTAAAGGACCCATCTTTGGGACAGACCGCTATTCAGATTGTCTCCTCTTTTATCATCTATATTTATCCACAAAAATTAGATATGAATTATGATGTCCTTGTAGCCGCTTTATATCTAATGGCAAACGAGTATTTGCAGAGCAAAGATGGCAAAGATTTACAAGAGATTTGCTTAGAAAAAGACATCGACGAGGAAGAAGTCAAAGCATTGATAGAACGGCTCGAAGATGCGATGGAAAATTTCTAAAAATGTTCACAATGAGAAACAAATGCACTTTATAAGTGCTTTTTTCTTGCCTAGCATGCTTATATTTTTATATAATACACAATGCACGTATTTGGAGGCATATATACATGGAAAGAAAATTAACCAAATTAGAACATTCTCATACCGAAGTGTTGGTCACTGTGGATGAACAAAACTGGAAAGCCGCGCAAGATAAAGCCTTTAAGAAATTAGCGGCGAACGTCGAAATCGATGGTTTCCGTAAAGGCAAAGCCCCTCTTAACATGGTAAAGGGCAAAATCGATCCTATGAAAGTTATGGATGAAGCTATTAATAGCTTATTACCCACTCTTTATAGCGATATCTTAAGAGAAGAAAAATTAGAACCAGTGGCTAGACCACAAGTTGATGTCACAAAATTAAGTGATACTGAATTAGAAATTAAATTTGTCATCGTGACCGCTCCTGAAGTGAAATTAGGTACTTATAAAGGTTTAAAGATTGGCAAATCCGAAGCATCAGTTTCTAAAGAAGAGGTCAAAAAAGCCATTGATGATTTATTAAAGAACAGCGCTTCCTTAGTCACCAAAGAAGGTGAAGCCAAAGAAGGCGACACAGTCGTTATGGACTTTGCCGGCACTGTTGATGGCGAATCTTTTGAAGGCGGAAGCAGTCAAAACTATGAATTAGAATTAGGCTCTCATCAATTCATTCCTGGTTTTGAAGAACAATTAGTGGGTCATAAAGCAGGCGAACACGTCGATGTCAAAGTTAAGTTCCCCGAAAATTATGTCGAGAATTTAAAAGGTAAAGATGCTGTCTTTGCTTGTGATGTTCACGAAGTGAAAGAAAAGAAATTACCTGAACTCAACGAAGAATTCATCAAAGAATTAGGCATGCCTAATGTTGAAACTCTCGAACAATTACAAGCCGCCAAGAAAGATGAATTATTAAGACAAAAAGAAGCACAAGCTCGTAGAGATTACACCGCCAAACTCTTTGAAGAAATCGCCAAGACTTCTCAAATTGATTTACCAGAAGAAATCGTGGAATCCCAAGTTGAATCCCGCCGTGCTGATTTAGAAAAGAGAATGCAACAATCTGGTTTGACTTTAGAAAACTATTTACAAATCCTCGGTCAAACCGAAGAACAATTCTTAGAACAACTCCGCAAAGATTCTCGTAGAGACATCACCAATTACTTCATCAATGAAGCCGTTGGAAAAGCGGAAAAACTCGAAGTCAGCGATGCTGATGTCGAATTCGAATATGCTAAGATTGCTGATCAATACAAGATGAAAGTTGAAGATGTGAAGAAAGCCCTTGCTCCTCAAGAAGGCGAATTCCGCAACAACTTAAAAATGCAAAGAATCGAAGATTTCTTATTTGAAAATAACAACTAAATAATTTAAAGGAGGAATTTTTATGGCTGATAAACCAAAAGTTTTAAGTCTCCCTCTTCTCATTACCCGTTCCTTGGTTATCTTTCCTGGTAATCAACAATTAATTGAAGCGGGTCGTGAATTTTCCATCAATGCGATAAATTTATCGCGCAATAAAACCGATTCTCTTATTTACATTTCTTCCCAAATAAAATCGGAAAACGAAAATCCTACAGAGAAGGATATTTATCATGTTGGCACATTGTGCCACATCATTTCTTGTAACGAAAGAGACAATCGTTTAAGAGTACGTGTTGAAGTTCTTGAAAGAGTGTCTTTGGACAATATTGCTTTAGACGCTAACGAACAAACTTATGTCGCTGATGGTCATATCTTGGATTTAAATCCTGTTTCTGTTAACGAATCACAAGGATATGTAAAAAGTATAAACCGCGCTTTAGAATCTTCCCCTGCTTTATTATCTACAATGCCTAAGAATATTTCTAATATTATTAGCAAAGCGGAAGATGCGGCGACCATTTGTTATGCTATCGCTGGCTTTATCGCTGCGCCTACAGAAACTAAACAAGCTATTTTAGAAACCACCGTTCTTGGTGACCTAGTTTCTAAGATTCTTAATCTCATCGAAGGAGAAAATGAAAAGAATAAAATCGAACACGATATCTCCGAAACCGTGAGAGAATCCACCGAAAAGAGCCAAAGAGAGTATTTCTTAAGAGAAAAACTCAAAGCCATTAAGAAAGAACTCGGCGAAGAGAATGGCTCTGCTAACGATCCAGAAACTATTTTGGAGAAATTAGAAAGTAATCCATACCCTGACTATGTCAAGAAAAAGGTGAAATCCGAACTTAATAAGTTCGACATGATGCCAAGTGGTTCTTTAGAAGGTGCTTTAATTCAATCATATATCGACGTTATCATGAATGTTCCATGGTATCAAAAAACCGAGGACAACGATGATTTGCACAATGTCGAAAAGATTTTAGATGAAGACCATTATGGATTGGAAAATCCCAAGAAGAGAATCATTGAGTATCTCGCTGTTAAGAAATTAACTGGCAATTTAAAGAGTCCTATTCTCTGCTTCTATGGCCCTCCGGGAACTGGTAAAACCAGTTTAGGTAAATCTATCGCCAGAGCTTTAGGAAGAAAATTCTTCAAAGCGTCTTTGGGTGGTATTTCTGATGAAGCCGAAATTCGTGGGCATAGACGTACATATGTTGGAAGCTTACCTGGACGTATTATCCAAGGAATGCGTAAAGCAGGCGTCACTAATCCAGTCTTCTTACTAGATGAAGTCGATAAATTAGCCTCCTCCTATAAAGGAGATCCCGCAAGTGCTTTATTAGAAGTTCTCGATCCCGAGCAAAACAATGCTTTTAACGATAACTATTTAGAAGAACCATATGATTTGAGCGATGTTCTCTTTATTTGTACCGCTAACTATTTGGAAAATATTCCTGGTCCTTTAAGAGATAGATTAGAACTCATTCAACTTTCTTCTTATACCGAATTAGAAAAAGTGCAAATTGCGAAAAACCATTTAGTGCATAAACAAATGGAAATCAATGGCCTTAAAAAAGGCCAAGCCTCTTTCACTGATGGCGCGATTAAATTCATTATCCGCTCTTACACAAGAGAATCTGGTGTTCGTGAATTAGAAAGAAAGATCGCTTCTTGCTTAAGAAAAGTGGCTGTCGCTATCGTCAAAGATCCTTCTATTAAGAAGATCGCTATCAACGAAGAAAAGGTTAGAGAATATCTCGGCGTACCTATCTTTGAAGATAGTAAGAAAGAAAAGAATAAACAAATCGGTGTTGTCACCGGTTTAGCCTATACCGAATATGGTGGAGATATCCTTCCTATCGAAGTCAATTATTTCAAAGGAAAAGGTGGCCTCGTATTAACCGGTAATTTAGGCAATGTTATGAAAGAAAGCGCAAGTATTGCGCTTGACTATGTCAAGAGCAACGCTGAGCATTTCCATATCAATCCTGATTTGTTCTTGGAAAATGATATTCACATCCATGTGCCAGAAGGCGCTGTCCCCAAAGATGGTCCCAGTGCTGGTGTGGCTATCACAACCGCTATTGTCTCATGCTTAAGTCATACTCCTGTCGATCCAGCTGTGGCTATGACTGGTGAAGTCACCCTTAGAGGTAATGCTTTACCAATTGGTGGCTTAAGAGAGAAGAGTTTAGCCGCTCTTAGAAGTGGAATTAAACCCATTATCGTCCAAGAAGAAAACAAAAAAGACGGCGACGAAATTCCTAAAGCAGTCAAAGAAACTTTAAATATCGTCTATATGAAATCCGTGGATGA